>OIXA01003227.1_pt1 | contig 17422 bp, 18 predicted proteins | sample 1587721 | NCBI WGS metagenome assembly OIXA01 (sample SAMEA3888900, study PRJEB22519) | human gut metagenome | biome: human gut; feature: human-associated habitat; material: faeces | place: Denmark | collected 2013 | reverse complement strand
AAGTTCCTTTTTTCTGCTCTCTATAAGTGCCTGCATACTCTGCGAAAGCTGTGCTGCAAAAAGATTTAGTGTATTTTCAAATGTATCATACTCAAATACAGCAAGTTCAGCTGCCGCGGATGGTGTTGGTGCACGCAAATCTGCAACAAAATCGGCAATGGTAAAATCTGTCTCGTGGCCGACTGCTGAAATCACAGGTGTCTCACAGCGAAAAATGGCCATTGCTACGCATTCCTCATTAAATGCCCATAAATCTTCAATTGAACCGCCTCCGCGTCCAACAATGATCACATCAAGTCCTAGTGTGTCAAGATAGTCAATTCCTGCAGCTATATTGACTGCTGCTGATTCACCCTGAACAAGCGTCGGATATAAAATCAGCTGAACATATGGATTTCTTCTGTGTGTAATATTTATAATATCCTGAATGGCAGCTCCTGTCTTTGCAGTGACAACACCTACTTTTTTAGCAAAGCGGGGAATCGGCTTTTTATATTCCTCGGAAAACATGCCCATTTCCTCAAATTGAGCTTTTCGCTCTTCAAAAAGACGAAACCATTCTCCTACACCTGCTGGCTCTAGCTGCGTCACATACAGCTGATAGACACCATCACGCTCGTAAATACGAACACTGCCTCTTGCAATCACACGCATACCTTCTGATGGAATAAATGTAAGCTTTGCCCGATTAGACGCAAACATCACACATGACAGTGTGCTCGTTTCATCTTTTAAGGTAAAATACAGATGACCGCCTGAATGTTTTTTGCAATTAGAAATCTCGCCCTGAATGGAAATCCTCTTCAGGGCGAAATCTTCTTCAAACAGATGACTTATATACGATGTGACCTGTGCTACTGTATAGACAGATGCCATTAAGCCAGCTCCGGATGCTTATGAACAAGCTTTGCCAGCACACCATTTACAAACTGAGGTGACTCATCTCCTCCATAGCTTTTTGCAAGCTCAACAGCCTCATTGATGGCTACTTTTCCTGGAACATCCTCGTCAAATATCAGCTCATATGCTGCAAGACGAATGATTGACAAATCAACCTTATTCATACGGCTAAGCTTCCAGCCCTCTGCCGCCTGTGTGATTTCTTCGTCAATTTCAGGAAGCTTTTCTACGATCATGGAAAAGCGCTTCTCAAGCTGCTCCTTTTCCTTCTCGATTAAAAGCAGCTGACCTTCTTCTGGATACATACATTCCTCTAAATAATTGTCAGCCTGCTCATTCAGCTCTTCCTTATCATAAAAATTTGCATGAAATAATAACTTAAACGTGTATTCACGTAACTGTCTGCGGTTCAAATTCTACCTCGTTTCCTGCCTGTTCTTTTTATTTGTTTTAACTATAAGCGCAAAAAGGGTGCCGGTACGACACCCTGATCTTACATATTTACTCCGGCAACAGTAATTTTTACTTCTGTAACTTCAAGTCCAGTCATATTTTCAATTGCGGACTTAACGCGCTCCTGTACCTTTGCTGTTACAACCGGTACGCTGCATCCATACTCGATAATAAGTGAAATCTGTACAGACACATTTTTTTCTTCGACTGTGACCATAACACCCTTGGAAAGATTCTTGCTTGAATGCTTTGCAATGACATCATGTGTCAGTGAGCCAGACAGATATGCAACACCTTTTGTCTCAGTTGCTGCAAGTGCGGCAATAGTTGCCACAACATCGTTTGCAATCTTGATTTCTCCGGTGCTTTCTTCAACAGGAATAGTAACTTCTCCAGATTCTGATTCCAATCCCACAACGGTACCTCCTCTACTTCTATCTATCGTTTTACCTTTTTGTATTATATCAAATCAAAAGACTTTTGTAAAGAAGTTATTCTGTCTTTGCTGTTCCCATCAGTGTAACGCAGATTTGAGATGCACTTACGGAAGTCTTGCGTTTTACAATATCTTCAATCTGAGCAAGCTCTGCATCTGTTAGATTATCCTTGCAGATTACTACATCAACGGCATCCTGTGTGATGCTGACAATTGAATTATCAAACCCTTTCGCGCTAAGAAGTGTCTCTACAGCATTTTCCTTATCACTATAGTCTGTCAGACGAACAACTGCATCAATTGCGGCTTGTTTATCTAACTCTGTCTGCGCATCACTATCAATAATTGCCAAGAGATCTTCCTTATTTTTCCCTCTTGTCTGCTCTCTTGCAAGCTTTGTCTGTGCCATATAATCAGATACTGTTAGCCCGTTTGCCAGCACCATTTTTCCTGGATCATCAATATCCTGATCTAAGCTTTCGATATCAGTGAGTGCAGCATCTGTGGCATCTTCTTTAGCAGTATCGATCGTATCATACTCTGCAATTGCCTCTTTAGCATCACTTGTGTTTTCCATGCTGATATCCCTACTGTCAGCAACTTCCACTCTTCCGGCATATGTAAGATACCCAGCAATCGCAATCATCACTGCAAGTACGGTGATAATTACCTGATTTTTTCTCATGATCCGCTTCACTTTGCTTCCTCCGCCTGAGATTTCTTTTCAATTACCTTAATTTTATGCGCCTCTATACCAAATAATGCCTGCACCGCCTCACTGATCTCACGAATTTTTGTTTGCGTGATATTTCCCCTAGCAGCTACCACCACACCCTGAATTGATGGGCTCATTTCCTTTATGATATATGGCATACTGCCTGAGGTGTTTCCTGTCAGTAAAGCCTCATTTTTTTTGCTAAGACTGCTTGTTACACTTTTTTCTAACGATTCTCCACTTCCTTTTTCTATCTCCTGCTTATTTTCAAGCACTTTTTCTGACGTTGCAGAAAGAGTGATCATCACATCAACAGATGTGATGCCTTCCATTCCTCCAAGGATTTGTTCCAGACGTTTTTCAAGCTCATGCTCATAAGAAAATAAAGATGTATCACCATCTGTATCTAAACTGCTGCCCATGCTTTGCGTCTGATTAGAATAAGTACCTGCCTGATTTAAGTTTGATAATTGATTTTGTGGAAGGGAACAGATGATAAGAATAATTGCTGCAACTGCTAAAAGACCAAGCCGCAAAAAACCAATCTTTTTTAATTCAGAAAGCCATTTGGATTTCATAACCTTGCTCCTTATTTTTATCTGTCTTTAAAAATAACTGTGATCTTGCATGTGGATGAAAGCTGCTCTTCCAAATATTTTTTCAATTCATCTTGTCCTATCTGCATATGATCTTTTTCATTCGTTTTTATTTCACTTACTGTCACCTCAATCTGTATGATCGTTCCACTAGAATCAGTCTCTAGCGACAGATCTTCTAAAAAACACTCACGCTTTTTTAGAAGATCTCTTATCTGCTGCTCAAGGATCTTTTTCTGGGCAGACACTTCAAGCGTAGTCTGCTTATCATTTAATTTTTGCAAATCTGCTTCTAAATAAGTTCCTTCTGAGAAAAAAGCTCCAGCCTCTAACCAAGTCTGACCAACCCGCTCAGCTGAAATGGACAAAATCGGAGAAACAAACAGCAATACTAAAAGAAGATTTAAAAACAAGCGAATATATGGACCATATTCTTTTTTTGCAACAAGATTTTCTACTAACACTGATAAAATAAGATAACCCGCGATCTGACGCAGATAATCACGAATTGCGGTCATAATAATCCTCCTCTGATAAGCTTTTCTTACAGCACACGATTTGTAAATGCGCATATTACTGCAATTGTAATCAGGAATAGAAAAATCGCCATACAAAGCGTTTTTAAAAGCATACGATTCGTAAATGAGACTGCCTGAAGTGCTGTGATCATACGCTTATCTGAGATAGGACTGGCAACTGCTGCAATCCCATAATAAATCAGAACAATAGCTGCCATCTGCAAAATCGGATATATGCTTACAAGTAATAAAACAATACACCCTGCCATACCAATTCCATTTTTAATCAGCGTACCTGTTCCTATTATTATTTCAGCTGTACTCTTTATACCACTTCCAATTCCAGGTATGGAGCCAATCAACTTCTGAGCAAATGCCGGTCCTGCACTAGAGGCAAGCGGTACAATCAATCCCTGAATCACCTGCAGACCAACAATTACAGCACAAAGTGTTTTCATTGACCACTCATAGATCATCTTTATCAGCTCCTCCATCCCGGCAAAACGATCTTCCCCTGTAAGCCCGTTTAAAATTGATACGCCAAAATACAGCTTAATAATAGGTATCATTGCATAAACAAGAACTGCATCTATCAGTCCAATCATGCCAAATGTTGCCTGATAATATAAACTTGATGATGCCGCACCTGTTATACAAACCATTGACAAGCAAAAGGCAGGCAAAAGCATTTTCATAAATGTAATCATAAGATTAAGACAATTCGTCACAAGACGACAACTCTGAACAAATCCTGCAAGTGCAGAGGCTGTAATCATCAAAAATACAACAAACCATGCTTGTCCCGCGATCTGATCACTGTCAAAAACAGATGCTATGCTGCTAAGAACTGCAGAGCAAACCACAAGCAGCAAAATAGAAACTGCCTGTGCGCGATTTTCCTGCACTTCTCCAATTAAAACTGACGCGATATCTGATAAAAGCTTTGAAAATGATATTGGCCTGTCTGCATGAATCAAATTCCTAACAATCTCACCAAAACCTATATGTGTCTTTGAAAGATTATCAGATACAAACTGCTCCAAATCAGATAAATCAAGCTCTGACAGTGCCTCATCCATGTCTTCTGCAAAGTCGCTTTCTTCTGATTTCTCCTGCAATAACTCTGCATGCACTAACTTGCAAAAACTGCCTTCTGCTATAATAAACCACAATGTCGCAAATAATACGATACAAAGCTGCCTGCATCTTTTTGCCATATGCTCCCTTCTATCCACAACACATTTTTGTTATGTTCACATCAGCTTAGAAACATTTTTTAAAACAGCCAGCACAATCGGCATGCTAAAACCAAGAATTGTAAGTCGTGCCGCCATTGAAATCTGACGTCCAAGTGCCTCTTGTCCGCAATCTTTACAAAAATCACATGTAAATTCGCCCAAACATGTAATTCCTATCATTTTAAGAATGCTTTCCATATAAATGTTGTCAATTGAAAGATACTGGCGAAGCTGATTCATGCTCTGAATTAAATAGCGAATCTGTTCAAGAAGATAATAGCCAAAAAACAATCCTGCAGCTAACATCAGATAAGTACGATACTCTTCTTTTATCTGTTTCAGGCAAACCGCTAACAATGTAAACGCAATACCTGCTGCCGCAATCTTCCACATGCGCCCTCCTACAGTGCAAATAGATTTCGAATACTGTCAAACAATTCACTGATATAAGGAATCAGCCAAAACAGTACAAGAATCAAACCAGACAAGGATACCAAAAATGCCTGCTCGTCACGGCCGCTTTGCTTTAATACCTGCTGTATGATTGTTACCAGGATTCCGACAGCCGCGATCTTAAAAATCAGATTGACATCCATTCTGGTATCCCCCTTTTACCATAGCAAAATAAGAAGAAAAGCTGCCGCGCAAAAGCTAAGCACGCGGCATAGCTTACACTCATTTCCAAGCTTCGTTATCCGCTTTTCATACAGCTGTGAAAGCTGATTTGCATCAAAGAAAAGCTGCTCTTTTACCATTTTTCTTTCAAATAAGAGAAAATCAGATGCACAATGAAGAATCAATTCCTCTTCCTGCTCATTCCAACCCATTTTCCTATATACTTCGTTTACGGCATGGCTCCACTCCTGCAAAAAATCACCGCCTTCTGCCATACGTTTCGCCATCCTGCTTACTAGTTCTTTTGTCGCCCCTTGCGTTATTGATGATGCTTTTTTAAAAACATCCTCCAATATGCTGCCTCTTATTTCAATCTCCTGTCCGGCAAAGAGAAGGAAACGAATCAATTCCTGCAGCTGTTTTGCCGTCTCCTTTCGTGATGTTTCCATACAAAATCCAATGGACAACAAAGTTCCAGCTATTATAACAGCTGCTGCAAGTTTCATTCATAACTCCTTTCAATTTCTACAGTCGTCATAAGCTGCCTATTCTGATCATAAATCAAAACATTTCTGGAACAGTCATTGTCTATTTGAATTTCTATGTACCGCGAAAATAATCCAGAAATCTTTTGATCAAAAAGATGCTGCTTTATTGTTCCGTGCGCTGTCGTTAAAAGCGCTGTTCCCCACTTTTTTGCCTGTGCGAATATCTTTATGTCTTCTTCTCCTCCAGCCTCATCTGCAGCTAACACCTGCGGTGCCATTGTACGAAGAAGCATTATCATCGTATCTGTCTTACTTCCGCCATCCATAACATCTGTGTTTTGTCCAACATCATTTTGCGGAATACCGCTTATACAGGCGGCCACTTCTCCTCTCTCATCTGCCAAACTAGTGGTAAGAGGACGATGAATGCCTGTTCCATCTGAAATCAGACGAACAAGGTCGCGAAGAAGAGTTGTCTTTCCAAGCCCTGGCGGTGATACTATCAGCGTATCTAAAAATCGCTCTTTCTCCCACAGCCATGGATAGATTTCTCTGGCACAGCCGCGTACTTCCCTAGCCATTCGAATATTATACGAGCTGATCTTACGTATTCCCTGGAGCTTTCCATCACAAAGTATTACCTCTCCACAAATTCCAATGCGGTGTCCTCCCTGAATAGTCAAATAGCCCTGACGAATCTGCTCTTCTGCTGCATATACAGAAAAACGGCTTGCATTTAATAAAATCTGCTCCATCTCTGCCTTTGACATAATAACGAGTGACATTTCTGGTAACAGCGTTTTTGTAAGGCTCCCGTTTTGATTCAAATAAAAAAGATTCATTTTTCTTCGCACCGATACAGGTCTCTGTGTACGAATGCGTATTTCTTCAAATGAATCAAGTGAAATGCCTCCCTTTTTTAATGCCTCTTTTATGGATTCCGGCAGAATTTGCCAGATGGCATCTGTCTGCATTGACATCACCTCTAACACAACTATATGCAAGTCCATAATCTTTATGCAAAAAGTCGCTAATTTACAAATTATCTCTCTGTGTTCCATTCTCTTTTTTATCTGTTGATTTATAATAACAGTAAATGCATACTTAAAAATCGGGAAGGAGCAATTAAAATGTTGTTTTCTTATGACAAAACTCTTGGAACTGTTGAAACCTCTCAGGGTACCATGACACTTACGAAGGTATTCATTCCGTTTTTTCTTGAAATGTTTTTGATGAATTTCATGCAGACGGTCAATACCTTTATGCTCTCTTATTTTTCGGATAATGCTGTTGCCGCCGTGGGTGCTGCCGGTCAGTTTTCCAGCATGATCTATACTTTTTACTCCGTCATTGGAACTGGTGTCTCCATTGTTTTATGCCATCATCTTGGCGCAGGAAAAAAAGAACAGACCTCAGAAGCTGTATTTTCAGCGCTTGTCTTTGGTGCTGCCCTAAGTGCAGTTATTAGTATTTTAATGTCTATATTTGCTCGTCCATGTATGACACTTCTTAATATAAAGGGAGATGTTTTAGATGATGCTGCAAAATATTTTTCGATCTGCATGCAGTTTTCATTTCTGCCAGCACTTTTTGTAATTATATCCTCAATCTTTAAAAGCTACGGTTTTCCTCAGATTTCCGTTGGCATTTCTCTTGGTATGAATATCTTAAATGCTGCACTGAATTATCTCGTTATTTTCCAACCATTCCCATTCTTTCTTAAAGGCGTATCGGGAATTGCATGGTGCAGCAATATAAGCCGTGGTGTTGCTCTTATCTGCATTATAATTTGTCTGTTTCATCTTCCGCTGCAGCTTGATTTTCACAAGATGAGGCCAAAGAGCTTGTTAAAGATTAAGGAAATTCTGCGTGTTGGTCTTCCAGGCGGAATCAGCTCACTCTCCTACAATGTATCGCAGACTGTAACTACATCTGTTATTGCACTAGTTGGCGTCTCCGCGATTTCAACTAAAATATATGTCTCCAATCTTGTTTTTTATGTTTATGTGCTTGGTCTTTCCCTTGGAATGTCAACATCACTTTTGATTGGATGGCTATGCGGTGCCAAGAAATACGATCAAGCATATAAGCTGAATCTGCAAAATTTAAAGGTCACGATTTTACTAAATGCTACGCTGTCGATTTTACTGTTTCTATTTGGCCGTCCGCTTCTTTCTCTTTTTACAAAAGACCCTGATATTCTTAAGGTTGGCTGTGCGCTTTTGTTTTGGGATATTTTCGTTGAGATTTTCCGCGGTTTTAACCATATCGAAGAGAACTCTCTGCGCGGTGCCGGTGATGTAGTCTTTCCAATGATTGTCTCTATCTGTTCTTGTTGGACAATGAGCGTACTATTTTCTTACATACTAGGCGTAAAGCTCGGACTTGGACTGACAGGCTGTTGGATCGCCTTTGCAATGGATGAAGCCTTCCGCGGAATTAACTACTTCTTCCGTTGGAAGTCAAAAAAATGGATGAAGAAGACAGTTGTTTAATTGTGTTGTGCTATTTCCTGTGTTTTGGCATAATCTGCAGGTGAAACGCCTGTCTGCTTCTTAAAAACTTTACTGAAATAGCTTTCATCAGCAAAGCCAACACACTCACTGACCTCCATTATCCTCATTGATGTGGTTGTTAGCAGTTGCTTAGCATGCGCGATGCGAATGTCACGCAAATACTGAAATACCGTTTTTTTCATATTCTTTCTAAATAGACGGTTCAGATAATCAAAATTGATATCAAATTTTTCTTCCAGATAATCGCCCGTGAGCGGTTCCTTGTAGGCTTCATGCAAAAAACTTTGCACCTCAAGAACTTTCTTATAGCCACGGGCGGTTATCATTTTATTTTCCTGCAGCGCAAATGTCAGACTGGCACGTGAAAGCTGAATTAAAAATGCTAGAAATTGCGCGCCGCTCAAATCCTTATAATATTCCAGATGGTCTGAATTTGCCGATACCACTTGCTGAATTTGCTGAATCAGCGCTCCCCAAACTGTCTCATCCTGAATATGGCAATACTTAGGAAGCATAAGCTGATGGCTCTTTTCATTAGGTGCTTCGCTTGAATCACTCTGCATTGCTGCACAACGAAGCTGAAGCATTTGTTCGTGCATTTTGGACTCGTCTATTTCATTATTTTCGCTTTCTTTCAACATTGGATGAGTCATTAGATGAATCATATCATGCTGAAAATGAATGTAATAATATTCGCAGTAAGTAATCTGCTTTCCCTCATGATATTTATTAGGATCCAAAAGAATAAAATCGCCTGGGTGCAGATGATATGTAATTCCATCCTCTGCCAAATAAAGCTCTCCCTTTTGAATCAAGTACGCTATATATTCATGCGGTACACGCTTTTTATGCGCACACGGCGGTTTTAATATCCAATAATCAGCCAGATGTATCTGCGGTACGATTCTGCTGTCCATCACATAATACATATTTTCACTCCATTCTGAATAATGATTCATTATAATGCAAAAATGGATGAAATGTCAATATTAGCACATCTGTCTATCTTTTTCTTGTAAAAAATGAGTGAAAAAGTTTTGAGGAGAAATTTTACCAATGAAAGAAATCTCCATTTTCTTAACAAGATAATATGGTATACTATTATCAATATATACATAGCAACTTTTTAAATGGAGGTAACGATATGTCCGATTTTGATTTATGTAAAGAAACTCTTGTAGGAAAAAGAATTATTTTTCTTGGCAGTTCAGTCACTTATGGAGCCTGTGCCATGGGGCAATCATTTATCGAGGCTTTAGAAGAAAAAGATGGAATTATTGCCATAAAGGAAGCTGTCAACGGAACGCTTCTTGTTAATGAGGATGTTGCTGATGGCAAATCGTACATTGCCCGACTAGCGACCATTGATACAAACATAAAAGCAGATGCGTTTGTCTGCCAGCTGTCTACAAATGATGCCTCGCACAACAAGCCGCTTGGAATAATTTCTGATTCATATGCAAAGGAAAATTTTGATACTAAAACCATAGCAGGTGCTATTGAATTTATTATTGCATATGCTAAGCAGACATGGCATTGCCCTGTAATTTTTTACACTGGAACTAAGTATGACAGTGATCTTTACAAAAAAATGGTTGAACTGCTGCTTTCAATACAAAAAAAATGGCAGATTGACGTGATTGATTTATGGAATGATATAGAAATGAATCAAGTTTCACCAGAAAACTACAAACGTTACATGTCTGACCCAATTCACCCATTAAGAGATGGCTATCGCGAATGGTGGCTTCCAAAATTTGAGGAAGGTATCACGCTTGCTTTGACTAAAAAGCATACAATTGACATCTCAAGTTTTGTTGAGAAAGCTAAGACTCTTGGCGTCCTTGGTGTAAAGGTTACTCAGCATAATGAGTTAAAAGCAGAGTGGTTAAGTGAAGGTGAATGCCGCAGAAATATTTATTCTGCGACAAAAAGTTTTACGTCTTGTGCGATGGGATTTGCCGTACAGGAGGGACTAATTTCGCTTGATGAAAAGCTTACCGATGCATTCGCAGACGATATTCCAGAAAATCCAGATGAGAATCTGAAAAAAGCAACAGTCCGTGATCTTTTGACGATGTGTCTTGGACAGGAATCTGGTCATTTGATGGGAGAACAGAGGCCGCTCTATAAGGAAGATGATTGGGTTAAGATGGTTCTTTCTATTCCATTTGTATATGAGCCTGGAACACATTTTGTCTACAATAATGTAGGTCCATATCTGGCAGGCATCCTTGTTCAGAGACGCTCTGGAACAGATCTTGTATCTTATCTTATGCCGCGACTTTTTAAACATCTTGAAATTAAGCGGCCAACCTGGGAAATTGATCCTCTTGGCAATACATTTGGTGCGGGCGGACTGTTCCTTACTCTTTCTGAACTTCACAAATTTGGTCTGTTCTATTTGAATAAAGGAAAATGGAATGGAAAACAGCTGTTAAATGCTGCATGGATTGAGGAAAGCACAAAGCCATCAGACACAGAACAGTATGGTTATCTGTTCTGGCGTGGAAAATATAATTCCTACCGTGCCGATGGCAAATATTCTCAGCTTTCCATTGTACTGCCTGACGCAGATGCCGTCGTATCACTTGTCGCAGAATGCCGCAACGGAGAAGAACTGACGCAGGCAATAAATGACCTTATCTGCGCACAGTTATAATTCTGTTACTTGTGATACGGCTCATTTTTCTGAATGCGAAAACAGCGATATATCTGCTCAAGTAAAATCACACGCATCATTTGATGTGGAAATGTCAGTGCCGAGAAGCTTAGCTTCTCATCGGCACGGGCAAGTACCTTTTTACTAAGACCAAGGGAGCCTCCAATCACAAAAACAAGATGTGACCGCCCTGCCACTGTAAGTTTTTCTAAATGCTTTGATAATGCAACTGAATCATACTGTTTTCCATCAATAGCTAACGCGATCACATATCCATCCTTCGGACAGCGGGCAAGCAGACGATCCCCTTCTTTATCTTTGATTTGCTCACAGAGAAGATCGCTTGCCTGATCCAAAGTTTTTTCATCCTCGACCTCAACAATCTCAAGCTTCGTATACAGTCCGAGTCGCTTTGAATATTCCGCAATGGCCTGCTTCCAGTAGCTTTCCTTTAATTTTCCAACGGTTAATATCGTAATTTTCAACTTCTGTACCTTTCTTTCTGTCATGTTTTAATTGATGACCATGTTTTTGATTTGGTCTACATTCTGCTGTACTCTGCTTCATAGCATTCTTTCTGCGTCACAACAAAATCAAGTCGTCTGTCATGTGCTTCGCTTGGAATTGCATCGAAAAGCTGTTCCTCAAATGCATAGCCAACTGTAACTGCTTCCTTATACATTTGCAGGTAGCGGTCATAGTAGCCGCCGCCGTAACCCATGCGCAGCCCATCTCGTGTGAATGCACATCCTGGTACAAGAATCAAGCTATTCTCGTCTGCCCGAACTACCTGGCAGTCTTTTTTTGGCTCTAAAATGCCATATGTCCCTTTTACACAATCATCTAATGACATAATACGGCAAAACACCATCTTGCCGCTTCCCTGCTCTCCATCCAAAAGGACTACCCTTGGAACAGCAACACATTTTTGTTCAGCAAATGCATGCTCAATGACAGGCATTGTATCTGCCTCGCTGCGATATGACATATAGGCAAAGATCATGCTGGCATTTTTGTAAGCTTTCGTATCAAATAAATTTTTCGCAATCTGCGCGGATTTTTCCTGTCTATTCGTAATCTTTGCACGCCTTTTTAACGCCGATTTGCGAAATAAGCGTTTCTCTTCTTCTATTGTCATATGAAGCTCCTTCTTGCAACTTCTTTTTGTTTCTTCACACCTTCGCCTGACTCCGAGAGCAGACACTTACAACCGCAATGCCGTAAAGCGAAGCGGTCAGGCTTGCGGTGTAAGTTGTCTGTCGAGGAGTCTCGCAACATAGTATCACGGACAGAAACGCGCCGCAATCCACTCTGCTGCACGAATGCCATCCATCGCTGCTGATGTGATACCGCCTGCATAGCCTGCTCCTTCACCGCACGGATATAGTCCACGCACATTGCTCTCTCCATTTTCATCACGTACCATACGAAGCGGTGATGAGGTACGACTCTCCACACCAAGCAAAAGCGCATCCTCTCTTGCAAAGCCATGAATTTTGCGGTCAAATGCTGGAATAGCTTCGCAAAGTGCCTCAGTAAGCGGCTTTGGAAGCACCTGATTTAAATCGGCAAATGCATATGCACCCTTTGTGCATGGCTTGACTTCTCCGAGGCCAGTTGAGATACGTCCTTCTTTAAAATCACCAAACAGCTGAAGCGGAATTTTGCTGTTTCCTGCGCGGTATGCTGCCTGCTCAAGTCTTCGCTGGAAGGCTACGCCGCCCATATAAGACGCATCAGGAAAATCCTGCGGTGTAACAGTGACAATAAGTGCTGAATTTGCATTCTTACTGTCACGCGCATGGTAACTCATTCCGTTTACGGCAAGACCGCCCTTCTCACTTGATGCATTGACCACAAAGCCTCCTGGACACATGCAAAAACTGTACACACCACGACCGTTTTCTGCCTGATGCGTCAGCTTATAGCTGGCTGCGCCAAGTGACGAAACATGTGCGGCTCCATATTGTGAGAAATTGATCATCTCCTGCGGATGCTCAATACGCACACCGACAGCAAATGATTTAGGTTCCATATGAATATGCTTTCCAAGCATGGCAAATGTATCGCGCGCACTATGTCCTGTTGCAAGGACGAGTGTCTCACATGCAATATACTCGGTCTGATTGACCCATATTCCAGCTAGTGCGCCATCTCTTACATCAAGATCTGTCATACAGCTGTCAAAACGTACTTCTCCGCCATATTCTAGGATGCTCTTTCTCATACTTACAATTACATTCTTTAACACATCAGTTCCAATGTGAGGCTTTTGTTGATATAAAATTTCTTCCGGTGCACCATGCTCAACAAAAATTTCTAACACCTTGCGATTTCTCATAAGCTTATCTTTGACAAGTGTGTTTAACTTTCCATCTGAAAATGTACCTGCGCCGCCTTCTCCAAATGAAACATTTGTCTTCTCATCAAGCTCTCCTGTTTCCCAGAAGTGCTCAACTTTTTTAGAACGATTATCTACATCAGAGCCCCGCTCCAAAAGAATAGGACGATATCCGTGCTGCGCGAGCAGATAGCCACAGAAAAGTCCTGCCGGTCCTGTTCCTATTATTACAGGGCGATGTTTTTGCTGCAGTACTCCTTCCTTTGGAAATGTATAGGTCTGCCCAGAGGCAATCACAATTGACGGATTATGCAACTTTTTTACAATTGTCCGTTCATTGTCCACCTCTGCCTCGATAAGATAGACAAAGAAAAGTTCTGGCTTTTTTCTTGCATCAATAGACTGGCGCAGAATCTTCCAGCTCTTTAAATGACTGCGTGATATTTTAAGCTGCTTACATATTTTTTCTTCCAGCTCTTCTTTGCTGTGACCGCATGGAAGCTTTAATGAATTGATCTGTATCATCTATTTTTCCTCTGTTTTCCAATTTTATTTGCCGCTGCTTTTCCGGCAAGTGTGCCTGTCGCCCATGCCCAGTGCAAATTATAACCGCCGCAGATTCCATCCACATCAAGAACCTCTCCTGTCAAATATAACCACGGCACATTCACACATTCCATTGTTGACGGATCAATTTCTCTAAGGTCAACGCCGCCGGCACATACCTGTGACTGACTTACTGGGTTAGTTTTCGTAATTGTAATGCGATATTCTTTTGCAAGCGCTGCCAGGTTATCGCAGTCTACCAACCTCATTGGTCTGTCAATTGCAATTCTTGCCTTTTTGCAAAGTGCATGTACAAGCTTTGAGTTCCATAATCCACAAAGCTGTCCCTGTGCACTTCGCTCTGTAAAGCCTGCACGCACACGAAGCTCCTCTAACAGCTCATTTCTTGTCATGGATGGCATAAAATCAATAACCGCTTCTGTCTTTTTCTTTTTTAACAATGAATATGATGCATAGCGGCTAACCTGAAAGACCGGGATTCCTGAAATGCCATAATCTGTCAGTTGTACTTCTCCCTTATCCTTACTCATACACTTTCCATCAGAAATAAGTGACACAGCTGCCTGCACGCGCACACCGCTCCAAATCTTCCCAATCGGATCTTTTTCCTGAACAAGTGCCGTGAGCGCCGGAACTGTTGGCTGTACTTTTAAGCCAAGTGCGCGGCAAAAACCTTGGGGATCGACAAGCTTTCCTTCCTTCATTCCGGCAAGACTTCCTGCCGCAATTATCAATACACGGCTCTCAAAATGCTCTCCCTGTGACGTAACGGCTATAAATTCGTTATTTTTATTTTTTACCTGCGTAACAGATGAATCTGTATGTATCACAATACCAAGCCGCTTTGCTTCCATCAAAAGACATTCTGCAACTGATGCTGCCTGTCCAGATGACGGATAATAATAGCCATCGCGTTCACTTGGCCAAATGCCAAGCTCCTTCAAATAGGTAATCGCAGCAGACGGCGGATACTGTGAAAGAACATCTTCTGCCTGGCCAATAAAAGCACTTCTATAACAGGAAAGTGCCATTTTTTCATTTGTATAATTACATTTTCCATTTCCTGTCGCCAAGATTTTTTTTGCCGGGCGATCCTGTGCCTCAAGAATATGCACCTTACATCCGCCGCGGGCGGCATATATCGCAGCCGTCAATCCTGACGCGCCCGCTCCAATGACAAGCACCTGTGTTTTCATTAAAGTTTTCCTTTCCATGTACAAATGTATTTTGACTAGTTACATATTTCCTAATCCTAAGTGTACACCAGTCCATCTCAATAAGCTCACACCTAATACATCCTCGTATATCATCTTTTTCTTCCATTTGAGACGGATCTGATAAAAAAAGACGAAGTTCCTCTTCATTCATCCCTGCCAAACGTATATCCCAATATGGTTCTACAAAAAGCAGCTGCCCTGTATCGACACTGTACTCTTCCAGAAAAATATCCATCTGTGCATTCACGCGCACCTCACTCTCTGATTTTGGAGGCAAACGTATTAAAATTTCTTTTTGCTCTTTCTCTTCCAACATATTTTTTGCTGCATGTCTTGTTATAAAAAAGCTTGTCTGCTCAATCATTAGAAAGAATGCCGCAACAGAAAGAAAACGAATTGCATACTTCACACAAATACTCCTTTTGCCAAGTTTTATTTTTATGTAAAGTATGGATTCGTTTTCATTCATTTATTCCTATAAACTTACATCAGCCTGCATTTTTTTGCAATGCGAATCAACGTGCTTCCCTTTGGCAGATCTCTCATGACGCTCTCGGTAAGAAGCTTACATTTAACTGCAACTGCAAAATACACAATGACTGCTACTACTACAGATATCAGCATCGGAATTGCTTTTCCTAAAAACTGATGCAGCAGCTGATAACATCCAAAGCAAAAAATGCCCATAATTCCAGAGGCAGCTGCCGGCTTTACAAATAATGTAATCACATCTGGACGATATTCCAAAATCTTGCTGATAGAATAGAAATTCAGGATTGTAATCACAAGAGCATAGATCACATAGCTGATAATAACGCCGTAAATACCCATGTTAAAGCCAAGGCAAAGAATTAATAATACCACAACATGAACTGCCATCGCAATCAGAGAGTGGCAGACTGGAAGATTCATTCTGTCAATTCCCTGAAGAATCGAGTTTGTGATAGTAGAAAATGAGAATGTGATAACGGCTGGGCAGACAACCTGAAGATAAGTGCTTGCTGCGCTTGTGTCACCAGAAAATAATGTTTTTATAATCGGATTTGCTAGTACAAGCAAACCAACGGCAGACGGAAATGCCAGTATCGAAATAAACCTAAGAATTGCATGAACTTTTGACTTTGCAGTCTGCTCATCTCCAAGAGCATATGCAGCTGTCAGTGTTGGAACAAGCGATACTGCCATTGCTGAGGAGATAGATACCGGAATATGAACTAAAAGCAGAGCCTTTGCATTATAGGCTCCCCACATGCTGTCCTTTACATCCTCCATGCCCTTTGAAGCCATGATGTTGTTAAACAAGCTTCCATCTACCAGCTCAATCAAGTTATAAAGTGCAGTGCTTAAGATAACTGGAAGTGCAATAGAAAGCATAAGACGAAAAATATCGCCATACTCCTGCTGTGTTCCTGTCTTATCACGGCTAATATTAACTGCAAGAATTTTTCTGTATGCCACAAACAAGATAAAGCAAAAGATCAAGCCTGCCAGTGCACCGGCACCAGTTCCTATTGCGCCGCCTGCTGCACCCCATGCGTAGCCTAAATCAGTCGTACCGCTTACTACATCCATTCCGTGACCAAAATCAAACAGAAAATATGCAAACACAACTGACATGATCGCATTGATCAATCCCTCTACAATCTGTGAAACTGCTGTTGGAAGTGTATTTTGAAGTCCCTGGAAGAAACCACGAAATACACCAAGAAGCGCCATAATCAAAATGGTCGGTGCCATAAAACGAAGCGCAATAGCCGCCAGCTCACTGTGGAAAAATACCCTTGTAAAAAACTGCGCACCAATTAATACAATCAAACCAAATGTAGTGCCAATACCGATTGCAAATGCAATTGCACATATAAATACTCTCTTTACATTGCGCCACTGACCCAATTGTGCCTTTGCAGAAACCATCTTTGACACGGCAAGCGGAAGACTGTATGAGGACAGCAGCAGTAAAATTGTGTAAACGCTGTACGCATACGAATAAAATCCGTTTCCCTTGTCTCCAATAATCGCCGTCATAGGAATACGATAAATCATTCCCATTACACGCACCAATATTGACGCAATCGCCAGAATACTTCCCTGTGCGATAAAATCATTTTTCTTTTTTTCCATTACAAAATCTTCCCTTTCCTGCCGCCAATCTTTCTTTTA
>OIXA01003210.1_pt1 | contig 17495 bp, 17 predicted proteins | sample 1587721 | NCBI WGS metagenome assembly OIXA01 (sample SAMEA3888900, study PRJEB22519) | human gut metagenome | biome: human gut; feature: human-associated habitat; material: faeces | place: Denmark | collected 2013 | reverse complement strand
CTTTTTCTCTAAGCGTGGCAGGAGCATCTGGAGATAACGCTCTACGCCACCTGCACATTCGGCGATATGTAATAGTACCATGACTTGTTCTATTTTAAATAACTTAAAGGTTTATAAAGGGTTAAATCTTCAGTTATTCGAATAGTTTTATACTGACCCATCTGCCTTAAATATTTGACATAATCATAATCTTCATTTACTTTATTAACGATAATATAAGGTAACTGATGAGTTATGTCTAAAGATTTCGCGACTAAAGGCAATTTGTAAGAATCTGGCAAAAAATAACTAGACAACCCATAAGGCACAGCTTTCAAAAGAACAGAAAAACTACTATTGTCTGTAACAAGATAAGATTCCTTAGGAATATACTTCTCCAAAAGCTTTATCGTATTTTCTATATTAGCTTTCTCTTTAGTAGTCAGAATTCCATTAACAGACTCATCATTCATTGTCGTAAAACAGTTAAAACGATACTGCCCTTGATAAATACTATATGTTTTAAACACAAAGTCTTTAATAGTTATAACAAGGATCAATGCTATCAGCAACGTTGCAAAAAGATGCTGCAATTTTATAAAATATACACGATTAACCCAAATGAAGTTGAGTGCTAATGGTATAGCTAACCAAAATACATAAGGAGCACAAAAACTCATAATACTTGCACAGCCCAAAGGAAACACATACATCATTATTCCCGCCATTAGAACATCGTACTTATCCACAACTTTATCTTTGGAAAACAAAGAATACAATAAAATCGGTGTAAATATTGTCCAATATATCATAGCCGCAGACTTTCCTGTCAAATAAAAGAAAGCAACAAAACAAACAATCAACAAATAATAATACTTTTCACTTACTAAAAAAAACTTCCTAGTTATGCTAATTTTAGCACCGACAATCCCCAAACCTGCAATTAACAAAGGAACCAAATAACATTTGGCAGTATGAATCAATAAAGGTATTAGAGAATGCTCATTATTTTTACCAGAAGCAGTACTATTAGCAGCCATTCTAAGCATATCAACAAAAATCACATCATGCCCTTGTGGTATCATCAATGCAAAAATCAGCATTACTCCCAAAACGTAGCCAACGTAGAAAAATGCAACCTGCAACAAAGAATGTGCTATTTTATATTTTTTCTCTATCAATAGAAGAAAAAGAGGGCATATACCTATTATAATAAAAGATAAATTTGGGAGTCTAAAAAAAAGAGCCATTCCCATTACTATACCTGAAATAGCACATAACCAAGCCTTTCTTCTACCCAAAGATAAGCAATAAAGTCCTACGACCATAAACAATAACGAACCATTATTATAATTGAAGTCTGTTGCTGTTCCAAATAATCCCATAGTTGCCAACGTTAGCCCCAAGCCTAACATTTTTTTTTCTACAGTTTTTCTAAGCCAAAGATAGGCAATCCCCCAAATCATCATGGTAACGATACCACCAAAAATCCTTGAAGCAACTAGTGTCTTCAAACCTAATATAGCGCCAATCCAATAAGTAAGATACCATTGAAAGAAAAACATATTTTCAACAGGGTAATCCAAAAAGGTACGATAACCATTCAAATACATCCAATTGTCAGGTCCAACTCCAATTATTCCCAACAAAATCAAAGCAAGAACAGATATGCAACAATAAACCCAGCATGACTGTGGTAGATATTTATATAATTTCTCTAACATTTTTGTTTCATTACAAATTTTACAATAAAATAATTGCTAATAGTAGCCAATAATAATGTTGGAATCGGCGCAAACTTATCATTTACGCCTACCAACAAAAAAACATTTAACAACATAATAGACACAATGTAATTAATTACGTTACTTCCAATAAACCCAAGCCCGTTTTTAAAACTTTTCTTAACTTTAAATGTAAAAGAAGTAGTTAAAAGATAATTAACAACAAAAGCACAGACATAAGCTATAGTATAAGCAATACTTGGAGAACATAAAAACAAACACAGCCAATAAATACCATAAAGAGTTAAAGTTGAGATTGTTCCTACTATTCCAAAACGAATTACTTCTGTCATCCCCGGAGTTAAATTCATGCCACTAATCCTTTGACGTATTTCATAATATTTTTCACTTCTTCCAATTCTACTTTGTTTCCCATCTCTATAGAAAGAAAGACATCTTTGTGAGATTTAGCAAAATCAATCAGTACACGATGTAACTCTTCATGCTGCCGAGAAATTGGATTGAGGAAAGGTTCACTGATATGAAGATGATTAACATATTCACCTATTTTATATATATCATTTACATCCTCATTGTTCTCTATTGCAGCCCCCAAATCAAAGTTTACTTTTATACCCCTAGAATTAGCTTTATCAGCTAACTCTACAGCTTGATTCGTAAAATTTACGAAATGGGTATTATAAATAGTAGGATTTGGTTCAATAGCAACAATAGTATTGTTTTCCAAAGCTATCTCACCAAGGGTATGAAAGAAATCAATTGCAATAGGATAATCCTTAAGCAAATTTGTAGTTTCTCTATTACGAGGATTACCAAAAACCAAATTTTTACAACCGATTGCATTTGCAAATTCACAAGCCTTACGTGTATATTCAATCAAAGTCTTACGATCTTTTTCGTCTCCAAAAATCTTTTCTTGACGGCCATACCAAATAGATTGCATAGATGGGATAACCAATTCATACTTATCTCTCAGTTGCTCTGCATATTCTTTAGCTTCTTCAATATGAGTATAAGGATGGTCTATAAAGAGACGAGTTGGTGCAATCTCTAAACCATTATAACCTATTTCTTTCAAGAAGTCATACATTTGAACATCATAATCAGAAGTCCACGCTATGTTTGATATACTTAAATTCATTGTTTGTATTCATTTACAAAGTTCTTAATATCTTCCATTACAAATTCCTTGGTAAATAAGTATCCATCTTTTCCGCCAAAGATTTCTGCATTTTTACAACGGTAATCTTGAACTGGATAATTATCCTTTACTTCATTTACCAAAATTTTTCCTAAAACATATTCAGACAACTCAGAAATAGTTATCGGTTCAGTTGCAGGATTCAATATTCTAATGTTATTCTCCAAAGCTAGCATAATATGCTGCCATAAGTAGCCAAGATTATAAAACTGATATTGGGAACGACTATCCGTGAAATTAAGAGCGCTGAATCCCAATGTTTCAAAATGACTTTTCAATTCCTTTATACCCTTTTGGTCAGTGATAGTGCATTTATAGAAGCCATTATCCTGAAGGATATAAGAATTACCTACAAGTTCATCTTTTTCTGATAGTTCACGATACTTTGCTTCATTAAGCAAAGCTGGTATAAAATGAATCATATCATAGATAAAATTCTTTTTGATACCTGTACCATATAAAGCAGGCAAACGTACAATCAAACAATCCTTATAATTCTCCAATACCCATTTTTCCAAATATCTTCGATTTTTTCCATAGGCAGTCAACTTATTTTCATGAATAACAACATCCTCATTAATGCCTACCGGATTATCATAGACTGAAATTGTTGAAATGAGTACAAGACGTTTAGGATTGATTTTTTTGATATTCCCTATTGCTTCGTCCATATTTTCCAAATCTTTCTGTGGAAATTTATTAGCAAGAAACATCTCTGCTCTGATACCGGAATACACCAAGAGTTCTGGACACGAACCATAAGCTTCCTGTATATTTCTACTATTATAAAGCCCCTCAAAAGAGTGCTTTTCAGCAATGTTGCCACCAACAAAGCCTGTATAACCTACTAATATATCTTTCATAATCTATTTTCTAGGTGAATTATAAATACCTTTTTTATGGTCTCCCATCGAGAACATTCGTTCATTGAGACAATTAAGCAAAACAAACAAATACCGAAACATCATCTTCTTGATTTTCAAGTTTGATTCGCCAATCTCTCGATTATACCAATTATTAGGAACGACTTCATAACTATATCCACGGATAATACCTTTAAGAGGTAATTCCAAGGCAAAACTAAACTGACCTGAGACAAAAGGTCTCAAGCCATCCATTGTTTGTTTGCTAAACAATTTAAACCCATTGGTCACATCATTATATTTGAATCCAAACATAATCCGAATACAATTATTCACCAATCTATTTAACCATAGTTTCTGTTTAGGATAATCGACAACTCTAGCACCTTTAATCCATCGAGAACCAAATACCATATCACATTTCGTCTCTTCCATCTTGCGATAATACTTAACGATATCCTTAGGGTCATCCGACAAATCTGCCATTGTTACAACTACACAATCACCTTGAAAATTCTCTAACCCTTTGCGAACAGCATAACCATATCCATTTGGCTTTTCATTGGTAACATGACGCAAAGTAGGATATTTACTTTCTAATTGAACCAATATGCTCAGAGTATTATCAGTAGAATTATCATTAGATACCAGAATTTCATGCTCAATATTTTCTCGACTCAATTCTGAATATATTTTATCTATTGTATTCGGCAAGTTCTGGGCTTCATTATACGCAGGAATAACAATACTTAGCTTCATCATTGTAATTTTTCTATTGTTTCAAAGATATAAGTTTTCTTCAAGAAGTTCATCTTTACCAAGGTTGACAGATACTTAAGTATCATTGCTAAAATAATAAAGAGACAACAGAAAGAAAAACTTAAGAATAAAATCGTTGTAGTCCAGCCTTCTACAGGATGTTCTAAAAGATAATAGCAGAGTGCATATACTGCCACGAAAACAGTAACCAAAACCATTAAGAACGAAATGCCTACAGCAGTTCTGAAAGCTACATCAGTAAAGAGAATCAACGAATTTAAGGCCAAATTTACCCTACCTGACGGCACCTTGAATTTAACATTTTCTACTGGTTGATAACTCTTAGTTGCCAATTTTAAGCCACAATTCGCATAAGCAGCCTTTCGATACGGAATAGTCTCTGATATATCATGGACTCTATTGATAGCTCTTCTACTGAGAATTCTAAAAGTCTCAGGCTCAAGTTGATATTCAAGATGTGCATAGTGATTCATCAAACTATAGAACAATTTACTCGTAAATCGTTGAGGCCTTACGCTATGGGCTGTTACTATATCATAACCAGCAAGAGAACTATAATAGACATCCATTAACAAACTCCATTTATAATCAACACAAACAGAATCAAACTCAAAAACGAAATCACCAATCGATAAATCAACACCTGCATTCATTGCAGTTTCTACACCTTGATGAAAGCTCATATTGAGTAAAGTAACACATGACTTCTCTTGTTTGCCAACCCAATTCTTTACTATTTCTGTACTTCTATCCTTAGAGCAATCATTAACAAGAATGATTTCATACTTAAGGAAATTATTACTTAATGTAGCATTAAGACCTTCCAAAAAAGATATCACTCTATCTTCATCATCATAGAGATAAGCTACAGCTGATGCAAAATTCTTTTCTTTATTTAACTCCATTGTCTAATATTTCATCTAAATCATAAACAGTATTTATCTTACCGGAAAGTACACTAACAAACGTAGGTTCACTACTATGTACCTTAATAACAGTAGGTCGGGAATCATCTATCTCACTTGCCAAAAGAATAGGCTTCATCGAAAACAAAGAATGATCATACTCAAATTGTAGATCATCATGCATATACTTTCTTGCAAGATTACTCATATAAGGCCAAGCTGATTCCGGTTTAGCAGGACAATCATTACAATTACCCAACTGTTCTGAAGAACAATATCCATTGCTTTTCAACTGACAATTAAACTTTGGCAATGATTCCTTACAAGCGACATGGGGAGTAAAAGTTACTGATGTTAATGAATGAAATCCTGTCTTGCCAAAAGGCATAATTGAGAAAAATGGTCCATCCATCACGGTTAGTCCTGTGTCATGCAACTTATCATTCACATTTGTAAGGATTATCTCACATAATTCATACTTAATCCTGAACAGTTCAAAGTTTAACAATCTGTTAATTTGGTTGACTGAGGCATATGTAGAATTAAGTACAAACGGAGCAGAACTAACCTTTCCTCCTTCCTCTTTTAAAATATATAGTTTTTGATGTTCATTTTTCTCTATCTGCTTTATTCTTACAGCATATCGAATCTCTACATTTGGATAATCCTTTATCTTTTCCAAGAAATATTGCTTCAAAATTTGTGCGTCATAGGTATATTCTTCTGTTAAGAATGCGCCATCGCACATACCATCCTTGAAATAACGCGACACGGGTACTTCATCACAACGAATCTTGGCGTCATGGCAAAACTTCATAAACTGTTCTGCATTACTCCAAGAGAAATTAGATGATGTTGCATAAACTTGGTCAAACTTTGTAAGAATGGCAAAATCATAATCCTGATTGAATCTCTTGAAATAGCCAGCAGACTTGATGGCAGTACTAAAAGAACGAGGATAATGATATCCCATATGTACACGTGCCTGATTAATAAATGTAGCTCGTTTAAAAGGAGCATCATCATATTCAAGCACCAAAATGCGTTCACCTTTGCGTCCGCATCGCTCTGCGGAGTAGAGACCATAAAGTCCTGCTCCAATTATTATTTTATCGTAATTCATATTTTTGATATTTTCAGTATCGTTTTATAATGCAACAAATAGAATATCACGCTTGATATACTCAATGACATCCCGATTCTCCTCAACCACGTAGTTTACAGGATGGAGAGTGATGAAATAGAAATCATTCTTCTTTTCATCATAGCTCTTCATGAACTCATTAAGAAAGTAAGACTTACCATATCCAAACCTAGCAGAGAATATGATTCTACTCTCATTTTCGAACACCTGCTTGAAGTCTTGAATGCTTGGAGAAATATCAATTGTATCTATAATGTCTTTATCTTTTCACTTCCCCCACTATCTTCTTCACCGGCATACGGAATTGCTTATAGATACCCAAATGTAATTTTAAGATTCTAATATGCTTTTCCATACTAAAAAGTTTAATTTTCTCTTAACAACTTCAGCAGTTTCCCTGCCTCTCTTGCCCAAGAATACTTATCCAGCACTTCGCTTGCAGGAGCTATCGGCTCCTTTAGCAATTCATCCAAATCCACATCATAATTATGAGGATCTATATAATGAGCAGAGTTACCATATACTTCAGGCAAACAAGCGGCTGTAGAATCTATCACATTGTTCTGCAGGCTAAAAGAATATAAATATTTCTATTAATATCCAATAAAAGTCATACACTAATATAGAACAGAATAACAAATCATTTGATTGCTCCACAAAACTTGTCTATATAGTCAGAAGAATCAAAATTCTTTCTTACTCTTTCTATACCCTTGTTGCGTAAAGTTTGATAAAGGTCTCTGTCTTCTAAAAGCAAATCAATACTTGAAGCAATTTCTCGGGAAAAGTTTTCATTTCGTTCCAATACTATACCAGCATCAGCCACATATTCTGGGATACCACCAGACTTAGTGGTAATAACAGGAGTTCCACAAGCCATGGCTTCTACCATTGTCAATCCAGCAGGCTCTTCCCACATAGAAGGCAAAACTGCAATATCTGCAAGATTATATAACTCTGGTAATTTATCATGCTCAACATATCCTGTAAAATGAATTCTTCCTTGATATTTTTCTCCTAACTTTATTAGTTTATCTGCATAAGGAGATTTTTCCTGAAGAGCCATAGCCATATCACCTACAACCAATAGTTCCACATGATTATGCTTGATATAATCGAATGCCTCCAAAACCTTATCAATTCCCTTTTCCCAGGTTATTCGTCCAGCAAAAAGCAAAACTCGACTATCAACATCAATACCATAGTCGGCCTTATTTACTTTCAACTTTTCCCGTTCTATAGGTCTAAACAAGGATGTATCAATACAATTGAACAATATTTTTGTACGTTCTAGAGAGACAGGTCCAATAGGACTATCTTCACTCATAATATCATTCACCATATACTGACTGATACAAAGAAACTTTGTACACTTATTCAAAGCATCCATACACTTAGCATTAGTTCGAGGAAGATTGTGGAGATGATGGAAATATTTGCCATTATACCCACTCCATTTTATCATCCAAACCTGTGGGATATTATGCTCTAAGACTACGGCGTCAAAAATTAGCTTTTTGATTATACGAGAAGATTTAAAAGTATAATATAGTAATGATACCAGACTTTTAAATGAAGTAGCCTTTAGATTGGTGAATTTGGAAACCATGGCAAAAAGTATTTTATCCATCAACTTAACAATCCAAGGTACTTTTATCCAAATGAAATGAACATTAGGATACTTCTTAGATAACTCAAAAGCTTTTTTGTCAAAATATGACACAAGCGTCATATCAACAAGCTGCTTTTTATTGTTACCTTCGACTAAAAGTTCTACTAAGGTAGAAACAGCACCTCCTTTCGAAGCTGGTACAGGATAACAGCCGTTACTATCTGCTACAAATATAACAACCTTTTTCATTCTTTAAAATGTTTATTCATTAACCAAATACCTAAAATCATATAGACAATAAAAAATGCAATACTATCCCAAAACTTTTATACATAACATTTTCTATTTGCTACAGTTTGTTAAAAAGTACCGCCATTTTCAAAGAACAAGTTCCCAATATAGAATCACGAACAAATTGAAAAGAAAAAAATAAACCCAATTTGGCATTAAAGGATTTTTTATAATACTTCAACTTTAGGATAAATTCCTTGTCTGTTTTAGATAACATATTAGCATACCCTTTCTCTAAATCCGAAAATGGTGTATAATAAACAGTATCTCCTGCAAAAAACTTTTTCAGACGTCCCTTCCAACTTCCTATCATATGCCCTTCACCGGAAGCATTATTGCCATGAGATATATGATAAAAATGAGGCATATTATCGTATATTACTTCACCAAAGAGATAACACAGTAAGCCACACCAAAAATCATGCGCTATTTTATCAAGAGGAATATATTTAGTAACAAGTTGTCTTGCTTTTTCGTTCATGATAATAGAACAACCCTGAGCATATTCCTGAATCAACGCATTCTGTCGATTTAATGGTCTTGGCGTTCTTCTAACCTGATGAGCCAATGGTTTCAAGTCTTCTGTAACAGAAATCTTATTACAATGATACATACAAGGTTTATTTTTAGAACCTTCTTTCTCTAGCATTTTTATACCAGAAATCAATTTATCCTCAAACCATATATCATCTTGATCTGCAAAAGCATAATAATCAGCTTGTGGTGCATCTTTTAGCGCCAATAAAAAACTACGCTCCCAACCTACATTTTCTCCTTCTGAAATTATAAGTTTACCTTCTACCAAAGACTTTTGGTATTTACATAACACCTCTAGAGTTTCATCTTTGGATCCATCATCACGCACATAGCAAGTAACGTCAACTCCTTTCTGCGCAAAAATGGAATCAAGTTGTTGCGTGATATACAGGCTACCATTATAAGCCGACATCACTACTGTTATTTTATTCATATAATATATTCTAATCAAAACCTTAAAACACTAATGCCCACCAAAAATCGTAATTCAATCTTTTACCTAGTTGAATTACAGTTTTTATACAATATTTACTATCAGTCAATATTAGTATAACTATTATCATATATTGTCTTGTGTTTTTGCCCATCATCATGATATGCATTTGAAACGCTCAACATATGAAGTTTAGCAAAATCTAAGCATTTCATCAACAGACAAAATCCTCTTAAAAGACTTTTAATAAGACTGTTTTCAATGATGTCAAGTTCCTTGAAAAATTCTCATTTTAAGGAACTTTTTTATTACTTAGCGCATCCAACATTTATTGAACACATATGATATATAATACTGTAAACGATGCCTGGGGCAACTTCTAAAAACTATAAGTTAAAATTCGAGTTCATTATATAATTATATGTAACCCAAGTATCAGAAATAGCATTATCATAATACCAATATGAAATAACTAATAATAAAATCACATATTTTAAAATAGTTTGATTTTTTAAAGAATGAGCCAATGTTATTATTAAACAACATAAAAAAGGATAAGACATCCTACTGAAATATGTTGATTGCTTTGCTAAAACAACAAAAATAAATCCAACGACAGGGAAAATCCATACATAATCTATATGTATCTTTTTCCCTAAAAAATATTTTAGGAAAAATGGGATAAATACAAAAAATGCATATAAAGCAATTGTCAAATATCCTCCCTGATTTTGATCACCTTCAACCAAGCGCTCGACAAAACGCTCATTAACATTTAAACTTATAATTAAATCTGTTATAAAACTTAAAGATGACAAAGCCATCAAAGCTAAACCATAACATAATGCCTTCATCCATTTTCTGTATACGTTCTTATTTATTAAATAAAATCCAAAACAAGCCAAACAAAACGCTAATATGCTATTATGGAATAAGAACGCTATAACAGAGCATAATATAAATTTTTTTACCTTCTCTTCCAACAAGAACGTTAATGCGAATAATCCAAATGAAACAGCTATGGATTGGCGCATTATACAAAGAGATTCATTATAATAAAAGAACAAGTACAGAGCATACGCATAGGTTAACTGTATCTTATACGTTCTTTTAAAATACAACAATGCACTTACAACACCATACATTATCAGTATTTGCTGAATAAATAAAGAAGGAAATAAAGAACCAAATATCCTTGAAGGAAAGTATATCAATGCATAATAAAAGTATTCTTTAGAATCTACACAATACTCGCAAAACTTCCAAAAAGAATCAAACTTAGATACAGAATTATACCATGGAATAACATAACCAAGCATATCTGCGCCAACTTCCTCTCCCCTAACAGAAGCAATAAATAATGGTAAAAATGTAGATAGTAGAACGTAGCTTTTGTATTTTTTATTTAAATCAATAGCACATTCAGCTTTCCACATAAAATATATAGAAACTAAAAAAACAATGACATAAATCATAACTGCAACATTCCTAATTTTCCATTAAATCCATCTATCAATCCCTTTAAAAAGAAACGAAGCTTTCGTTTTCTATCATGTTCATAAAACAAAATACTCCAAAAGTCGACAAGCAAGCCGCTCAGCCATCTTCTTTCCATGCCATATCGTCGAATCATTACAAAAGTATTTCTAACCATGTAGTAAACTCTTATATAGTTATGATTGAATACACGTCTATCTTTAAACAAAAAATGACGAACGACGCTATGACCTATTTCATGTTTGAGTATAACTTTATTGACACGTAATATTTTATAATCGTGAGCACGCAAATTATAGGCTATTTCAAAATCTACTTTATCAATAAACATCGGTTCAAAAAAACCACCAATATGTGTCCAAGCACTTATTCTAATTGCTGATGCTGAAGCAAGGCAGTCTTTAACTTCTGTCGTTGCGTCTTCATTTGAAATAACATCAACATATCCACAGTTAATATCATAAATTCTAGGACACAACATTCCAACTTTATCATCATTAACATAATTAGAATACTCTGAAACCAAGTTTTGAGGGCACACAGAATCTTGGTCTAATGTGATAGCCCATTTATAACCTTTTTCATTTGCATATTGACAAATTTTATTCTGAGCATATGCTATTCCGAAATTTTCACTAAGAAATTCTATCGAAACATTAGGGAATGTTCCATCAAGTTGTCTTATCATAGAAACATTAGATGATCCATTATCTACAATAATGACCTGAGGCACTTGTTTATAGATAGCCCTTATATTCTCTTTAAGTTTCTCTATATCGGGGTTATAAAGAACAATTCCAGCAACAAATAATTTATCCATCATTTTTTAAGGTGTATATTATTTTTATATTATACCAAATCATTATATGAATCAAGTATAACGCGAGCATAGGAAGCCAAAGATTGACGCTCCACACCAATATCTCTAGATTTTCTTCTCATTGCAGAATACTCTACTTCATTCAAATTCCAAATATATTCAAATCCATCGGCTAAACTGTTCTCATCTCCTAATTTAGCCTTATAACCATTTTGTTTATGCTCAATAACATCTATAGCTGTTCCTATGTTAAAACAAACAACTGGGGTTCCGCACATAATTGATTGATTTACCATGGAAGGACCACCATCACCAATAGAAGGAGAAACAAATATTGTAGAAGCAGAATAAGCCTTAATCAGCATTTCTGTTGATAACTTACCTACATAAATAATACTTATAGGTATTTTTCCATACATATAGTCACAACTATCTCCTGCTAACATCAGACACATACTATTCAATTCTTCCTCTGTTTTACCCTCGCAAAAAATGTTAATAGCATGTATCATTCCGTCTATTCCCTTTCGTGGGTATTCTACAGGGTCAACATACCTAGCAAAAAGGATAAATTTTTTTTGCTCAGGTATTCCTAGCAATTCCCTACTTTGATAAATATCATGCTGATAATAAACACTTTCATTTACTGTTAATATTCTTTTTTTCAAAAGAACCTGCTCAAACAAGCCACTTTTTTTGGCTTCACCCAGCATGTAACTATTAGATAACAAAGCACACTTTATATTTGAATATACATTTTTCTTATATAAATAATTCTTATGTGTTTGATCATTCCAATCATGAGAGTCTAAAATCGGACAATTCCCACATTCGCGGACATAATTTGTGCAATTTCCAGGATATTGACACCCACCTGTAAAAGGGTACATATCGGCCGCATGCATTATTATCGGTACCTTATAATGCTCATAAAGTAATCGCAAAGTCTCTGCACTTATTATATTCTCCCATACAGAAGCGATTATAAGATCATATTTATTAGTTAATTTTTCAAATATCAACTTTACTGGCACTGGAGATATATTCTCATACATATTTTCCATCAAATATCCATTTTTGGATAGTTTAGGTTTTTTATGTATAATTTTATGCTTTCCCCACAATAAATTCCTTATTTTTTTTAAAAAAGGAGAAGACAAGTATATGTTTCTTAACTTATATATTGGCGATAAGCCATATATATTAAACATATTTTTCTTTTGACCACTAAATTCATTTAACGTAATGAAATCAACCTCATGACCATCCTTCTCAAGTGCAAGCATACAATCATAAATCATGTTTGCAAAATGATAAGGTGACACACCTGCTATATATAATATCTTAAGTTTTTTCATAATCAACAATTCGTTAATAACCCAATTATGAGCTAAGCATCTTTACGCTTTAGCATCTATAAAGATATCCATTTATTGATCAAGTCCCGTATTCATATAATAAAGTATTAATGTGATCTACAAAATTACAGAAACAGCGACTTGACCAACTGTTTAAAAATTATTTTCTACTATCATTTATCAATATAAGTCATTGATTATGATCGTTTAAGTATTAATTAAACGCTGTATTAATAACATCTACAATGCACAAAAGTATTGTTTTATCAATCCAACAATCATGTCTACCTGCTCTAACTCCAACTCATAATACATTGGCAATCGAACTAGACAATCAGCAAACATATCACAATTTGGCAATTCTGGGCGAAGTTTACTATGCTCAAGATAATATTCGCTCTTATGAAGTGACAAATAATGGAATGGTGCTATCACTTCATGGTCTTTTAGATACTTTATTAAACCCGTACGTTCATCCAAGTTTCGACAAACTAAATAAAACATGTGAGCATTATTGGTAGCATAACTAGGAATCTGTGGCAAATATACATAACCATGGGCAGCCAATGACTGCAAGCCAGCAAAGTACTGTTCCCAAATTTTCTTTCTTTTTGCTTGAATATCATCAAGGTTCTCCAACTGAGCCCAAAGGAATGCAGCATTAATTTCTGCCGGAAGGAAGGAAGAGCCCATATCTACCCAACCATATTTATTCACAGCACCACGAAAGAATTCAGCTCGATTAGTACCTTTCTCCCACAAGATCTCTGAGCGGCGAATAAAACGTTCGTCATTTATTGTCAATAAACCACCCTCACCACCAGCTGTAATATTCTTTGTCTCATGGAAGGAGAATGCGCCTAAATGTCCACAACTTCCTAAAGCCTTACCCTTATAATAAGAGTCTATAGCCTGTGCTGCATCTTCTACAACTATCAAGTTATGCTTTTCTGCTATAGCCATGATTTTATCCATATCACATGCCACACCAGCATAATGCACAGGAGCTATCACTTTAGTTCTTGGAGTAATAAGTGCTTCCAGTTTATCTGCATCGATATTAGGATTTGATTCCATAGAATCAGCAAACACCACGGTTGCTCCTTCACGCAAAAACGCAAGAGCTGTAGAAACGAAGGTATAAGATGGAACTATCACCTCATCCCCTGGTTTCAATTCGCATAGCATTGCACACATCTCCAAGGCATCTGTTCCCGAAGTTGTTAGCAGACATTTCTTGAAACCATATTTATCCTCAAAGAACTGCTGACATTTTTTTGTGAAATAGCCATTACCAGAAAGTTTTCCTGTATATACAGCTTTATACATGTAATGAGCTTCCTTGCCCGTGAGGCAAGGTTTGTTAAAAGGAATATGTTCCATAATCGAATAAATTAATTTAATTTTATTTATCTTGGTTTGTACCCCATAATAATGCAAATGTTTCCTTTTCCATTTCATCCTTGAAATCAAGAAGATATTCTAAATATCCATACTGGGGAACATAACCTAGGTTCTGTTTTGTTTTACTAATATCAAAAATGTATTCTGTCGTGTCTGGTTTATCGAAATCATAAGATATAGCCGAACGATGACCAAGAGGAGAAAATACCTCAACTATCTTTTCCACTTGTTCTTTTAAAGAAGTCCCAATTCCTGTTCCTACATTATAGGTCCCGCTTTCCGCATTACTGCTTATACACTTCTCTATAATTTGTGTACAATCCTTAACATACACAATATCCCTAACCTTATCAGGGTTGCCCCATATAGTTATTGGCTCTCCCTTTTGTGCCATGTGGATTAGCCTGCGGTATCCTTGCCATTTCTCCATACCATCCACATAGTACATAGGATTTGGATGATATAAGTAAATATTAGGGAAACGAAGTATGTAATATTGGTAACCTACTATAGCAGAATAATGCTTGATGAGATTTACTGCTGCCGTCTTTGTAATCGAATATACCGAATGGTCATTGTTTATAGGAAAGCTAGTAGCAGCATCTGCAGGTATCGGAACCTTATTGCCGCAAAGATATGCGACATCTGCTATGGATTGAGAATAAACAAACACATCAGGTTGAAGTTCTTTGGAATATTCCAAGATGTTCAATGTGCCTGACATATTCACATCAACATACAACTGAGGATTATAGCCTTTCATTCTAGCTGGCAACATACCACACAGATGAACTATACCATCAATGTCCGACTTCGGTAATTTTAGAAAGTCTTGTTTATTTCTTACATCAACAGAATAGTAGTCCATATCGTGCAATGCAAAAAAGCCATTATCAGACTGTCTATGACCAACAGCTATAACGTTATAACCTTTCTCTTTCAAATATAAGCATGTATATGCTCCGACTGTACCAGTCGCTCCAAATACCATTACCTTTTTCATGCAGCAATGGTATTATAAAGATGAATCCAAACACGATTTCTAACACTAAGATTTACCCCCCCCCACAAGTGGGAAAGAGGCAATCACATCACAAGTTTTCTTTGCCATTTCTTCTGAATAATTTTTATCATTAAATAAGTTTATAACCTTGGAAAACAATGCATCTGAAACAGGATATTTATCTTTATTAAAAAGACGATTAACACTATGATAATGAGTACTAGCAAACAATCCTTTATCAAATAAAGCTCGTAATATCTCTTGTTTCATCGACGAAGGAACCATAATATTAAATCGCCAATCATTATACTTGCTATCAAATTGTATCGTCTTCGGAAGATTCCTCGAATAAATGCTGTTGAGTTTGTCTCTATAGTTCAATCTATCCGATACTTTTTCCTCAATTTCTTGCATATAGTCCTGCCAAGCCTTATAGTTTGAGAGTTTCAGCCACCCTATAGGCATCTTACGCATCCTGTCATTTTTTGCATACGCCTCCTTATATAATGCCTCTTCATCTGTGCCATCATACAACAAAAAAGTATCAATAACATAAGGCTCTTCTGTCTGATAGTATGCAAGTCCTCCACCGCTGAGGTCAATCTGTTTGCAATGGCCCGTACTATAAAGCACCATATCAGCATTATAACTATGAGGATTGCGCTGAGGAATGCACAAGCACCTATCGTCTATGATTTTCAATGATGGGGTTATGCTCTTACAATCCCTAACAAATTGGGAGGTATCCGTCAGAAAGCCATATGTACGAACATATACGATACCTGCATATTTATTAGGATTACGTTCAAGACGTGCCAAACATTCCTGAGTATCAATACATAATGTAGTAGAATCTATGTCTACAAATTCTATATCAATACCAGCGAGATTGAATGTTAAAGGAACATCAGGACAGACATTTACAGGCAACAACCATATTCCTTTATTATATTTCTTGATATAACTATAAATCAAAGAGCAAGCTCGGTTTGCCGTATTTGCAAAACTACAATTCATATCAAAGAATGGCTGGAGCTTGGTCTGGCAAAATAAAATGGTAGTTATGGTATTTTTTAGACTCCCATTCCTTTTTATAGTCTGAATAGAGTTCTACCATATCAATATACTTTGGTTGCCAATGAAGTTCGTTTTTAATTTTAGTTATATCGTAAACATAACCACGAGTCAAGCCCGGTTTCTCTGGATGCAATTCTATCACTGACTTTCCATTGCCAAATACTTCATTGAGAGCTTTAGCCTCCTCGTACTGAGAATGACCAACTCCTGTAGCTAAATTATAAATACCCGAAACTCCTTTGGCATCAATTGCAGCCTTAATAGCAGTAAGTACATCCTTGATATAAATATGGTCTCTCACAATCGACTGGTCACCCCAAACCTCAATTTTCTCGCCACGCAAAATACGTTCAAAGAATATCTCAAAGGTACTTTTCTTATAAGTTCCATCTGTATTAAGATGACCTAATATCTCACCATAGCCATGTACACCTGTAAATCGAAGCACAATACCCTCTATACCAAAGTCCTTATGATAATAAGTAACAAAATTCTCCGCAGCTATCTTTGATATGATATATGGACTATGATCACCCTTAAACGAGATACCATCTTCCTCTGAGATTATCTTCTTGTCAATGTCGTTATATACCTTGTGAGATGACGAAAGAAGAAATTTCTTTATTCCATTCTTACGGCAAAATTCCAACATTTACCTCAGTTCGGGATAAGAAATAGTGCCTAAAAAAGTTGGTAATCTCCGATATTTTTTGTATCTTTGTAGTTGAAATCCAATTAGTTACAAACATAAAAAGATATCATTATGGAGATTACCAAGGACAAAGTTACAGAATTATTTTGTATTATTGATGAATTTTACAAAGTTTTTGATGCTGAAAATGCAGG
>OIXA01003208.1_pt1 | contig 17506 bp, 14 predicted proteins | sample 1587721 | NCBI WGS metagenome assembly OIXA01 (sample SAMEA3888900, study PRJEB22519) | human gut metagenome | biome: human gut; feature: human-associated habitat; material: faeces | place: Denmark | collected 2013 | reverse complement strand
ATGGCATACCCTCATCAACCAATATCAATTTCTCAGAATTAAACGACAATCCCTACCTTAAGCCAGAAGAAAAGTATTAGCGAATAGTTCCAAAACGGGAGAAGCCATTACAGTTATAAGTTTCTGTTTCGCTTACAGAAATAGTTCGTGCCTTTGCAGCGTCAAACTTCGAAACCACCACGAAGTTGACGCTGCAATTCGTTGGTGGAAGTTAGTGAACCGAGAGGCGGAATGGTTCCAAAATGGGAGGAACCATTGTTCTCACAAAAACATTCTTCAGTTCCGAAAACATGTAGTAACTTTGCAACCGAAAACAAAAAAACGACGACTATGAAACAGACAACAAACAACAACCAGAAGACCATGAACAACAAGGAAACACGCAAGCAGATAAAGAACGAGAAGAAGGCAGAAGCAAATGCTCGCAGAAAGACCAACAAGCGTTGGAAGCATGTTGAAGCATCTGACCGTTACCGCAAAGCTGCTACTGAGGAACTCTGCAACATGACCACAAACAAGATTGAGATAGAGGTACTTGATGGAATTTTTCTTAACTTGAGCATAAAGAGTCAGGTGAAGCCGTCAAGAGTGCAGGACAGAATACTCCGTCGCATCGTGGAGAAGCGTCAAGCGCAGGCAAGCCACAAAAAGTATGGTAGATCTGAAGACCTCACAACGATGCACATCACTCTCACATGCACAAGCAAGTGCATGGAGGACATAAGAAAAAAAGACACGCTGCATAATCCTACGAACGAGAGAGTGATTGGTTCCAAAATGAGAGGAACCAATACTCTCAGAAGAAAGCTTGCAAGGTCTAAGAAAACCCTGTAACTTTGCATCACAATTCCGAGAGAGTTGGTTTTGTTTATACATTATTTTATTATTACAACAACAGAGGTGGCGGCCTATTCCGCTAAACAAACAAAATCAGACGAACGATGACAAACTCACTCGCACTCGTTGCCGCAAAGGCACTCCCAGCCCTCTCGGGCAGTTCTCTCACCTACAACGCAGAGAAAAACGTGTACGTAACCCTCGGTTACACCAGCGCTGCTGGCAACACCTACTACCGAGCAATCCGTCTCTCTGACCGATTGGCAGTTTACTACCACATCGGCGAAGGCTATGCCCATACCTTCCTGAACGGCATCACGCTGTTTGCATGGAACGGTCAGAAGGCGAACATCATTGCACAGAAGTTCTGGGGTGGTTGCAACTGGCGATGCTTCAACGAACGAAGCGCCAAGGAAGAGAGCATCCTCATGCTGAAAGACTTCCTCGCTGGTCAGGCAAAGGCAATGGGTAGCATGGTGGCAGAAAGTCAGCTCCTGGATTTCTCACGAAGCATGATCGAGGCAACTCATCAAAAGTGCCTCGGATAACCACCAGGTACACAACAAGAGAACAAGAAACCAAAGTCACAAACAAGAAAAACACGAAAAGACATGGCGAGCTTAACAAAAGCAATCAACAAAGACCTGTTCGACAGCATCCTGCCGACATTTGGTAACCCACGCGTTCACGTTCCTGTTTGGGACGAAGGACAGAAGATGTTCCTCTGTGAGGAATACGAGAGTGCAAACGGACACCGCTACTACAAAGGTGTGAGATTTTGCGACCGCATCGTAGTTGTCGAGAAGGTAGGACTCTACCACAACTGGACATACATCGATGGCATCGAAGTCTATGCCTTCAATGGCAAGCGACTGGAGCTGGTACAGAAGAAGGACTACGAGAAGGAACACCGCAACGAGGAGTTCATCCGCAAGGAGTCGGAAACCATGGTGCGCAACTACTTCGAAGGAGTGCTCAAGGCCCAGAAGAGCAGTATGCCACAGGAAGAACTGGAAGAGAAATCAAAGGCAATCATCGATGGTTGCTACAAGAGTTTCCTCGACAGCGACTTCAACACACGTCTCACCCAAATCCTCCCACAAATTGAACAGAAATAGATCATGCAGAACAAACTGATAGACCCACAGAATCATGAGCAGCAGCTTGCATACGAACTTGTTGCCAACACTAATTCCAGCTTTTTCCTCACAGGACGCGCTGGCACAGGTAAGACTACCTTTCTTCAAAACGTACAGAAGTTAGTCGAAAAACAGTTCATCACCCTCGCCCCAACAGGTGTGGCAGCCATTCTTGCCGGTGGTGACACGATACACAGCTTCTTTGGCTTGCCAATGGAAGTGTGCGTGCCTGGCACCTGCGGCAAGATGAATGAGGCAAAGATTCTGACGTTGCTTCATGCAGATACCATCATCATCGATGAGGTGTCGATGGTGAGATGTGACATCATGGATGCCATCGACTACACCATGCGCAAGGCACTCAGGAACAACATGCCATTCGGAGGCATGCAGATGATCTTCGTAGGCGACATGTTCCAGTTGCCACCGGTGGTGAAGCAAGGACCTGAGAAGGATATGCTGAAGGACATCTACAGAACGGATGACTTCTTCTTCTACAAGTCAGATGCCATCAAGCGCATGCGATTGGTGAAGATAGAGTTCCGCAAGGTGTACCGACAGGATGACGAGCACTTCCTTCACATTCTGGAGAACGTGCGTATGAACAAGGTGACACCAGAGAACATCATGCATCTCAACGGTCGCGTACACGTTCCTACTGCAGAGGATGGAGCTGTCATCACGCTGACTTCCATCAACAAGACGGCTGACAAGATCAACCTTCAGCGACTGGAGGAGATTGAGGAAGAGGAGTTCGTCTATGAAGGAACCGTGGACGGCAAGTTCGAGGAAAAGAAGTTCCCTGTTGACCTGAAGCTTCGCTTGAAGGTCGGTGCACAGGTGATGTTCACTCGCAACGACCAACAGAAGCGTTGGGCAAATGGCACACTCGGCAAGGTGACAAAACTCACCAAGGATGAGATCAGCGTGACACTCAACAATGGCGAGACATACGTGGTACCTTGCTGCTCATGGGAGTCATACAGCTACGACTACAACAAGGAAGAGCGCAAGATGAAGAAGGAACTGACGGGCACGTTCACCCAGTACCCTCTGAAGCTCGCTTGGGCAATCACCGTGCACAAGAGTCAGGGCATGACCTTCGACCGTCTCTCGCTCGACCTCAGTCGTGGCATGTTTGCAGCCGGGCAACTTTACGTAGCGCTAAGCCGTGTACGTTCGCTTGAAGGGCTCTACCTCTCGAAGAACGTCATCCCTCAGTATGCCCACACAAGTCGTGAAGTGCTCACTTATGCAAGCGAGTACAACAACGAGCAGCAGATAGGCAACGAGATAGAGAGCGGAAAGGCTGTCTATGGTGCGCTCCTGCACAACGACTACGACGAGGCTGCCAAGCAGTACCTTATGCTCGTAGCAAAGAAGGCTGAGGATGGCGACATCAAGGAGGCTATGCAACAGGCAAAGCGTTTCCTCGACATCCTGGTGTGCGACGAGCACCTCTACGGAACCATCAAGAGTGTACCAGAGTGTCTGCTTCACGCAAGCCATTGGGCGCCAAAGTTCCTTGCAGGTTTACTCAGCCTCTACGCAGAGAAGTACGAAGATGCATTGGCTTGCATAGAAGAGGTGCTATCAAAGCATCAATGCCCCGAAGCCATGTACATCAAGTCGCGTGCTTTGGCAAAACTTGAACGCTACAAGGAAGCAGACGAGACCAACTGCCAGCTGGCTAACGTGTTCGAGATGGCAACACCCGATGCAAAGGTTCTCTTCATGATAGCCATGCTCAACGAGATGCACATCGGCGATCCAGGGCTTGACCTGATGCGCAAACTTGTAGAGGCACGTCCGAAGTACGACCTTGGCATCCTTGCCTTGCGTACGCTGATGCAATGCCATAACCTGAAGTTGGACAAACAGTCGGACAACAACTGCGAGTTGGTGGATCTCTTTAACTCTGATGCTACAGAAGAAGAGTTTCTTGCACAACTGAAGGTGTGTCGTGAGAAGGCGCAAAAGTCAATCGCTTACCTGATTCACAGAATCAAGAAGCAGGAGTTCAACGAGGAGCAACCTATCGCGGAATGATAGGTGGCTCTTCACAAAACAACAACCAAGCAAAAAAAGGATGAAAACATTTACAGCAAAACAGAGAAACATAGAACAGGTGAAGTTCCCTATCGTGAAGGCAGCATTCAAGGGAAAGGATGGAAACGTGTACATTGGAGCAATGATGGTTGATACAGGTTCGGTACATTGCATACTCAACAAGTCAGTCCTACCATTGATAGATGAGTCGTGCGTCGTAGAAGGAAAGACCATGAACATACATTCGATTCAGGGAAAATGTGTAAAGTGCCAGGGGATATTATTCAACTTCAAGATGGGGAATGGCGAGTTTGCGGACACATTCTACGTAAACGAAACTATTGACTTTAATGCCATGTTCGATGGCGTACTGATCGGTATCATCGGTCATGAGTTTCTGCGAAAGAACAAACTTGTGCTTGACTATAATAAGGAAGAACTGCGCCATTCTGATGGCAAGTTAGCAAAAGAAGTGAACGATTACGAGTTCTTCTTTCCTATGGAGTTCGGATTGAAGAAGTACAATCTGCCGATTGTGGGCATTGCAAGTCGAGAGAAAGAGTACATACTTGTAGCTGACTCTGGAGCAAACAGTACAATCATGACAAAGCATGTGGTGGAGGATGCTGGCATCTGCAAGGAAATATTGTCTAATGAAGGTGATGTAACTTGCTTCACCAATGAGACCATGAATACAGATTTCTGCCATGTGACGTTGAGTCTTGTGAGTGTGGGTGGAACAACCAAGAAGCCAAAGCTGTTTGTCGGAGAGGATATTGTGCAGACAATCTCTGACTATGAATACCTGATGGATGGATTAAAAGATCCAGAGGGAAATGATGTGCCACCAATATGCGGATTGCTTTCGTCGGTATTCATGCACAGGAACAAATGGGTACTGGACTTTGGTGTAGGACTAATGTATAAAGCGGCTGCATAAGGGGAAGCTATACTCAAAAAGTAGATTAGATATACTACAATTAATGGTTCCAAATCGAGAGGTACCAATAGAGTCGAAAGTTCTTTTCCACTTTCGCAAACAAAATAGTACCTTTGCACAGTCATTACGACAAAAGCGTTCTTTGAGGTATTGAGATACACATCTAACTACTGTACTAAGCTACTGAAATATAGGAAGTTGATATTTTGATTGTGCTACTTTATTTATATTTATTATACACCCTAGACCTGAATCGGAGCCCAGACTCGGGATCTTGTAGGACTTGTTTCTTATCGAGATACAAAGGCTCTATCACAAAACTTCGAAAAAACAATGAAGAAGACAGTGAAACCAAGCGCAATCAATGGTGGTTCTGCTGCAAGCAGTGCCCAGTCAACAAACTCATACATGCAGTACACTCAGTACCGTAACAAACAAGGTCACGGATGGGCTGCAGAAGATGCTAACGCAATGTCAGACCGCCTATCTGGAAAGGTGGTTGATCAGGTTGGTACAAACAACAGCTGTAACGGAGCAGACCGTATAGTCGGTGGAGTGGAGATACAGACAAAATATTGTGCTTCGGCACAGGAGTCTGTCAACGCAGCCTTCCACGACTGCAAGTATCGCTACGATGGCATGAAACTCGAGGTACCAAAAGACCAGTACGACGAAGCAGTCAAGCTGATGGCTACCAAGATCCGTGATGGCCAGGTTCCAGGAATTACAGATCCTGCTACGGCAAAGGATATGGTTCTCAGAGGTAACTGCACCTACAAAGAGGCCAGAAACATTGCAAAGGCAGGCAACATCGACTCAATAAAGTTTGATGTGAAGACGCAGTCTGTTACATGTGCGCTAACCTGCGGCATGTCATTCGCTCTAACTTACGCCAACAGTGTTCACAGTGGTAAAACCCACAAGCAGGCACTGAAGGATGCTTCAACGCAGGCCGCAAAGAGTGGAACAACAGCAATGGTTGTAGGCGTAGGCACACAGCAACTACTTCGAACTTCTGTAGGTCGAAGCATGGCAGCATCAGCAACACATGCATCACGTGCAGTTGTAAATGCAGCATGCAAGACACAGGTTGGCCAACAGATTGTTGAGAAAACCGCATCAGCTCTCGTCGGCAGACAGGTTGTAGGTCAAGCAGCAAAGAATATACTCACCAAAGGCATGCGAACAAATATGGTGACTGGCGGAGTGATGCTTGCTGCTCAGACAATACCTGATGCAGTAAAGGTTTGCCAAGGCAAGATGTCTGGTGGACAGTTCTGCGAAAATGTTGCAAGTAACACTGCTGGTCTTGGTGGAGGATATGCCGGAGCAACAGCTGGTGCAGCTATTGGTACCGCTATCTTCCCTGGTGTTGGCACAGTCATTGGCGGCATCATCGGTGGTGTTGGCGGTGGTATTGCAGGTTCAAGTGTTGTCAGGGGCATTTGCTCATGGTTTCACTAAAGCACAATGTGGAAGAGTGTTTCACTCTCTCCCCATACAAAAAGAAGCGCAGGCTTATTCCTGTATCACCTCAAAAACAACAAGCCATGATAGTTTGCCCTAAACCAACATTTGGTGGTCACCCGGTACTTACTCTCGCTGCTACTGCCGTTGTCTTTGCTGCAAAAGTCTTCTTTGACAAGAAGCAGAAACAACGTGCTAAAGCGAAGTAACACCTTACAGAGTGACCACACTAATAGAACTCCTTGTTAGCAAGGTTGTATGTGATTGAATCTCGATGCGATGAAGAAATGAATGGTTCCTAACTCAGGAGCCATTCATTTACCGATTTGGGTTTAACGCAAGTAGCGAGCACTCGGAGATATTTATTTCTGTTTTTTATCCCAACTGGCTTATAATTCGGAAATTTTATCTAAATTTTCTAATATCTTGAAGAATTGTCTCATATGACTTCTTGTTATTGTCTTAGTCGCCATCTAAACGAGTCATTGCTGTTTAAGAACCTCCCAATGACCGCCTCTATCACCACCATGACGAACTATTGTGCCGTTATCTTTCAGTTTATTGATATGTTTTTGAATGGCGCTTGGAGCAATACCAACAGATTCTGAAAGTTCTTTTCTTGTGACATACGGATTTTGCTTTATAAGTTGCAGAATGATGTCAACAGTCTTCTCTTCTTTCTGACCACCTTTCTGACCACCCTCATTATTTGCCACTTCTTCTTGCTGTAGGTCATCTTGATTACTTATAAATACACCATCAACACCGTCAATATCAAACTTAGGCAATACTAAGACAAAGCTGTCCCAAGGAGTAGAGAATGTTGGATCCATACCTTTGGTGTAACATCATGACTCTTGTAGGCTGTCACAATCTTTTTGAAGCCAGAGCCACGGCGCTCCATGTACTTCAAGCGACTGAAGATGTCGGCAAGTATTGGGTTGCGACGACGTGACGCCATGTTCATCACATCCATATTCTTGATAGAACCGCCGTCCATCAAGCCACCAGGCGAGAAGATCTCAAGGCGATTATCGAACATGTCGATATGCACCTCACTGCCCAGTTCCAGATAGTTGCGATGAATAAGAGCGTTTACCAAGCCCTCTTCTACAGCACGTTCAGGGTATTCGGGATATTCAAGACGGTTGTCGGCAGTCTTGCGCCAAGCCTTTCTTGTGTTACGACGCACGAAATCAAGTCCAGATTGAAGCAAAGTTACAAGACTTCCGCTGTATTCCTCATCATCCAACGCATCCATCACACCATTAGCCTTGTCAAGTCCGTTCCATCGAGTACAGAACAGACGAGAGTGGCGTACAGGAGAATAGTCGGCCAGCAGAGCACCTGCATTAGTCAGTTCACCCTTCTCGTTGATGATACCGAACGACTCATAGTCGCTATCCTCAAACGAGCGGTTGGTACGCTTGAAAGTACACTCACTATCTCTATGCATGTGCTTAGCGATACACAATTTCATTATACATGTTGAGAAGAATAGAATTTGATTCGTCTTCTGTGAAATTTTGAGGGTTCATACCATAAGCTTCCATTACAGCCTTGTCGTTGTCCTTGTGCGCTTTTATCAGTTCAGGAGGCATCAAATCACTATAGAGGTCAAATGGCTTCCAATCTGAGTATTTTTTACGTGCTTCAAGGATTGCTTTTGCTGTTTTCACAATCTTCTGGATTTGAGTATCATTTGGAGTTGGCCATGGGAAATTGTTGTACACAATTTCCACACTATATCGTGTGCGCATTTCCTGTCTTCCGCAAACGTAGCGCATCCATGCCATGTGTACTATGCTTTGTAAAACACCGAAGTGGTATAATGTTGCGTTTTCTATTACACCGAGCTGGTGAGTAGGCACTATATCTGCGGTAAAGAAGTCCATTGGAACATAGACTCTTTTCTCTGTGTTTACTAGAGGAACGATTAAATACTCTGATTGAGGTTGACGAGTTTCTCCAAATAACATTGGAGTCGATGCGAATTTTTGCGTCTGAGTTCTCGTACTTGAAGCACGAAATTCCTTTACCTTATTAATTGCATCCGATATAGGCTTTATTCCTCTATATACACTTGGAGAAATTCCCTTTAACCAAAGACACCATCTTTCACGTCTATCGAGGTATTCGTCAGCTCCATAACATGGCTTGAACAATGAGGCTGCTGCAGGGTAAGCTTTAATGATAGCATCCTTTTCTTCGGTAGTATATTTGCTAAGTTTTCCTTTGTCGTCAATCGCCTTATTTCCTAATTGCATCAAAGGCGCATCCTTGCAAATTGCCTTATTATGACTTTCAATTGTGTCATTTGGTTTCCCTTGTAGATAGCCATTAATATTGTCAACATAAAGCACCTCGTTTCCGGTAAATATGCGTTTCGTTACATTGTTACTCTTTAGTGAGAATCCGATAATCACACAATGAACATGTGCCTTATCACGCGCCTCTGACTCCCATTGGAAACTTTGATGACCAAAGTTGATAGTTATGCCCTTGTCAAATAACGGAGCCCACAATGCTGGAACTTGTTCACCTTGGCAAACACTGTTCGTTGCAACAATGGCGGCTTTCAAGTCTGTATTCTCACTCATGAACTGCATACTCTTGTATATCCAGCATGACACATAGTCAAGACTACCTATATTCTTCCAGTCTGCTCCGAATACCTTCGCCTTGTCACTTTTCTGACTGTCGGACATGTAGCGAGCTCCTACGAAAGGTGGATTACCAATAATGTAATTCAGTTCATTTGCAGAAATGACACTTTGCCATTCTATAGCAAATGCATTGCTATTATGAATATTGTTATTGGTCTTGAGCGGCAAAAACTCGCCATCAAATTGAACAAGGTTTTCTGTTTCATGCCACATCTGCGATTCTGCTATCCATAGAGCCGTAGCCGCTACAGATACCGCAAAGTCGTTTATCTCAATACCAAAGAAATTAGAAATAGAAACCTTGATAGGATCTCCAAGATTCATCATATATGCGCCCTCGAAATAAAGGGTTATCATCTCATTCTCCAACCTTCTTAGGCTCAGGTAGGTTTCGGTTAGGAAATTGCCGGAACCACAAGCTGGATCAAGGAACTTAAGGCTTGCCAACTTTGCTTGGTATTCATACAACTTCCTTTTTCGCGTCTTCTTGGCCGATATTTTCTTGATTTGCTCAAGTTCAGCTTTCAAATCATCTAAGAATAGAGGATCTATCACCTTATGGATATTTTCCAAACTAGTGTAGTGCATGGCCTCGGTTCTTCTCGTTTCAGGATTGAGAGTAGACTCAAACACAGCACCAAAAATTGTAGGAGAAATACGTGACCAATCGAAACCAGCACTACAATCCTCAAGTAACAAATCAGCTATCTCTTGTGTGAAATTTGGAATTTCTATAGGTGTATCATCATGGAACAAGCCTCCATTAACGTATGGAAAATGCTTGGTCCTTTCATCATACTGATCACGATTAGGGATGTCGGTATCCAGAACCTTAAATAAATCAATAAGATCCTTTCGCATTTGACGGACATCGTTTGATGACTTCATGTAGTCATAGAACGCACTATGGTTCGTGCCGAAAAGACCTGCGTCCTCGCTATACAAGCAGAATACCAAACGAACACATAGCACATTCAATGAGTGCAAAGAATGGGCTGATGTAGGGTCAATGTATTGTGGCAAAAATGCATTGTAGAGCTTACCAATAAGCTCTCCTGCTTGAAATGAAAGTTCTTTCTCTTGACGCAAATGAGCTGGACCTGTAGATACAAGGAAATCGAGCCTTTGATATTCTCGTTCCAAGTTTTCCAACAATACCTCAAATGGTTCGCCATTGGGCTGCTCCATATCGAAAATCAAGAATGACTTGAAATTGCTAAGAACAACCCAACGAGGATGATCAGATAGCGGCAAAGCAGAAATGTACCTCTTGGCTTGTTGAAATGGGGTACACATCTGTCCGTCGGACTGGAGTTTTTCCTTCTTCAAATCAATCTCAAGCGACTTCTGTTCAATAAGAACCTTTGTTTTGGGAATACGGCCATCTATGAATCCTGTATTTGTTATCTTGACCTTTTCCTCAAACTTGATGAATGAAAAAGGATCCTCCACCAAGAAAACCTTCTGCAACAATTCAAGCCAAAAGGTCTGACTCTGACCACGTTCATAACCCTTCCCTTGCCATTTTTCTGCAAATTCCTTTGCTGCTATTCTTTGTTTATCTATCATGATGTATGCACTTATTTATTATAGTTGCCAACAACTATTAGATTCTCAATTGCTTTTCTAACTAGTAAAGGAGGTATGCCTTCACCGATTACTTCGCGTATCATACAATCGCTTGCCCATTCGGGTATATCCCAATCCAGAGGAAGGGATGAGATGACGAGCAATTCATATATGGTTAGGACGCGAGGATCTGAGTATTGGCGTTCTTCTTCGGAGTCACTTGCTTTTATCACTCGTCCAGGATGAACCGTAGTAAACGCAGATATGATATTGCTGTTCCTCATAACGGTTGTCGCAGGTTTATCCCATGACATACGTTTATATGTTTGAGGACTACCCTTGATTCTCCTACCATCTTTTGTTGGGAAGTACTTCTCGTTTTGAAATGCCGAACATCCCGTTGGGGTATGAATCAACCACTCAACATATTTCCACGTTTGTAATGGTGGAAAATGCCACTTGGAAATTTTGAGACCTTCTGCCTTTTTCTTCTCATATTCAGGAAATCTGTATCGCTCAGATTCCTCGCGAAGTAATGGGTCAAGAGAAGGAAGCGAACCTATGGCCTGTTCAAGAGTAATCACTTTTCCCTTGGGTTCGGGGAACTCCCAATGGACACCTTCGTCTTTCCTTACTAATAAGTAGAAGTATCGTTGGCGTGATTGTGGTACTCCGTAATACATTGCGTTGATTACTCGTTGCTTGTTGAATTCGTATTCATCTTGCAACTCTGATTTTACAAACTCTGGAATAGGTATGAATGCTGATCCTGTATTGAGTTTTGTTTGTTTCTGTCTTGGCACATTTTCCAACAGAACAAATCGAGGATTGAGGTCTTTGATTGCCTTGATAGCGAAAAAGATAAGACTATTTCTTGGATCAAGAGGGTCTTTCCTACCAGCGCATGACATACCCTGACAAGGTGGTGTAGCCAATAAAAACTCCACTCCCTGTTGTGAAGCTTCTGCTATGATGCGATTGTAAACGGCATCGTCTGTAATGTCACCGGCTATCATATTAACTTCAGGATAGAGGTGGTGATAGAATCTCGCTCTTTTTTCAATAAGCTCATTTGCAACGACAACATCAACACCGACATCACGTAGATAGGACTCTGCCACTCCTACGTTAGCAAAGAGTGACAAAGCCTTAATCCTATGTTTGAATTTTATCGTCATTGGAAATTTTTCTCTAATTCTATTAGTGCTGCCTCAAGCAGTTTGGGTGGTACTCCTTCTCCTAATACCTCTCGAACAAGATTAGGTCTTGTATCAAGTGGCATATTCCAGTCGTCAGGAAGAGAAGACAATCGCATGATTTCAAATATGGTCATGGTGCGAGGATCAGACCAGATTCTCTCTTCTTCGTTTTCAGAGTCAACAATAGGATATCCTGGGTGTCCATTCTGCTGCGAACCTATACGACTTGTGTACATAGTTATCGTAAAGGCAGGCTTATCCCAAAATTGACGCTTGTATGTATTGTTGAACCCTTTGGTCTTTGAACCATCTTTTAATGTAGGGAAGTACACCTTATTATTCATTGCAGAATGACCTTCAGGCGTATGCATCATGGCTATGACATGACGATAAATATGATTTGGCGGACAATGCCAAGGAGAAACCGCCAATCCTGCTTGACGCTTTTTCTCAAAGTCAGGGAACAGCTTATTACGCTCTTCGTCGCTTAAATCAGTTACGTATGGGTCAAGTGATGGCAAGTCGCCAATTGCGTCACGCATCGTAAGTATCTTATCGCTTGGTTCAGGGAACTCCCATTTTACGTTAGAGTCTTTTCTTGACAGAAGGAATACGCAACGTTCACGTGATTGAGCAATTCCGTAGTTCATTGTGTTTACAATCTTCCTATTGTTGAAATTGTATTCCTCCCCAAGCTCGCGAACAAGAAGGTCATTGACATTAACTATGTCGCCTTCATAATTAATGTGAGCACTTATGATTTCTGGTACGTTCTCAATGATTACAAACTGAGGTCGAATGTCTTTGATTGCTTTAAGGACAACAAGGATAAGAGAGTTTCGTGGGTCTGTCTTCTTTTTCAAACCTGCCTTGCTCATACCTTGGCAAGGAGGTGTTGCAAGAAGAAAGTTGCATCCTGCTTCTCTGGCAGCTTCTATTACTTTATTATAATTATCTTCAATAGTTAAGTCTCCCTGAAACATATTCACTTCAGGATACATTTGCCGATAGATCTTTACTCGCTCCTCTAATAATTCTGCAGCAACACGCACATGAATGCCATGTCGCTCAAAATAAGTTTCAGCGATGCCGGCACTAGCAAACAAAGATAATGCATTAAGATTCAACATTTAACTCAATATTTAGCATAATATATGATTCGCAAAGAGTCTTTTCTTTTTCCGAATTTCAATGTGTTTATAATGTCACTCAAAAAATCAAGTTGTATCTGAACTTGGTTTAGTGAAATTTTGTCAAAATCAATAGTAAGCTTGTTTATTTCTCCTGTTCCTTTCTTACAGGATCAGGCACGGCTTCGAAACGAACGAGTTCATTGAGATCAACATTCAGAAGTTTGGCTATTGTCATCATCATCTCAAGTGATGGCTGACAAGCGTTAGGACACCATTTGCTCACAGTTGCAGGATCCTTGCCTAACTGCTCTGCGAGCCACTTGTTGGTTTTGCCATTATCGACCAAAGCCGTCTTAATACGATTGAGTTTTCTGTCCATACAACACCTATTTAATAATATATACGCTGCAAAAATACTGAAATTAATTGGAATAATTGAAGAATACGCAATAAAAAAGACATTTATCTGCTGTTTTTTGTTTGTTTTAACATACAAAACGATGTTTCTATTGATTTTTCGTACAGAATAGAGCCAATAACACGGCAAATGCATACACACATCTTCGTATCGAGTGTTTACGAAGATGCATGTACTGCGGTTGAATAAATCAATTATCAAGAGTCCTGTATGTCTTGAAGAAGTCTTTTGTATGGATGAGTGAATCAAACTCATAGTAGTCATTGGCAGCATTAGTATTCTTGATCACATAATGATAGAAGATACGGTTGGTTCTGTCAAGATCCATGGCGGCACTCTGATAAAGGCTAAGGCAAATCATGGCCGTAAGTCCTCCTATTAATAATAATGTGTAGGATATTGCTCTGCGATTACGGAGGAAGACTATTACCTGCTGCCACTTATACTTCAGCCATGCCATTAGCGATGGTGGTGCTGGTGGAGGAGGGGTTGTAATGCGTGATAGTGCATCACCCCATACCTTTAGGATGGCATGAGCTGTTTCTGCAGGTTCATCTTCACCAAGAGTCTTCAGTCCGATGAAGCGAATTGTCCTCTGAATCTCAGGAGAGTATTCCGAAGCCCACTCTGCAACCATGGGGATTGTCTGGATGCCCTGAGCTGTGCGCTTACCGGCAAGTAGGTTATACTTTTTCTTTGCTTCTTCGTCTTGTTTTGCCCAATGTTTTTTGAGCCACTCTCCATCTGCTTTGTTTATTACAGAGTGAAGCTTTCGGATATTTTCTTCTGTAAGGAAGTCTGTATGTTTTGGGCTCGTTTCGTGATATTCTATCATACCATCACGAATAGCACCTTTCAATGCGTCATAAGAAATGCTGTTTGTAGATTCCGCTTGGGTAGTTGAAGTAGTAGGCTGTGTGGAACCAGCTGCCTTAACCAGTTCACCCAATGCCGCTTCAATTCTGTCAAGGCGCTGGTCTTTTGCCTCGTCCTTCTCTTTCATAACAGACAAGTCGTCGAGGATATCTTCTAACCTGAGTTCGGGATAAGATTATGCCATAGACTTTATGACATAATCTTATCCCGAACTCAGGTTTAAAAATGTATAAAACCACAAAAAGTCGTCCTTAAAAGTGTATTTTGATAAAGTATAGCATACATATAACAGAATGATTTTTTCATAACCAACCTCTATATCATACTTTACTACATTTCCACTTACTCTTCCATATCGAAAAAAATATAATTTTTATTCAATACGACGATTATATTGAATATTTTTATTACCTTTGCGATGTAGAAAAGGAAGAGCCGGCAGGCTCCTAACCACATACCGGTGAAGAGTGGTGAAGAGTGGGTGAAGAGTGAACAAAAACTCTTCACCACGCCAAATGCCTTGTTTATAGGAATTTACAAAGGAAAGGTGAAGAGTGAAGAGTTTCTGGCTCTTCGCCGTAATAAAAAATATAAGGAATAATGGACATTAAAGGTATTTATCATGCTGACGCCAATCGCTATAGCGATGCAGAAGCGCTCTACAAGAGATGCGGCAAGAGTGGTATCTTGCTGCCTAAAATAAGTTTGGGATTCTGGCACAACTTCGGAGAGGTAGATCCTTACGAAAGAAGTCGTGCCATCACTCACTATGCCTTCGACCATGGTATCACCCACTTCGACCTGGCTAACAACTATGGACCTCCATACGGAAGTGCAGAGGAAACGATGGGCAGACTGATGAAAGATGATTTCAAACCCTATCGCGATGAACTTTTTATCTCAACCAAAGCAGGTTATGATATGTGGGAAGGTCCTTACGGCAACTGGGGTTCCCGTAAGTATCTGATGGCCAGCCTGAATCAGAGTCTCAAGAGAATGAATCTCGAGTATGTTGACCTCTTCTACAGCCACCGCTACGATCCGAACACACCGCTCGAAGAAACCCTTCAAGCCATGGTAGACATCGTGAAGCAAGGCAAGGCTCTTTATCTCGGCATCAGCCGCTGGCCACTGGAAGCCCTGAAGTTTGCTGACCAATATCTGAAGGAGCGCGACTGTCCGCTGCTCATTTTCCAGGACAGACTCAACATGCTCGACCATGCGCCACAAGAGAATGGAACCTTAGATTATTGCGCAGAAAACGGCATCGGTTTCATCTCGTTCTCACCTTTGGCACAGGGACTTCTCACCGACCGATATCTCAACGGAATACCGGCAGACAGCCGTATGGCAAAAGAGCATTTTCTGAAACACTCTGCTCTAACTCCAGAACTGCTGGAACAGCTCAAGAAATGGAACGCAGAAGCAGGAGAAAGAGACGAAACACTCGCCGAAATGGCACTTGCCTGGATATTGCAGCAGAAAGGTGTAACCAGCGTATTGGTAGGAGCCAGCTCTACCGCCCAGCTGGAAAAGAACATGAAGTGTGTGCATGCTAAGACATTAAATTCATAAAAAACTTGCATTTTATTTTGTTATGTGCCAAAATAAATGTAATTTTGCACCTTGAATAGGGTTACACCTTATTATATTTAAGAAAAGAAACATAATTATTAGATAAAACAATGGAATACAACTTCAGAGAAATCGAGAAGAAATGGCACCAGAAATGGGTCGAGAACAAGACCTACAAGGTGACTGAGGATGAAAACAAGAAGAAATTCTATGTGCTCAACATGTTCCCTTATCCATCAGGAGCTGGTTTGCACGTAGGTCACCCACTTGGTTATATCGCTAGCGATATCTATGCACGCTACAAGCGTTTGAACGGATTTAACGTACTGAACCCTATGGGTTACGATGCTTACGGATTGCCTGCAGAGCAGTATGCTATCCAGACAGGTCAGCACCCAGAGGTTACTACCGTAGCCAACATCAACCGCTATCGTGAGCAGCTCGACAAAATCGGCTTCTCTTTCGACTGGGACCGCGAGGTTCGTACCTGCGACCCTAAGTATTACCATTGGACTCAGTGGGCTTTCCAGAAGATGTTCAACTCATTCTTCTGCAACAGCTGCCAGAAGGCTCAGCCTATCGAGAAGCTCATCAAGCGCTTCGAGGAGAAGGGTTCTGCTGACTTGAACGTGGCTCAGAACGAGCAGATTGACTTCACAGCCGAGGAATGGAACAGCTTCGACGACGTGAAGAAGCAGCAGATTCTGATGAACTACCGCATCGCTTACCTCGGTGAAACGATGGTAAACTGGTGCCCAGGTCTGGGTACTGTGCTTGCCAACGACGAGGTAGTAAACGGCGTAAGTGAGCGTGGCGGTTATCCTGTTATCCAGAAGAAGATGCAGCAGTGGTGCTTGAGAACATCTGCTTACTCTCAGCGTCTGCTCGATGGTTTGGAGACCATCCAGTGGAGCGACAGTATCAAGGAAACCCAGAAAAACTGGATTGGCCGTTCTGAGGGTACAGAGGTTGAATTCTCTGTAAAGGACAGCGACGTGAAGTTCACCATCTTCACTACCCGTGCCGATACCATGTTTGGCGTAACCTTCATGGTTCTGGCTCCAGAGAGCGAGTATGTTCAGCAGGTAACTACTGCCGAACAGAAGGAAGAGGTAGAGAAGTATCTCGATTACGTGAAGAAGCGTACCGAGTTGGATCGTATGGCTAACCACAGCGTAACCGGTGTATTCTCAGGAAGCTACGCCATCAATCCATTCACCGGCGAGGCAATCCCTGTATGGATTTCAGAATATGTATTGGCAGGATATGGTACAGGTGCCATCATGGCTGTGCCAGCTCACGATAGCCGTGACTACGCCTTCGCCAAGCACTTCAACCTGCCTATCATTCCTCTTATCGAGGGTGCTGATGTTTCAGAGGAGAGCTTCGATGCCAAGGAAGGCATCGTAACCAACTCACCTGTAGCAGGCAAGAGCAGCATGGACGGTTTCTCTCTGAACGGACTCACCGTGAAGGAGGCTATCGCAGCTACCAAGAAGTTTGTTACCGAGAAGGGCATCGGCCGAGTAAAGGTAAACTATCGTCTCCGCGACGCCATCTTCTCTCGTCAGCGCTACTGGGGCGAGCCATTCCCTGTATATTACAAGGACGGAATGCCACAGATGGTTCCAGAGGAGT
>OIXA01003204.1_pt1 | contig 17526 bp, 13 predicted proteins | sample 1587721 | NCBI WGS metagenome assembly OIXA01 (sample SAMEA3888900, study PRJEB22519) | human gut metagenome | biome: human gut; feature: human-associated habitat; material: faeces | place: Denmark | collected 2013 | reverse complement strand
TATAGATTTTTGAAAAAGCTGAAGCTCCGTTTCTGTTAGTTACCTTTTGAGTCAAAGTCTCTTGTGGAAATAATACCGTTATAAAACTTCGCATTTGTGTAGATCAGATAATCCGACACATCTTCTACAAGTGCTGTTCCAGCATTATTTGCAAGGTGTGCTTTAGTATATAGAATGAAGGTTGTAAATTTCAACTATTTTGCACATTGATTTTTTCAACTTTCCGGACAAAAAATAAAACCTGCCTGGGAATCATCTTTTCAGATAAAACCCGGCAGGCTGCTTCTGTTAAATATGTTTTTCTGCTTTTTATATCCATTTGTCACTGTTCAATGGCCTGCGTTTCGGTGCCCCTCCCGCCGATTTTTATTCTTCTTATCGTCTTTTCCAACGTCTTCATATCAACCGGCTTTGAAATATGGGCATTCATACCGGCTGCCAGAGAATGCTGAATATCCTCTGTGAATGCGGCAAGGCAATTACTATAGTTCACTGGCGGCAGAAACCGCTATATTGCGGCTGCAAAATCTTTAGTATTCTTTGACATAATAAGCAATAGGCGGTTCAACCAACACTTCCGGTATGGGAAGTTTGAGTCTATTTCTAATCGCGCGCCTTGCGGTTAATGTACTCCGTCTTATATTTGGAATACACGATCGTTTGGTCGTGATACAACCCGTAGTACCCGGAAAGCAAATAGCTGACACTGATCGCGATCATAAAAAACGGAATTCCATGATATCCAAAGAGCTCGAAAGCGATCAATAGCGACGTGATCGGGCAGTTGGTCACACCACAAAATACAGACACCATACCAAGCGCAGCGCAAAGCGACGGCGATAATCCGATCAACTGTCCAAACAAGCAGCCAAACGCCGCACCGACGCAAAAAGATGGCACGATCTCTCCTCCCTTGAATCCCGCCTCCAACGTCAACGCTGTAAAAATGATTTTCCACACAAAAGCAAGTGGAACGACATGTCCGGCAATCGCCCTCTCTATGATCGGCACGCCCGCACCCATATAATCTGTAGTATGTAACACCATCGTCAACGCCACGATCACCAAGCTGGAAACCACGATCCTTATATATGGATTTTTGAGCTTATCCCGATAAAAATCTCCCAACGAATGCAGCGTCACACAAAAGATCACACTTACCGCCGCACAGCAAACAGCGAGCAGGATCACTTTTATACTTGGCACAATCAAAAAATCCGGTATCTTCTTTATAAGAAATGTATCCGGTCCAATCCCCATATGTCTTGCAAACTTTGACGCAATCAGCGACGCAAAAACGCAGGGAACCAACGCTGCATAATACATAACACCTACGCTGACAACCTCCATCGCAAAGACCACGGCAGCGATCGGAGTCCCAAAAATAGCCGAAAACGCGGCACTCATACCACACATAACCACAATGCGGCGATCCTTTTCATCAAAGCGAAACCAACGGCCAAGCTGATTACCGATACTTCCGCCCAACTGCAAAGCTGCACCTTCGCGCCCTGCCGAGCCGCCAAACAAGTGTGTCAGGGTCGTAGAAATAAAGATAAGCGGTGCCATTTTGAACGGCAGCTCCGTTTCCGCATGAATTGTGGAAAGTACCATATTTGTTCCTTTATCATTTTTATAATGAAAAATATGATACAAAAATACAATAACAATACCAACAAGCGGTAATAGCAGGATCATCCATGGGTTTGCTGTCCGAAACTGCGTCACCAATTTCAAACATTCCGCAAACAATGTGCTGAATGCACCGACGACCAATCCTGTGATCGACGAAAATACAGCCCATTTGGCAAATACTTTTAGATTATGATATATTCGGCGAACGTAAAATTTCACCATCGCCATTTGTCGTGATATCGAATTCATTCTCATCCTCCATATTCTCCCAGTCCGGAATGTTACAGCCGGACACCCCCTGTACTTTCAAACCTTTGGTATTATGCTGCTTTCATTTGCACACACTTTTCTATTATATCTATATTTTTGATGTTTTGCCAAGTCTAAAACCGATTTTGTATTGACTTTTTCTAATATTATTTTTATAATATCAATAATGATTACTATTTAAGGAGGTGTGCTTATGCAACGTGTTCGGCATAGTAAACAGCGAGATGCTATCAAAGCATATCTGCTCTCAACAACATCACACCCTACCGCAGAAGCCGTCTACGAGCAGTTGCAGAACGACTTTCCAAACATCAGTCTTGGAACCGTTTATCGCAATCTGAATTTTCTCGTAGATCACGGCGAAGCACTTCGCTTAGACATGGGAGATGGCAACGACCACTTCGACGGCAATGTTATGCCTCACAACCATTTCTTCTGCCGCAAGTGCCACCATGTTTTAGACCTGGAAATGGACGGCATCAATCACATTGACGTGATTGCCAATGCAGGATTTGACGGCATCATCGAGGGACATACGATTTATTTTACCGGGCTTTGCCCAGACTGCGCACAGGCTAAAATGCCGTAAAACATGGTGCAGAAAAGTTTTTGATAATTTTTTTCAAAAAACTGTTGACATTATCAGATCAGATGATATAATGAGTCTTGTAAATGATAATCATTACTATTTAAGAAATTCTTAGATAGTATTTAACAACAAATAACTTGAGATAACAAAGGAATGCATAGCAAGCGAAACCTTTGGATATCTTAAACAACAATTACAAAGAAAAGGAGATTACAATTATGGCAAAATGGGTTTGTACAGTATGTGGTTATATTTATGAGGGAGATCAGGCTCCGGAAGAGTGTCCGGTTTGCCACGTTGGCGCAGACAAGTTCAAGAAAGTAGAGGGCGAGCTTACACTTGCTGCAGAGCATGAGTTCGGAATCTATGACAAAACCGTTAAGAATAATCCTGATATCAGCGATGAAGACAAGAAATTCATCTTCGATCAGTTGAAAGCAAACTTCGATGGTGAGTGCTCCGAGGTTGGTATGTATCTTTGCATGGCACGCATCGCACATCGCGAGGGCTATCCAGAAATCGGACTTTATTGGGAAAAGGCAGCTTACGAAGAGGCTGAGCACGCAGCTAAATTTGCAGAGATGTTAGGATCCGATCTGGAAAGCAACATGACAGCTTCCACTAAGAAGAATCTCGCTTGGAGAGTTGATTGCGAGTTCGGTGCAACAGCAGGTAAAGTTGATCTTGCTACTTGCGCTAAGAAAAATAACTTGGATGCGATCCATGATACCGTTCATGAAATGGCTCGTGACGAGGCTAGACACGGAAAAGCATTCGCTGGTCTGCTTAAGAGATACTTTGGAGAATAATTTCCAACATAGACTCGCATGAAATAAGACCTTTAAAAAGGGGAAATCACGAAAGTGGTTTTCCCCTTTTTATGCCAGCTTCCTGATCCATTTATAACTTCTAAATCTCAGAAATACCGGTATGCATTTAAAGAACTGATCTGACTGGACCGCTACTACTACCCATTCTACCGGCAGTTTCCAGACAAATGCTGCCATAAAAGACAGAGGCATAACGATTCCCCATGTAGAGATCAGATTCAGGTACATACTGAATTTCGTATCACCACCGCCCTGGATAATACCAACAGAAACAGGCATCTGATAGGACATTCCCACCATAACTGCACTCATAATAATCATCAGATGGTCTGCAAGCACTGTTGCTTCCGCTGTCAGATTGTACGTGGACAATAATGGTTTTCGCAGTACAAACAATATCATCGCCAGAACAATACCTATAGAAATATCAATCACCGACAACGTTCTGCCTACAGACCGGACTTTGTTTCGGTCACCCTGACCGATGGTCTTTCCGATCACTACGGATGATGCAGATGAAATGGCTACTACAATAACCTTTAAATACTGAAAAAATGTGGTAGATACTGAGTTTGCGGCAATTGCATCTGCGGAAAGATGTCCCAGAATCGCAGTCTGCATCGGAACAGAAACCGCCCAGAGCATTCCTGAAACGATAACCGGAGACGATACCTTAATAAAATTCTTCCAAAGTCCACGACTGACTGTCGAAAAAGTTTCCTGCAGTAATCCACCGTGAAAAATCTGTACTTTTTTATCAATCTTCAATACATATACAATGACGATCAGAAACTCCAGAATTCTGGCTGTCAGTGTTCCTATGGCAGCGCCTTGTATTCCCATTTCCGGAAATCCGAAATTTCCAAATATCAGAGTATAATTAATCCCGCCATTTACGATCAGTGAGACGATTGAAATAATAAAAGAAATCTGCACTGTCTCAACACTTCTGAGCATAGATATAAGTAGATTACTGATCAGAAACAATGCAAACGTCCATTTCAAAATTGACAGATATGTCATTCCTTCTGCAATAATATCCGGTGATGTTGTAAACAGTCGCAACAGCTGTTCCGGCCAGACCGCGCATACCAGCACTACAATCACAGCCGCCGCCACACTGCACGTCATAGCTATACCTGTCAGTTTCTTTATTGTATGTGTATCTCTCTTTCCCCAATACTGAGAACTCATAACGATCAATGCATTTCCGATTGCAAGTGCCAGCTGATTTACCATAAAAAATATCTGATTCACAGTTGCCGCCCCGGACAATGCATTCTGACTGTAACTTCCAAGCATCATATTATCAAGCATATTCACACTGTACGCCACCAGATTCTGCAGCGCCACAACCAGCATCAGTCGAAAAAATGTCTTGTAGAAATTCTTATCTTTTGTGAAAAATGGCTCCTTACAGTCAATCATTAACTTCTGTTTTTCCATAAAATATGATTCCTCCAAACAATAATGGAGCCTATAATTTAGACTCCATTATTGTTCATCATACTCTATTTTTAATTAAATGTAAATCCGCTTATCAGCCCTGAATTCCTCTCAGATACAGTCTTGCCAGCAGATGGTGTAGATCTAATTGAAGAGTTTCCTCGAAGTGTTCTTTTGCTTTTTCCAGATTTCCAAGGCCAAGATTTCCCAGACCCATCAGGTAACAGCAATGTGCTTTATTCTTTCTGGTGAAGTTTTCGTCAAAGATCAGCAGGTCCGGATAGGATACTGCGAAGTAGTCCATCTTCACTTCATCATAAATATGAGCTTCCCCATAGCTGATCAATTTATAGAATCTGGAGTTTGCTGCAACCGGCTGACCCAATTCTTTTAATGCAAGTCCCTGATACATAATCATATCTGCAGGCTGGTCATTGTAGAACATCATTCCTGCCGGCTCATCGGTTCCGGTAGTTGCTTCTGCAAAAAGCTGCTGTGCTTTTTCTGTATTGCCAAGTGATCTTTCTGTCAGTGCCAGATAATAGTTGATGTTATTATCTTTGGAGCCTTCCAGTTTACCTTCACCCAGATTCTCCGGATATACAAGGGCTTTCTCAAGGAGATTTTTTGCTTGTGCCCAGTCTTCTTTTGCAATAGCTTTCTTAGCCATTTCTACAAGTGCACGGGTATACTGAGTGGTTGCCTTGCCTTCTCCGCCTTCCCATGGATGGAACTTTCTTCCCATAAGAAGTTCATATGCTTTCTCATGATTTCCCATGTAGTTCTGGAGTGTGATATATTCGATAAATACATCGTCACGCTGTACAAATGTATCCGGATATTTCTCATAGAATTCCAGACGTTTCTCTACAGAGTAGTCTAATTTCTTATATAACTGATCCAGTTCCAGGAAGATTCTGCTATCTGTAGTATCCAGTGAAAAAGCATGTTCCAATACTTCTTTTGCTTTCTGCGATTCCTGGCACTTATTGTAATATACCAGAGAAAGATTTCTGAATACGATTGGAAACTTGTCATCCAGTTCTGCGGATTTTTCCCATACTTCTTTTGCTTTGTCATACTGGCGTTTATCGTACCATAAGTTACCTATATAATAATAAGCTTTCGGAAGTTCCGGCTGAAGTTTCATTGCAAGTTCCAGAGCTTTGATGTCTTCCAGACGATTCGGGAAGCAGCAATAGGAATTTGCAGCATCTGCTTTTGCAGTCATCTCTTTTGCTTCTGCTTCTTTTCCAAGTTTGTACAGGCATTCTGCACGATAGTAATACAGCATCGGCCAGTTTCTGTCGCAGATATTCAGCATTCCCAGTGCCTCTTCATAGCATCCGCTTTCCATGTAATCGATTGCTGCCTGAATAAAATTCTGGTGGAAATTACGCATCCGTACTTTCAGAGCCAGTTTCATTTCTTCCTGTTTGTCTGCTTCTGCCAGAAGGATTGCTTCATATGCAGATACATAATCGAAGCAATCAACTTTCTCATTCTCTTCGAGCCATGCTTTTGCTTCTTCTGTTCTTCCAAGTTTACGAAGGATTGCTGCTTTTAAGCCTCTTGCTTTAATGTTGTGGCTGTTTTTCACAAGTCCTTTTTCTACCAGCTCAAGAGCCAGCGGATAGAATCCTTTACGTGCTGCGACTGCTGCCAAGAAATAGAAAGACATTTCCTGCTGCTCGTTGGACCAGGTTGCTTTGAAGAATGCGTCGTATGCTTCGTCATAGCGTTCCTGATAGAACAATGTCAAACCGAGGTCGTAATATGCTTCACTGTTATATGGATTCGGGTTCTTCCATGTCATTCTTTCCAGTGCTTTGCGGAAATATTTCTCGCTTTCTTCCAGCAGGCCACGGCGGAACAATAGCATACCATAAGCAGTGTTCAGACGGATATCTCCTTCATCACGTTTCAGGCCTTCCAGATAATAATCATCCGGCAGATAGGTTGCATGACGATACTGTTCAATGTGAAGTCCTGTCAGATACAGTTCTTCGCAGGTCTGGATCTCATGCGGGTCTTTTGCTGCTTTTGCAGGCTCAGGGATCTTCGCGATCTTCTCTTCCAGTGGGGTAAATTCTACAAGTTCTCTGCCATCTGCATTGAATACACGGACAGTAACGTCTGTCTTGTTCTCTACAGGAAGGCTGACTTTTTTCTCATATACAGCTACCGGAGAAATATCTGCTGTTTCTTCGAATACCACTTCACCTTTTTTCTCCAGAACTACTTTTGCATTCTTTTCCTTTCCTGTTGTGTAAACGCGTAAGGATACTTCATTATCTTCAATCTCCATGTTTACCATGGCATCAATTGTTGCGTTCTTTACATATCCGACTTTCTTGTATGGCATAAAGTACTGTTTGAATGTTTTTTCCTCAAAAGGTTTCAGCCATGTGAAGTCTGGCTGGTTATCTGTATAAACACCTGTCATCAGCTCGATGTACGGGCCGTCTTCATCTGTAAGGTTGCGGTCCCATGCTTTTCCGAAATCTCCGCATCCCCATGTCCACTGTTTCTTACCAGGAGAAATATGGTGGTCTGCTACATGAAGAATTCCCGCTTCTTCTCTATAATCGTATCCACCTACGAAGTCAAAGTCAGATTTCTCTGCCATATAGGAAGTCGGAACCGGAATGTTTTTGTATCGGGAAATATCTACACCTGCGCTGTAGTCGTGTTTATAATATACACCTGTAGCGATCGGGAATTTAGATACATCACGTTTTCCATGGTCCATAACTGCATGTACATCCGGCGGAAAAACAGACTGTGTATAGTCATTTACAGGTACTGCTGGGTTTGCCCACCAGAGGAATGTCTGTGCCATTGGTGTACGGTTATAAAGCTGTCCACGAATCTCGATATATGCTTTGTTCGGATACAGAGTGAAGCTTGCGATTCCTTTTGTTCCGTACATCTGGTCCACATCATTGACCATAACAGTTTTGCTTCCATCTTCATGTTCCGTAACTGTATAGTCTACAGGCTGGTAAGTTGTTGGACGGTGATGCTGCGGCCAGTTAAATTCAATACCGCCGGAAATCCATGGACCAGTCAGACCTACCAGAGCAGGTTTAATTACATGATTATAGTATACAAAATCATATCCGTTTGTTTTGTCATATGCACGCTGGATTCTGCCACCAAGTTCCGGGAGAACCATTACTTTGATGTACTGGTTTTCCAGATATACAGCTTTCCATGCTTTGTCTTTTTTGACATCTTCAATTTTCTCGACTACCGGATACGGATACACTCTTCCTGAGCTTCCCTGGTATACACGTTTCTCAGAGAAGATCGGATTCTTTTCTGCTGCACCGATCTCATAGGTAGGGATAATCACTTCTTCTTCCCAGATTTTTACTTCTTCCATGTTACTTGCCTCCCAATTATATGTTACATTTTATTGTTTCTTTATGAGCGCTATTTTTGCTGTTCTTCGCTACATAAAATGTTTTTTTATTGCTTTTCCATATTTTTTATGATAGCTTAATTATATACGGTACTTATTGAATATTCATTACTGTAACTTGCTTATGAGTTTAAAAAAATTGCTATAAGGAGAGTCAATATGAGAACAAAAGAAAACCTGGTTAATCCGGATTCTGATTACTATATTTATCAACCAAGTACGATTGCTTCCAGACTTTATCTTTATCCGAAAGAAATCGGATATTTTTACTATGAACCTGGTTACTGGCGTTCCAGGATTCAGTATAACAGTTTTCTTTTAATGTATATTGCTAAAGGAACCTGCCAGGTGCTTCTGCCGAATCAGCAGCTGCAGAACGCTGCTGCGGGGCAGGTCGTACTGATCGACTGTTATGTTCCCCATGAGTATGGATTTGACAGCAATTCCGAAGTTGCCTGGATTCATTTTGATGGTCCGCTTGCAAGGGATTTCTATGATCTGATCTTTGCAAGTCATGGAAATATCATTGCTCCGTCTAATCCATTTCCGATCACTAATGGTCTGGATCAAATACTGCATGTTTTCCGCAACTCAAAACCTCTGAAAGAGGGCGAAGCTTCAGAGATGATCACCCAGATGTTGAATACTCTTTTGTATACACGGGCATATTCCGGCAATACGACTTCTCATTTCAAAGTGGTTGAAAAATCCCGTGCCTATATCAATGAGCATTTCAGTGAACCTCTGACTCTGGATCAGCTTGCCAAAAATGCCAATATGAGTCCTTTTCATTTTTCCCGTGTGTTTACTGCTCAGACTGGATTTACTCCGCATCAGTATCTGATTGCTACAAGAATCAACTCCGCCAAATTCCTTTTGAAATTGCCGGATATTCCGGTTAAGGAGATTGCTTTCGGTTCCGGATTTAACAGTGAGAGCAGTTTCTGCTCTACTTTCCGCAAATGGGAAAATATGACGCCGTCTGAATACAGGGAGCGTATGATCCGTTCTTCGGAAGATTCTGAGTAAGATACTTTCGTAACTATTCAGTTCCTTCACTGTTACGACTGCTAAATAGTTACAATGCTTCTATAAAACTGCAACAGCATTCTCTACATGTAGAAAGTTTTCCCAGTAGCGTATTTTTCTCCAACACAATATGATTCTGCTGAAGAATTTTATAAATATATGCAAAAAATAAGAATCAGGAATTGTTTCATAATTCCTGATTCTTATTTTTATCTTATATATTTTTCAAAACCATAAATCAACTAATTAATTGATAATTGCAAGTGCCTAAGTCAATCCAAAGCTTAGTTTGCAGCGTCACCCATAACTTCTTTATAATTGTCTGGTGTAACGATTTCAGCGTCTACTGCTGTTTCCATATCAACATCTTCGCCGTTGATCAGTTTCATAAGAACGTCTACAGAGCCTTCACCAACAGACTGAGAAGAGAAGTAAGCTGCTGCTTTCATGCATGTACCATCAGCACCTTTGTCATTCCACTCATCTTTTGCCATGTAAGCACCAAGTCCTACTACGCATGCGTTTGCATCCAGACCAGCAGTTTCAAGGGCACGGCATGCACCGATTGTTCCTTCTTCGTTAGCACCCATTACCATCCATGTTGTGATCTGTGGGTTTGCTGTAAATACTGCTGCAGCTGCTGTGTTTCCTTTATCTGTAGTTCCGTCATAGTCTGCATAGAAGATATTGTCTTCGTTGAAATCTGCGCAAACTTCTTTGAACTTATCATATTCACCCTCTGCACGAGGTACGCAGCTTGATACAGTGTCCATAGTCATGATCAGAAGACCCACATCATCTTTTCCAACAAGGTCATTATCTTTTGCATAATTTGCCATCCACTCACCGTTTGTCTGTCCAATCGCATATGCATTAATTCCTACCCATGGAGCCAGTTTCTCACCAGAGTCATCCTGAAGAGCATCATCACATGCAACAATCGGGATTCCTGCATCTTTTGCTTTATCAACAGCAGCCTGAGACAATGTCTGGTCAGGAGTACAGGTAATGATACCGCTTGCATTATTAGCTACCGCATTATCAATTGCTTTTAAATATTCTTCCGGACTCATCTTTGCATCTACATAAATGAACTCTCCGCCAGCATCTTCAACAGCTTTCTTTGCTGCATCACCTTCATCAATAAACCATGTCTGATCACCGGCTTTGTAAATACCATATACTACCAGTTTGTCATCTGCTGCACTTGCGGATACTGCCGGAACTACCATTGCGGATACCATTGCTGCTGCCAGAACTACGCTCATCATTTTTTTCTTCATTGTTTCTTCCTCCTTAAAATTTGGATTATATATTTTTTGCTATATTCAGTCACACACCCCTGTGTGAAAGTTTCATAATGTTGTTACTTTTTTATTATTTGATATTCTTCATACTTGCTTCGAGAAGTTCTTTCTCACGTCTTTCCTTACGGATAAAGTCAGATGTCAGAGCGAAGAGAAGAAGTGCACCTCTCGCTACATACTGCCAGAAAGTAGATACATTTACCATGATCAGACCTGTATTAAATGCCTGGATCAGGATAACACCAAGGATTGTACCAAACATATCACCGACACCGCCGGCAAAGGAAACACCACCAAGGATAACCGCTGTGATGGCATCAAACTCAAGGTTGATATTGGCAGCCGGCTGTCCGGAGTTCATACGTGAGGAGAAAACAATTCCACCCAAAGCTGTTAAAGCTCCAATAATTACGAAACAACTTGTAACGATCTTCTGTGGATTCAAACCTGCAAGCCTTGCTGCCTCCTGGCTTCCACCGATTGCATATACGCTTCGTCCGAATTTTGTTTTGGAAAGAATAAATCCAAAAACTACAAATGCAAGGATCATTAACCACACAGATACAGGAATTGTGAGGAATCTTGCTTTTCCGATTGCCAGGTAAGCTTTATTACTGATAGAAACCGGCTTACCATCACAAATAATGTAAGCAAATCCACGCATAATGTTCTGTGTTACCAGTGTTGCGATAAATGCTTCCAGCTTGATCTTGTTGACCATCCATGCGTTAAAGAAACCTGTTGCAACACCCGCCAGTAAAACAACTGCGATAGTTAGGATAAACGGAACATTCTTGGAAAGTAACAGCGCTGCCAGTGTTCCGCAGAAAGCTGCAAGGGAACCAGGTGACAGGTCGTTCTGTCCGGCGATGATCAGATAAGTATGTCCGACTGCTACCAGACCAACCAGAGAAGCAGCAACCAGAAGGTTAACCATGTTCGCCCATGTCAGAAAGTTCTTATTTAAAAATGTAAACAGTGCAAATACAATGATGATCGCTACGATCAGGATCAGCTTGTCTCCGCCGATCTTACTCAGAATACCTTTTTTCTCTTTTTTGGTTTCAATATTACTCATTTGCTTCCTCCCCCATCATTCCCAGGCTTAACAGTCTGTCTTCGGTCGCTTCTTCACGCATTACTTCACCGGAAATACGTAAGGATTTCATAACAATGATTCTGTCTGAAAGTCCGATAACTTCCGGCATTTCTGAAGAAATAAGGATTACGCCAAGTCCCTGTTTGGCAAATTTACAGATCATACTGTAGAATTCAGATTTCGCACCTACGTCAATACCTTTAGTAGGCTCATCCAGGATCAGGACTTTCGGATTTGTTGCAATTCCTCTGGCTACAATACATTTCTGCTGATTACCACCGGAAAGCTCTACGATCTTCTTATCTGGAGATGGTGTTTTTACTTTAAATTCACGGATTCCCCAGTCAGCTTCCTCGGCTTCTTTCTTTTTGTCGATCACGCCCAGTTTATTTGAATTCTTATCCATCAATGCAATGTTAATGTTTCCTGCAATACTTAAATTACTAAGGATACCCTGAAGCTTACGGTCCTCAGGCACCAATACGATACCATTGTCCATTGCTTCTTTTGGTGAACGGTTGACAATCTTTTTACCTTCCAGGTAAACCTCTCCGGTTTTCATCTTGTCTGCACCAATGATTGCTCTCATCAGTTCTGTTCTTCCTGCTCCTACCAGACCGGAGAAACCAAGAACTTCACCTTTATGAAGAACAAATGAATTCTCTTTAACATAATCAGAAGATACACCTTTAACTTCCAGAAGGACATCTCCGATCTTGTCATTTCTGTCCAGATTTTTAAAGATATCTCCCAGATCACGACCAACCATCATTTTGATCAGCTGCTGTTCCGGAACTTCTTTGGTAATGACTGTATCTACATAATGTCCGTCTTTAAAGATTGCAACTTTGTCTGCGATCTGCTGAATCTCTTTCATACGATGAGATACATAAATGATGATCTTGCCCTGCGCTTTCAGCTTTGCAATGACCTCAAAAAGACTGTCGATCTCTGCGTCACTTAAGCTGGCTGTAGGTTCATCAAAACATATAACTTTGAGATTCTCACGGCTATAGGCTTTCATAATCTCTACCATCTGCTGATATGCAATGCTTAAGTCTTTAACTTTGGTAGTCGGTGAGATCGGAAGTCCGAAATCATCTATGATCTTCTGTGCCATCTGGTTTGCTTTTGCCTTATCAATAATTCCGAACCTCTTTGAAGGCATACGTCCCAGATAAATATTCTCTGCAACACTCAGCTCCAGCAGAATCTGACGTTCCTGATATATTACACTGATTCCTTCCTGAATTGCTTCATGGGGGGAATTAAAATGTTTCTGAACACCATCCAGAAGATATTCACCCTTGGTCGGTTGATAGTCCCCATTAAGAACTTTCAGCAATGTGGATTTTCCGGCACCGTTCTCGCCAAGAAATGCAAGTACCTCTCCGCCATATGCTTTGAAACATATATTATCCAGCGCTTTTACACCAGGGAAATACTTTGAGATATTTTTAAACTCGAGTACACTGCTCATGTGCTTTCCCTCCTCTTTTCTTATCTGAGTCTTATTATAGGCTTGCAACCCTGTTATTGCATTACTTGAAATTGCTATGGAGTTTAAAAAAATTGCTGTTTTTGTATGGATTGTCTATTATTTCACGAATCTATTTTTATTTTTATGCAGTTTTTACATTTTGTTCTTTCTCTTTTTGTGCATTTCTATTTTTCAAATTTCTATTTTCTTATCTCTTTCCGTCACTTTTATGTGTTATTTTCCATTTTTCCTTGAAAAATCGCAGTTTTTACGTTACATTAAGATCAGTCAATATAATAAAATGCACGAAACAAATCATAACATGAAAGTGAGGACAATTCTATGATTATCGAAAAAAATACTAATAAATCTCCCTTTTTCGACATCTGTAAGGAATATAATACTGTCAAATTGATCTGCAATGATGGTTTTTCAGTAATTTTATGCTCAGTTGGAGCTTCTATAAGACAGATTCTTTTTCCAACTTCTGATAGTGTCTTAAAAAATATTGCGCTTGCTTTTGAGCAGGATTCCGCTTATTTTGGCAATTCACTGTACGCAGGTGCCACCCTCGCACCGTGTGCCGGACGCATTTCACATGGAAAACTTCCGATCAATGATAAAGTCTATTCTTTATCATTGAATGAGAATAATACCAATACTCTTCATGGAGGATTTCATAATGCCTCGTTTAAGAATTGGAAACTCGTTTCTGCTGAAGTTAATAACGATATTTCTGATATTGATGCTGAGACTGAAATCAAAGCTGACATCGATGTTAACATTCATGGAAGTTCCGAAACTGCTGTTGTCGTCTTTAGGCTCACACTCGAAGACGGCTTAGACGGTTTTCCAGGAAACAGAGAACTAAAAGCAATTTATATGCTGAAAGAAGATCATACTCTAACCTTAAAGTATGAGGCAGTTTCTGATAAAGATACTTATTTTAATATTTCTAATCATACTTACTTTAATCTGACCGGTGACTTTTCCAAGTCTGCGTTGGGACACAAGCTGCAAATACAGGCTGATCAGTATATCCTGAATACACCAGAGTTTATTCCTGAAGGGATTTCAAAAGTAGATGGAACACCGTTTGATCTGCGTCAGTCCGCTGTCCTTCAGGAGCAGGTCAAAGCGCATCCAAATGATGTGCAGATTGAAAGAAATCAGGGATACAACCATGAATATATCTTAAATCATAACCTTTCTGCAATATCCCCGACTGCTCCAGCGGCGGACAGTAAGCCTGATCTGATCTGTACCTCACCGGATGGCTCCCTAGAGCTTCAGATCAGCTCGGATTCTCCGTGTGTTGTTGTTTACTCCGGAGGTTATTTCGAAACTGGAATAGAATTAAAAGAAGGCCAGACCACAAGCCCAGACTGTGCCCTCGCCTTTGAATTTCAGGATTATCTGGATGCACCGAACGGGCATGGATTTCCTTACAATATTGTCCATGCAGGGGAAATATGGCAGAGGAACATCTGCTATCGATTCTTAAAATGCTCATAACTCACATATAACGTAAACAGGGGGCTGTCAAATAGACATTCCCCCTGTTCTTTATCCGTTCGTTTTTTCATCCTCAGAAGCTTATTTGCATTTTACCTGAAGTTCAGTGATTTGATCTGCCAGAGAATTCATTTTAATCTCGCCAAACAATATCCTGTTCTTCCACTCAATCGGCATAGGCATATTAATCTTATCCATAAGATTAATATAATTCTCTGCAAGAATAGCAATATTTCTATCTGTGATGTTCTCCAAATGCAGTCTCAGATCTGCAAAGTTATTCCTGATTTCTTCTTCAAAATGCTCTTGACGTTCTTCCATTTGATCCATCCGATTTCCAAGTTCTTTAACATCCGCCAAAATAGCTTCCAATATTTGTCTGTCCGTCACCAGTTTCACCTCCTTTATAGTCCGTATCGTTCTTTTGTATGTGAGTGATTATATCATACATAAAAAAATACGTCCATAAAGTTCGCTCTGTAGTTTATCTGAACAAATTATTGTCCATTATTCATCTTCTCTTCAATCGCCGCACCAACCCTGTTATAAACAGTCACCGCATCCTGAATATGAGGAATGGTATTTCCATCTGCCCCGGAAGCTCCTGCAGAAACAAAGATATACTCTCTGCCCTCAATCTCCGCAAAGCTTACCAGACAATGTCCTGCCTCACTGGTATAACCGGTCTTGCCGCCAAGGATTTTTCCACCTGTGACTGTCGGATCGGACAGGTTTTTAAACATTGTACTGTAATAAGTGATTCCATCCGGGTGGATATTTGTAACCCCTGTAGAATGTCTGGAAGTCTCCACGATCTCACGGAACGTATCATTTTTAATGCAGTACTTCATCAGCACCGCAATATCTTTAACCGTACTGTAATGCTCCGGATTATGCAGCCCTGTAGAATCACAGAAGTGCGTATTATCCATCCCAAGCTTCTTAGCTTTCTTATTCATCAACTCCGCGAAATCCGACTCAGAACCACTGATCGTATCCGCCAGCGCAATACAGCACTCAGCTCCTGACGGCAACATAGCACCATACAGCAGATCGATTACCCTGACATTCTCTCCAGGCTGAAAACCTGCCTGCGTCGCATCCTGCTCATATAATCCCGCAAACATTTCATCCGTCAGTGTAATCTCCTCATCCAGATTATCCAAATTCTCAATCGCAACGATCACCGTCATAATCTTCGTCATAGAAGCCGGATAAATCTGAGCCTCCCCGTTAATCTCACCCAGAATCTTACCTCCCCTGGCCTGCATCAGAATCGCATTCGGACTGTTGATCCCACTGATATCCACTTCCTTCAGAACCGGCTGCTCAAACTGCTCAAACCACTCCTTCACGCCCTTATTCCATCCGATCATGATCACCAGCGCACAGATAATGATCACCTCAACAAACACACAAGCCACAATCCTGCCCCGGTATCTCCACGCATAACTTCTTCCACCGCTTTTTTTCCGTCTCCTGCCAGCCACAATAACGCCTCCCGTTTCTTCTCTTAATTCCCCTTACTATAACACACCCTTACCAAATCTTGTAATTTTCCATTCCTGCACCCATACATTTCATCTTTTCCCCTATCTCCAATACCTTCCCTTTCTCTTCTTCCCGCGAAACCATTGTACAGCACAGGAAAATATTTGTTTTCTGATACATCTACAGGAGGTGTAGCAATACTTAGCTTCCGGGAATTTGCGTTATGCTGGAAAAATTCACTGTCTGAGCGAAGCGAGTTTGAATTTTTCCGGCATGGTTTTAGCAAATTTCCGGAAGCTTAGTATTCCTGCCTCCGCAGCCGTATCAGAAAACAAATATTTTCCTGCGCGTCCCCATACCCGCCACCTAAAGAAGCGCAAAAAGACCCCCGGAGAATCCCCGGGAGTCTTAAATTGCTAAAATCTATTATGCTAATTTCATCGGGTTGATCTTCACACCAGGTCCCATTGTCGGAGCGATAACAACGCTCTTTAAATACTGACCTTTCAGTGTGCTTGGTCTAGCCTTAACGATAGCATCGATCAGCGTCTGGAAGTTGTCGCTTAACTGTTCCTCTGTAAAGGATGCTTTACCAACCGGAACATGAATGATGTTGGTTTTATCAAGACGGTACTCAATCTTACCTGCTTTGATATCGTGAACTGCTTTAGTAACGTCCATTGTTACTGTACCAGCTTTCGGGTTTGGCATTAAACCTTTCGGTCCAAGTACACGACCAAGACGACCTACAACGCCCATCATATCCGGTGTTGCAACTACAACGTCAAAGTCAAGCCATCCCTCGTTCTGGATCTTCGGAATGAGGTCCTCAGCTCCTACGAAGTCTGCTCCTGCTGCCTTTGCCTCTTCTGCCTTAGCATCTTTAGCAAATACAAGTACACGAACTTTTTTACCTGTTCCGTGTGGCAGAACAACTGCTCCACGGATCTGCTGATCTGCGTGACGTCCATCGCAGCCTGTACGGATGTGAACTTCGATGGTCTCGTCGAACTTAGCTACAGCTGCTTTTTTAACAAGGCTGATAGCCTCTGGTGCATCATATAATGTTGCGCGGTCTACTGCTTTCGCAGCTTCCACATATTTCTTTCCTCGTTTCATTTCTATAACCTCCTGTGGTATTTGCGGGGAAAAGCCCTCCCACTTACTATTTGTGATTAATCAACTACTTCAATTCCCATACTTCTTGCAGTACCAGCAATCATGCTTGCTGCTGCTTCGATGGATGCTGCATTTAAGTCTTTCATCTTAAGCTGAGCGATTTCCTCAACCTGAGCCTTTGTAACTTTAGCAACTTTTGTTTTGTTCGGTACGCCGGAACCGGATTTGATGTTTGCAGCTTTCTTAAGAAGAACTGCAGCCGGCGGAGTTTTGGTTATGAAGCTGAAAC
>OIXA01003175.1_pt1 | contig 17622 bp, 11 predicted proteins | sample 1587721 | NCBI WGS metagenome assembly OIXA01 (sample SAMEA3888900, study PRJEB22519) | human gut metagenome | biome: human gut; feature: human-associated habitat; material: faeces | place: Denmark | collected 2013 | reverse complement strand
TAATTTATATAAAAACAGTTATTTCTATTGACTTGGGACTAAATAACTGTTATAAAGGATTAATTGTGCATAAAATCAGGCAAGGCAGGGCACATACGAAAGGAAGAAAAGAATTGAAGAAAAAAATATTGACATTGGTTCTGACAACGGTTTTAATTGTTTCTGCATTAGCAGGATGTGGAAACGTTACCAAAAGTGAAGAAGCCAATGAAACACAAAACGAACAGACAACACAGGATGAACAGCCGGAATCTGGTACAGTGTCCTTGACTGTATGGGCAGAGGAAAATAATTTTGAGATGCTTACCCAGATGATAGACAGCTTTAAACAAAAGTATGCAGGTCAGGCAGACTTTGATATCTCGCTGGTACAGCAGAGTGATTCAACTACGAAGGATACGATACTTGGAGATGTACATGCAGCGGCAGATGTGTTCTCATTCCCGGATGACCAGTTAAGCAGCCTTGTTGCTTCAGGTGCATTGGAACCGGTACCGAATGCGGATGTGATCAGCAGTGCTAATCTGGAAGAATCAGTAGCCGCAGCATCTTATAATGGGATATTGTATGGATATCCGATGACAGCGGATAATGGATATTTCCTGTATTATGACAAGAGTTATTTTACAGAAGACGATGTGAAGACTATGGATCGTATCCTGGAAGTTGCAGAAGCAGCAGGGAAGAAGTTCTCAATGGAACTTACATCAGGCTGGTATCTGTATTCATTCTTTGGCGGTACAGGCATGGATTTTGGCATTAATGATGATGGCGTAACGAATCATTGTAACTGGAATACAACAGAAGGAAGCATAAAAGGTGTGGATATTGCACAGGCTCTTGTAAATATCACATCCAGTCCGGCTTTTGTCTCAGAAGCTGATGGTGACTTTACAGCTGGTGTAGCTGACGGCAATGTCATAGCCGGTATAAGTGGTGTATGGAATGCCGTAGCCGTGAAAGAGGCATGGGGCAGTAACTATGGGGCAGTAAAGCTTCCAACCTATACATGTGCAGGACAGCAGGTACAGATGTCTTCTTTTACCGGATATAAAATGATGGGTGTAAATTATTATTCAGAGCATAAGGAATGGGCATGTAAACTGGCTGACTGGCTTACCAATGAAGAGAATCAGACAATCCGTTTCCAGCAGAGAAGCCAGGGCCCTTCCAATATCAATGCATCAGCTTCAGATGAAATAAGCAAGGAGCCTGCAATTGCAGCGGTAATTGACCAGGGACAGTATGGTAATCTGCAGCGTGTAGGTAACAGCTACTGGGATGCCTGTACGAATTTTGCAAATACAATTTTAAATGGTAATCCGGAAGGAAAAGACTGGCAGGAAATTATGGATACACTGGTGAATAAAATTACAGCATCCGCGGTCGGCTGATAAAGAAAGGTAAAGACTTATGCAGAAGAAGGCAAGAATCAGTATAAAGTATATTATTTTAATTCCCGTATTTATTTTGGGAATCGTAAGTATTTTCTCCAATGTAGAAGCGATAATGAACATTAGGAGAGTCAATACGAATGCAACGGAGATTACAGATACGTATATGGTAAGAATCTCTGAACTGGAGAAGATACAAAGAGAGACTCAGAATCTCCACAAGCTGGCATTGTCACATATTATTGCCACGAATCTGGATACAATGATTGAATTGGTTGATTCTGTACGTCAGGAAGAAGAAGTAGTCCAAAACTATCTTGATGATTACCGGAAATATCTGACGCAGGATGATCAGGCTGCATTTGAACAGCTGCAGGCTGATTATACAGACATGAACTATGAAATAGCCAATCTGATGGCATATAGTGCAAATTCCCAGAATGAAGCCGCTTACGCACTGGCAAACGGTGCAATTGCAGACTACAGCAATAGCATGCAGCAGCAGATTGATATTATGGTAGAGAGTGCAAATGCCGGTTCGGAAGAAGCCAAGAATCAGCTGACAGCGACATATCAGGCTGCTATCATGAGAAACACGGTAACTATCACGATTAGTATTATATCCTTGATTGCTGCATTGTTCTGTGTATTTTATCAGATCATCCGCAAGCTGGCAATCACGAACAAGGAATTGAACAGTATCATTAAAGGTATTGAGAATGGACAGGGAGATTTGACCAGAAGAGTCAGTATCCTTTCCAATGATGAAATCTCTGATCTTGGAAATGGTATCAACACATTTATGGATAAGCTGCAAAGTATCATGAAAATGATCATTGAGAATACAACAGAGATGGAGAACGTTGTAAGCGAAGTGCAGGAAAGCGTAAAGGCATCCAATGACAGTGCTTCTGATCTTTCAGCAGTAACAGAAGAGCTGGCAGCTACCATGCAGGAGGTTGGCAATTCAGCAGGGACGATTAATCAGAATGCGGATTCCGTACGTGATGAAGTAGATACAATAGCAGAAAAATCCATCGGAATCAATGATTATTCCAAAGAGATGAAGAACAATGCAAATCAGATGGAATCAAATGCCAGAAAGAACATGGAAGAGACAGGAAGCAAGGTGAAAGAGATTCTTGATGTGTTGAATCAGGCAATCGAAGACAGTAAGAGTGTAGATCAGGTCAACAGCCTGACCAATGATATCCTGAGTATATCCAGTCAGACCAATCTGCTGGCATTAAATGCTTCTATTGAGGCAGCAAGAGCCGGAGATGCAGGTAAAGGCTTCGCTGTTGTGGCAGAGGAGATCAGACAGCTGGCAGATTCCAGCAGACAGACTGCAAACCGTATTCAGGAGATCAACGGCATTGTAACGAATGCTGTACATAATCTGTCCGGTAATGCAAACAACCTGGTAGATTACCTGAATGAATCTATTTTACCTGAATTTAAGAATTTTGTAGATTCTGGAGTACAGTATCGTGAGAATGCAACTTATATTGAATCTGTCATGAATGAATTCACGGAGAAGACAGATGCACTCAAGAATGCGATGGATGAAATCGCAGGTTCTATCAGCACGATCACAGATGCTATTTCAGAAGGTGCCAAGGGCGTTAATGGTGCAGCTGAGAGTACACAGCTTCTGGTTGTTGATATGGAGAAAATCAGCAGCCGTATGGATAAGAATGAAGCCATTGCCAAGGCATTACAGAAAGAAACAGATATTTTTACAAACTTTTAATCTGGGCGATAAGGGGAATTCCGCAATTGCAGGGATTCCCTTTTTTGCTTGCTTAATTCTATAAAACTATTATAATAAATAGTATATATTTTGACAAAAAGCAGAAAGGCATGGCCATTAAAATGAATAAATGCATCATTGTGGGCGCAGGAGAATTTGATATAGACAATTGGAGCTGTGAAAAGGACGATTATGTAATCGCAGCTGATGCCGGCTGGATGATACTGGAGCAGCTGGGAATTGTCCCTGATCTTTTAATCGGCGATATGGATTCTTTAGATGAAAATGGTGTAGAACCGAAGTGTTCGTATGATTGTAAAGTAGAGATTCTGCCTACCCATAAAGATGATACAGATATGCTGGCTGCAATCCGCAAGGGGCTTGGACTTGGATATAGACAGTTTCAGATATATGGAGGGCTTGGAGGACGGCTCGATCATACAATCGCCAATATACAATGTCTTTTATTCCTTCATAACAGGGGTGCGAAGGGTATCCTCTATGGAAAACATTGCACGTTGCAGCTGCTGGTCAATGGGAAGGTCACGTTTCCGGCAACTAAGAGGGGACGCATTTCTGTATTCGCATATGGAGGGATTGCATATGGCGTAACAGAGAAAGGACTTTGCTATACAGTTGATAGGGCAGACCTGAATCCGGAATTCCCAATCGGTGTCAGTAATGAGTTTACAGGATGTGAAAGCAGTATTGAGGTAGAGAATGGCATGCTACTTGTGTATACAGATAAAGGCTAAGGGGGTAAATATGATTTATACATTTTGTCAATGGTTGTTTTTCTTTTATTTTTACTGTTTCCTTGGATGGATATGGGAGACATGCTATGTATCCGTGTTAAAAGGACATTGGGTGAACAGGGGATTTATGAGAGGTCCTTTCCTTCCAATTTATGGCTCTGGAGCAATTATCGTGCTGATCTTTACACTGCCATACAGGACGAATGCAGTAGCTGTTTTCTTTATGGGAATGATCAGCGCAACCATACTGGAATATGTAACTGGTGTAGTAATGGAGAAGCTGTTTCATGTCAGATACTGGGATTACAGCAATCAGAAATTGAATCTGAACGGACATATCTGTCTTACGTCGTCTCTGGCTTGGGGCGTCTTCTCTGTTCTTTTAACCATGCATGGGCATAAGCCGGTTGAAAACATGGTGTTTGGATTCAACAGTAATGTATTAGAAGCAGTCTGTTTCCTGCTGACTGTGTATATATCTATTGATATGGCAGAATCTGTACGTGAAGCTCTCAACCTGAAGGAACTGTTGATGAGTCTGGAAGAGAATAATGCAGAGTTCCGCAAGCTCCAGAAACATATGGAAGTTCTGTCGGCGTTCTACGGTACGGAGATTAAGGAACGGTCAGAAGTAGGTCTTAAAAAGCTGAACGCTGTTGTAGAGGCAGGTAAAGAGAAGTATGCGCGTGTAGGAGAAGGCAAGAAACAGATGGTATTCAGTCTGAAGAACAAAGAATTCAACAGAATGAATGGTCTGTTACAGCGTAACCCGGCTGCAGTATCCAAGATGCATGAACAGGCATTCTCTAAGTTAAAGGAACTCACCCGCAGGGATGAGAGCAAAGAAGCATAAGCTGAAAGGCATGGTTATTCATATGAAGGAGAAGATAAAGAACCTGTATCATGAATGGTTCCGCGATACAGACGTAGACAGGCGGATTTATAACTGGGTTCTTACAATAGCTATTATTTCACTTGCAATAATTATCATAGTAGAAGCAGGTATGCAGTATGAATGGGATGGGCTGATGGCAATGATCGTATTGCTGCTTTATCTGGTTATTATGTTCATACTGGCAAACATGTATCCGCACAAACTTAAACTGCTCTTTTCCTTTATTACAGTGCCAATAAATCTTGCAGTTTTCCCGTTTATGTTTCTTTTGGCAGAGGGCGGTGGAATACGTTCCGGTATGCCTGTATGGATGGCAATGGGGTTTTTGCTGCTATTTATGACTGCGGATGGATTCTGGTTTGTCCTGCAGTTTATTGTAACTGTAATGGTAGACTTCTTCTTGTTCCTGGCTTCTTATCTGAATCCTGATATGATCAAGGAAGTAGACAATCCGTTTTATTATTATGAAGATAATTTAATTGCAATCTGCATAGTATCGCTGTGTATTGGATTTGTGATCAGATACCAGAGAAAGGTTCTTGAGAGCCAGAATGAAAAAATCGAACAGACTTTGGCACAGATCCGCCAGGAGAAGAGGCGTACAGAGAAAATCAGTGCAGAAAAAGATAAGATTATGGAAGATTTATCTTACAATGTCAGAACACCTCTTAATATCATCGTTGGTATGTCAGATATGGCGAAACAGAATATTGAAGATACGGACAAAGTAAAAAAATGTCTGGACAAGATCAGTGAATCTTCCTGGCAGATGCTGCAGATTATGAATCGCATTTTGCAGATAGGGGAATATGGAACAAAGAATTATCTGGATCCGGATGAACTGATAAGCCATTGTGAAGATGGCAGATTATATCGGGATGCGGATGGAGCTTTGATGCTCAATGCCAGAAACAGGAATATTCTGGTTGTGGAAGACAATGATATTAATGTAGAGATTATAGAGAATATTCTTCAGAAGACATATGCCAAAGTAACCTGTGCCAAGACGGCGGAGGAAGCAATACAGCTTATTGAGGCATCGGGAGAATTTGAATATGATCTGATATTGATGGACATTCAGCTTCCGGGGATGGATGGTTACAGTGCAGCACGCAGTATCAGGAGTATGGACAGGGCAGATGCCATAGTACTTCCTGTTTTGGCGATGACGGCAGATGCTCTGACGCAGGACGTGGATAAGGCATTACAGTGTGGCATGAATGCACATATAGCCAAGCCGATTATAATAGAAGAACTGTATACGAAGCTTTATTATTACTTATTTGTCGCAAAGGTTAAAATTATATAAAAGAAATGGGGAATAGGAATGAAGAGAGAAAAATTAGACAGACTGGGAGAAATCCTGCAGGAAAGTGTGAACAAACATGAAATAGCAGGGGGCAATCTTCTGGTTATGCATCATGGAGAAGAGATATACTATGCACAGGCAGGCATGGCAGATATTGCACAGGGAAAAGGCATAGAAAGAGACAGCCTATTCAGATTGTATTCCATGTCAAAGCCGGTAACGTCAGCAGCAGTCATGTTATTAATGGAGAGGGGAATTGTTGATCTGCTTGATCCGATTTCCAAATATATCCCGTCTTTTGCAGAGTCCATGGTTGCTACAGAGCATGGGGATGAGAAGGCGGTAAGGCAGGTTACAGTAAAGGATTGCCTGTCCATGACATCAGGACTTGTATACAATTGTGATCCTGATCCTGCAAGCAAAGATACAGCAGTTGTATATGAGGAGCTGGATAAGAGACTGTATTCTGATAATCCCATGTCTACACTGGAATTTGCTGATAAGCTTGGCAGATGCAGGCTTGCATATCAACCAGGCAGTCAGTGGCGTTATGGAACCAGTGCAGATATTCTGGGAGCTGTTGTAGAAGCAGCCAGTGGCATGACATTTGGAGAATTCCTACAGAAAGAATTTTTCCAGCCACTTGGTATGGCAGATACAGATTTCAAGGTTAAGCACGATGCATTGCCAAGACTTACGAAGGTATATGAAGAGACTCCACAGGGGCTGATAGAATACGACGGTAATCATCTTGGAATCTGTAATCATATGGATGCGGATAAGATTGCTTTCGAGTCGGGTGGAGCAGGACTTGTATCCACAATAGAGGATTATAAGCATTTTACACAGATGCTGTTGCATGGGGGCAGCTATCAGGGCAGAACCTATCTGTCACCGGCTACGGTAGAATTTATGACGAATTCACATTTGCTGGCACATCAGCAGCCATACATGGCAGGCTGGGATAATCTGCCCGGCTTTACCTATGGCAATCTGATGCGCATTATGACAGATCCTTCCCTTGCAGTCATCAATGGAGTAAAGGGAGAGTATGGCTGGGATGGATGGCTTGGACCGTATTTTGCCAATATCCCATCAATGGATATGACATTTTTGATGATGATCCAGAAGAAAGATTCAGGAACATTTACATTGACCAGAAAATTAAGAAATGCATTAGCGGCTGCATTTTAATTGATATTTATATTGCATGCAAAAAGGAGCAGTTACTTGCTCCTTTTTGTGTGCTCCAGATTAGATAACATCCTCTAATTGTGCCATTTGTAATTTGTAGTAGGCGCCGCCTTTTGCCATTAATGTATCGTGATTGCCTTCTTCGATAATGCCGCCCTGGTCTATGACAAAGATGCGGTCAGCTTTTTGAATCGTGGAAAGCCTGTGGGCAATGACAAAGGAGGTACGTCCTTTTAATAAAGCTTCGATACCTTCCTGAACCAGCAGTTCTGTCTGGGTATCAATACTGGAAGTAGCCTCATCTAATATTAAGATCTTAGGCATACTTACCATTGTTCTGGCAAAAGCCAGCAGTTGTTTCTGACCAACAGAAAGTCCACCGCCACGTTCTTCCAGACGGGTATCATAACCGTTTGGAAGTCTGGTAATAAATTCATGTGCATGGACCGCTTTGGCTGCAGAAATGATCTCTTCCTCTGTGGCATCCAGCTTTCCGTAGGCAATATTCTCACGGATTGTTCCGGTGAACAGGAAATTATCCTGCGTCATAATGCCCATCTGGCTGCGGAGACTTTCGATGCTGACAGTCTTAATATCGTGCCCGTCAATACTGATAATTCCACTCTGTACATCGTAGAACCGGCTGATGAGATTGACAATGGTTGTTTTACCGGCACCCGTAGGTCCTACCAGTGCTATTGTCTCACCGGGCTTGATATGAAAGCTGATATCATTCAGGACTTTAGTTGTATCATCATAGGAGAAGCTTACGTGGGAGAAATCTACACTGCCCTGGATAGGTGGCATTTCAATAACGTTCTCTGCATCGGTAATACCGGATTTGGTATCCAGTATCTCAAAGATACGTTCTGCACCGGATATATTGGTAATCAGCTGGTTATAGAAGTTACTGAGGTTCATGATCGGCTGCCAGAACATAGAAATATAAGTACCAAAGGCAATTAATGTACCAACGGTGACTTTGTCTACACCAAGGATCACAATGCCGGTGTACCAGAGAGATACAGAACCAAATCCCCAGCAGAAATCTACGACAGAGCCGAATGCATCCGCATATAGAACGGCGTCCATAAAGGACTGGCGATGTTCTTTTACCAGATTGCGGAAGGTCTGTCTGGTCTCGCCTTCAGCATGGAAGCTCTGTATGATACGGATACCGGACAGATCTTCATGGACGAAGGCATTCAGATTCGAGGATTTCTTTTTATGAATCTGCCATTTCGCATGAGAACGTGTTTGGATGAACCATACGCCGGCAATCATAAATGGAATACTGATGAGTGAAGCTGCTGCCAGGATAGGATTCTTAATGAACATGATGGCAACAACTGCACATACAGTAATAAAATCGGGGATTAAAGTAGTAACACTATTGGACAGTACGTCCTTGAGGGCATTGATATCGCCAATGATACGCGCAAGTATCTTACCGGTAGGACGGCTGTCAAAAAAGTGAAAATCCAAGGTCTGAATATGCGTATACAGCTGTTGGCGGATATCAACAAGTACGCTGTTGCATACTTTAGCCATAATGTACATACGCAGCTTTACCAGAACGATCAGTATCAGATTCAGGATAATGGCAAAGGCAGCCAGCTTGTATAAACCCATGAAATCTTTTACCGCAATGTAATCATCTATGGCTTTCTCTATAAGCAGCGGGTTAATAAGGCTGACGGCTACGCAGTAAGCCATAATCAGTAAAACGCCGAATATGGGAAGCTTATATTGAAGCAGGTAGGAGAAAAGGCGGCAAAGAGTCTGCAGCTTGCTGGCTTCAGCGGCTTTTTCATCTTCCTTATATGAATTAATGGGCATGATTACGCCTCCTTTTTGTGAGAATCAGCAACACCGGGAGCAGTATATGCGCCATATTGTGATAAATATGTTGCATAATAAAGTCCACGCTTTTGCATCAGTTCTTCATGTGTGCCTCGTTCATGTATGGAGCCATTCTCCAGTACAATGATTTCGTCAGCATGGCGGACAGCGCTGATCCGGTGTGCAATAATGAGTTTCGTTGTATGGTTCAGGTCATGTAATGTTTTCTGTATTTCATGTTCTGTTTCCATATCCAGGGCAGAAGTAGAATCATCCATGACGAGTATCGGTGTATTTTTGGCAAGGGCTCTGGCGATGCTGATGCGCTGTTTCTGACCACCGGACAGACCAACACCACGTTCACCAATGACCGTGTCGTAGGTATTGTCCATTTTTTCAATGAAACTGCTTGCCTGGGCAGCAAGGGCTGCCTTGCGGACAGCTTCCAGATCTACGATGTCACGTTTGCCGAGCTTCACATTCTCTGTAATGGAATCAGAGAAGAGGAAAACATCCTGCATAACAAGGGAAATACTGCCACGCAGCTGGTCAAAGGTCAGGTCACGGATATCCACGCCATCCAGAAGGATGACTCCATCAGTGGCATCATAGAGTCTTTGCAGAAGCTGTACAACAGAGGTTTTGCCTGCGCCTGTTGCGCCCATGATTCCAATTGTCTTACCAGGCTCTACCGTAAAGGAGATATCATGCAGAATCTCATGCATATCTTCCTTATGGAAAGATACATGGGAGAACTCAATCTTACCTTCCACGTGATCCAGAATGACAGGATTGGCTGATTCTGTAATGGCAGGTTTCTGCTCATAGATCTTATTGATCTTCTTATTGGATGCGATACCGGCAGACAGACTGTTGGAGAGCCAGCCAAGCATTTCCATTGGCCATACAATATTATTGGAATACTCTATAAAAGCACCCAGGGCACCAAGAGTTATGACATCTTTCATGACCAGACGGCCACCCAGTAACAGAATCGTCATAGGCAGAAGCTTGGTGATGATCTGGAAGCAGGGGTAGTATTTTACAAATATTTTGGACTGCTGCATATTTAAGTCATAGTAACGCTTGTTGTGTGAGAGGAACTTTTTGATTTCAAATTTCTCTCTGGCAAAAGCCTTTACTGTGCGGACACCTGCAAGATTCTCTTCCGCTACCGTATTTAAAGTTGCATTTTCTTCACTGATTGCTTCATAAACGTCGCCAAGCCTGTTTTCCATTCTGATGGCGATAAATCCGCATAGGATCATGGCAAGAGTAGGAATGATGGCGAGCGGAGCATTCAGGTTATACATACAGAATAATACAACTGTAGTATGGAAGATTACTTCGATGATCAGCATGCCGACATAGGAGAGGGTATCCCAAATTCGGTCAATATCATCCTTGACTCTTGCCATTAATTCTCCGGTATTTGTTTTATCAAAATAATTACAGCTGAGACTTTGAATATGATCAAAGAGTTCAAGCCTCATGTCAGAGGCTATTTTGGAACCTGCTTTGTCGAAGGTATATTCCTTGCAATATTGGAATATACATCTTCCAACGCCTACCATCAGGATTCCGCCCAATAGCCAGGGCAGTAATGTCAATTCTCTACCGACAATGACATCATCTATGATATGCATTGTCAGCATAGGGGACAGCATATCCAGGGATACGCTGATAATCAGGGCAATAATGGCAAAAAGATAGTGCCATTTATATTCCCATATATACGTTGATAGTTTCTTTCTCATAAAATCTCCCAAATCCCTTCCTAAATGTGTTGGTTTATTCCGGCTAATTGGCAGCAATCGTATTTTTGTGCACAAAAAAACCACGATAGAAAACTACCGTGGTCTAAAATCAATACAATTGTGCCCGAACCATATTAGGTTATGGCTGCGTATAACCGGAGGTAATTCCCATACAATAAATGCTTATGTTGTTGGCTGTTGTGTTATTTGAGTTAATCAGTAACATAATTTACCTCCTTTCGTGTGTGAATCAATAGTGACATCCCCTACGTTACGCCTAAAAGTGATACCTGTCAACCATTATTCTGAAAATTCTAAAAAAATTACACAAATTCCTGATGTTATTGCATCCACTGATAAAACAGTGTATAATCAACTAGCAGTGAAAATTTTAACAAGTAAACTTGATTTAAACTGATAAAAATAAAATAAGGAATAGGAGAACAGAACAATGAGTAAGAAAACAACTGTTTTAATGATCCTCGATGGTTACGGACTCAATGAGAGAAAGGACCATAATGCAGTAGCAGAGGCGAACACCCCTGTTATGGACAGACTTATGAAAGAATATCCATTTGTACAGGGTAAGGCAAGTGGAATGGCAGTAGGACTTCCGGAAGGTCAGATGGGCAACTCAGAAGTAGGACATCTTAATATGGGTGCCGGAAGAATCGTATATCAGGAGCTTACAAGAATCACTAAGGAGATTCAGGATGGTACATTCTTTGAGAATCCTGCATTGTTGGAAGCTGTAGACAATTGCAAGGCAAAGGATTCTGCCCTTCATTTATTCGGCCTGTTATCTGATGGTGGTGTTCACAGCCATAATACACATCTTTATGGTCTGTTAGAGCTTGCTAAGAAGAATGGTCTTTCCAAGGTATATGTACATTGCTTCCTGGACGGACGTGATACACCTCCTGCATCCGGTAAGGGATATGTAGAAGAGCTGGAAGCCAAGATGGCTGAAATCGGTGTTGGCAAGGTAGCATCCGTTATGGGCCGTTACTATGCAATGGACAGAGATAACAACTATGACCGTGTAAAGCTTGCATATGATGTAATGACAACAGGCGTAGGCAAGAGTGCTGTATCCGGACCTGCTGCAGTACAGCAGTCCTACGATGATGGCAAGACAGATGAGTTCGTAATGCCTACAGCAGTAACAGAGAATGGACAGCCTGTAGCTACAATTAAAGACGGTGATTCCATTATTTTCTTTAATTTCAGACCTGACAGGGCAAGAGAAATGACTAGATGCTTCTGTGATGATGATTTTAAAGGATTTGATAGAAAGAGACTGGATGTGAAGTTTGTATGCTTCTCTGACTATGATGCAACAATTCCTAATAAGTCAGTAGCATTCCACAAGATTTCTGTAACCAATACTTTTGGTGAATGGCTCGCAGCACATGATATGACCCAGGCAAGAATCGCAGAAACAGAGAAATATGCCCATGTAACATTCTTCTTTAATGGTGGTGTAGAAGAACCCAACAAGGGTGAAGACAGAGTACTGGTTCCTTCACCAAAGGAAGTTGCTACTTATGACCTGAAGCCTGAAATGAGCGCATATAAGGTATGTGACAAGCTGGTAGACGCAATCAAATCCGGTAAGTATGATGTGATTATCATCAACTTTGCAAACCCTGATATGGTTGGACATACTGGTGTAGAAGCTGCGGCAATCAAGGCAGTGGAAGTGGTAGACGAGTGCGTAGGTAAGGCAGTAGATGCATTACTTTCCGTAAACGGTACAATGTTCATATGTGCAGACCATGGTAACGCAGAACAGCTGGTAGACTATGAGACAGGCGAACCATACACAGCCCATACAACGAATCCTGTTCCATTTATCCTTGTAAATTATGATAAGGATTACACATTAAAGGAAGGCGGATGCCTTGCAGATATCGTTCCAACATTGATTGAAACAATGGGTATGGAGAAGCCTGCAGAAATGACAGGCCAGTCTTTACTGATCAGAAAATAAAATATGATATTAAAGGGTCGGATTTTATTTACAATCCGGCTCTTTTTGTATTTTAGGACACATAGGATAAATTATATCAAAGTAATAATAAATTGTAGAAATAATATGACAAATATGATAGACTATTGCTTGTAGGGGATTAAGATAGGAGATGAGGTCTTGATCAATATGAGAATAGGATATGTTTTATTGATTCTAAGCATACTTCTGGTATGCTTATGGTTTACCTATGTGAGTGTGCAGAGTAAGGAATACTACCGCAGGGCTTTTCGTATGCTGATGTGGGCTGGTGTAATTATGTATGTCAACCATCTGTATGGAATTTCCATGGAAGAGGGATTATTGCCGTATAATCAGGGGATGATAATTGCAGAACGCATTATCCACTATATTATGACGGTATCGGTTTATTCTTTGTATGCATATTTTATGCTGTGCCTTCTGAATCAGTTCCATTATTATCCCATGTGGAAGAAGATATCGTTGTTTGTTCCTGCGATTATAATGGACATTATGATTGTGGCTTCACCTTTTACACATCTGATCTTCTATATGCAGGATGGAATCATATATAGAGGCAGCTTCTTCTGGCTGTTAATGCTGGTAAGGGCATTTTATGCAATCGGTGCAACAATCAGGGGAATCATGAAGCGCAGATTTCTTCCCAAAATCTTTGGGCAATGCGTTGTTCTGGTTGCGTCTTTTGCAGTACTGCAGGCTGTTGCTTTCATTGTATTACAAGATGAAACGCTGTATTATTCCATGCTGATTGTCAATATTGTTGTATTCCTTCTGGCATTGACGGTAGTGGAATTTTATAAGGACTCATATACAGGGCTGCTCAACAGAAAGGCATATGAGCAATATGTCAGTAAAGAAATCTATAATCAAAATAACAAAACGGTATACCTTATTAAATTAAAGAATTATACATATCTTAAAGAAAACTGTCATGAAGTGGCAATTGTTGAAATCATCAGGGAACTTGCAGAACGGATTAAGGAATACTCCATGCTGACCTCTGTTTACTACATTGGAATGGGAAGATTTGTGGTTATTGTACATACAAAAGACAAATTTTCAGAACAGGATTTCTTTGATAAATTAAGGAACAGGATGGATGATACGTTTTTACTGAATGGTGCAGCAGTGCATTTACAGCTGTTCGTTGCAGTAATCAATCTGGATTGTGACAAGAATGTACGATTGAATTACAAGCGGTATTTTACAGCCTGTGATGATATGCGTTATAATAGCAATGAATCGGTAGAAGTGATACAGGGAGACAGCTTTGGCATTGACCAGCTTCAAAGATACCGAGGTGTTGAAGAGGCAATAGAAAGGGCACTGGTTGAGAAAGAGTTCACCATGTTCTATCAGCCCATTGTAGAAACTGCGACAGGCAGGATTATTTCTGCTGAAGCATTGATACGTTTGCATGACAGAGTTCTGGGATTTGTGTCACCTGAGGAATTTATCCCTATTTCCGAGAACAATGGTAAGATACTTGAAATCAGTGAATACGTGATTGATGAAGTATTTCATTTTATCAGCGACCATGATTTAGAGAAGCTGGGTGTAGAATTTATCGAGATTAATTTGTCCGTTATGCAGTGTATGGATAAGAAATTATCGGATAAGCTTGTGTTTTATCTGAATAAATATAATATTGATCCAACGCATATCAATCTGGAGATTACAGAGACTGCAACGAATTATGACGAGCAGAGGCTGAGCGAGCAATTACACCGGTTGAAGAATCTCGGATTCACATTTTCACTGGATGATTATGGAACCGGATATTCCAATCTGGTGAGGGTTCTGGAGTATCCTGTGGACGTGATTAAGCTGGATAAGAGCATTGTATGGAGTGCATTCCAGAATCGTGACAGCTTTGTGACTTTGAAGAACCTGATTTCCATGTTCCATGATGTACACCGGAAGATTGTGGCAGAGGGCATAGAGAGTGAAGAACAGATGAATATGCTTAAAAAACTGGAATGTGACTATCTGCAGGGATATTTTTATTCAAAGCCGATTGATAAGGACGCATTTATATCATATGTACAACATAATCAGAAATATAATTAAAAATGCTGGATAAGTTACCTCCATTTTGGACAGGATAATACAAAATGTTCAAAATGGAGGTTTTTTATATGATGCATTATGTAATCAGCGATGTTCATGCAAGAGAAATATTAGATTCCAGAGGTAATCCAACAGTAGAAGCACAGGTTATTGTAAATGACAGGTATATAGGAGTGGCAGCTGTGCCATCAGGGGCGAGTACCGGTAAATATGAAGCCGTGGAATTAAGAGATGGTGAATTGCGCTATATGGGATTAGGCGTTATGAAGGCAGTGCGCAATGTGAATTTCAAGATTAAGGATGTACTGGTTGGAAAAGATGCCCTGAATCAGAGAAGAATTGACAAAATATTAACAGAAACAGATGGAACAGAAAATAAAAGTAATCTGGGTGCAAATGCAACATTGGCAGTGTCCATGGCAGCTGCCAGAGCGGCATCGAAGGCATTGGACATCCCTTTATACCGATATCTGGGGGGAATTGATACAGCAAGAATGCCGGTTCCAATGATGAATATTCTTAATGGCGGAAGACATGCGACCAATACAGTGGATTTTCAGGAGTTTATGATTATGCCTGTAAGCACATGCTGCTTTGCAGAAGGACTCAGAGTATGTGCAGAAATTTATCATAATCTGAAGAAATTATGTCATGGACGTGGATTATCCACGGGTGTAGGTGATGAGGGTGGTTTCGCACCAGATCTTCCAGATGCAGCCGCAGTGCTGGATTTAATTGTAGAAGCTATCAAGGCAGCAGGATATAAGCCCGGTACAGATGTGAAGATTGCTTTGGATGTTGCTGCTTCTGAATTATATAACGAGGAAGACGGCATGTATCATTTCCCGGGCGAAAGTGAGTTGAGCGGTGCCGAGGAAGAAGTGGTAAGAGATACGGAGCAGATGATTGATTACTATGACAGACTTATTGAGAGGTATCCTATCATTTCCATAGAAGATGGACTTGCAGAGGATGACTGGGATGGATGGAAGCTGATGACGGAGCGCCTGGGCTCAAAGGTGCAGCTGGTAGGAGATGATCTGTTTGTAACGAATACGAAACGCCTTGAGGCAGGAATTAAACTGGAAGTTGCGAATGCGATTCTGGTAAAGGTCAATCAGATTGGCACAGTCAGTGAAGCCATGAGTGCTGTAGAGATGGCACAACATCATGGGTACAAAGCAGTAATAAGTCATAGAAGCGGAGAAACAGAGGACACCTTTATTGCAGATCTTGCAGTGGCAGTGAATGCAGGTCAGATCAAGACCGGCGCACCGTGCAGAAGTGACAGAGTAGCAAAGTATAACAGACTTCTTGGAATAGAAGAGGAGCTGGATGGAACTTCCGTATATGCAACGCCTTTTCCAATAGAAGAGTAGATATAAAGGGTATATCATGCGAAATGATATGCCCTTTTTACAACTTTACAAATATTTTACATAAGATTGGTTTTGCATTTTACATAGCAACAGTATTCTTACAGTAACGAATGCGAAAGACATTTGAAATTAAATTATTTAGTGGAACAGAAGAACTGTTCGTAGGAGGAAAATCAATTATGAAAAAAACATTGAAAAAAAGTATGACAGTAACTATGGCTGCAGCAATGATGATGAGTCTTGCAGCATGTGGTAATACACAGCAGGATACAGCTGCAACACCTGCATCTTCTGAAGCAGCAGATACACAGGCAGCATCTACAGAGCAGGCAAGCAGTGAAGCAGCTTCTACAGAAGCAGTAAGCGCAGATTTATCCGGTACAATCGCATTAGCAGGAAGTACTTCCATGGAGAAGCTTGCAAATGCAGTGGCAGAGAGCTTCATGGAGAAATATCCTAATGTAACTGTTACAGCAGAGTTCACAGGTTCTTCAGCAGGTATTGAATCACTGTTAGCAGGCAGTGCAGATATCGGTGATGCATCCAGGGCATTAAAGGACAGCGAGAAAGAAGCTGGCGCAGTTGAGAATATTGTAGCAATTGATGGTATTGCAGTTGTAACAGATACTGACAACGCAGTAGCAGATTTGACAAAAGACCAGCTTATTTCAATCTATACAGGTCAGACAACTAACTGGAGTGAACTTGGCGGTGCAGATGAAGCAATCGTTGTAGTTGGCCGAGAAGCAGGTTCCGGTACAAGAGGAGCTTTCGAAGAATTGCTTGACATTGCTGATCAGTGTACATATGCAAACGAACTTGATTCTACAGGCGCTGTAATGGCTAAAGTAGCTTCTACACCAGGTGCAATCGGATATGTATCTCTTGATGTAGTAGATGACACAGTAAAGGCATTCTCACTGGAAGGCGTTGAAGCAACAGCTGATAACATCAAGGCTGGCAACTATTTCTTAAGCAGACCTTTCGTAATGGCTACTAAGGGTGAGATTTCTGAGCAGAACGAACTTGTACAGGCATTATTTGATTATCTTTCTTCTGATGAAGGCAAGTCTGTTATCGCAGGCGTAGGTCTTATCACAGTTGACTAAGTATTATAACAATTAAGGCAACTATTCAGAACCCCATTCACAAAATCGCCTCTGCGAGGCTTCACTGGATAACAAGTTTACTTGTTATCTGCTCATTGTGGTTACTTCGCCATATAAAACTGCTTATCTGCCTGAATGCAAGCATTCGCAG
>OIXA01003174.1_pt1 | contig 17626 bp, 18 predicted proteins | sample 1587721 | NCBI WGS metagenome assembly OIXA01 (sample SAMEA3888900, study PRJEB22519) | human gut metagenome | biome: human gut; feature: human-associated habitat; material: faeces | place: Denmark | collected 2013 | reverse complement strand
CCAATACGAGGCAAGCAGAATCATTACCAATGAATTTCTCACCGATAATGAAGGCTTGGGCTAAGCCATCTGGTGATGGCTGCTCAGCATACTCGAACTTGACGCCAAACTGGCTTCCATTGCCTAAGAGACGCTTGAAGCCTGGCAAGTCGTAAGGAGTTGATATAATGAGTATATCACGGATACCAGCCAACATCAATACCGAGATAGGATAATATATCATCGGTTTATCAAAGATAGGAATCAGCTGCTTGCTGATACCCTTTGTGATAGGATACAAACGAGTACCGCTACCACCTGCTAATACTATTCCCTTCATTGTTTATAAATTTATTATTTTAATAATTCCCACCTACTCCAGGCGGTCCCAGCCCGCAAAACATGGCGCAGACCTTTAATGGTCCGCCAACCTTAGAGCGAAGCAGTTCCGAGCACCGAGTAGGGCGGTTACATCCTCTCATCCTTGAGGGAAGAGAGGCTTGGTGAGAAAGGTGGAGCCTTCTTTAATGGTAAAGAAGGTTTCTGTCCCCTATAAGGGGAATCGAAAGGGTCTTAAAGACTATTGAAGGATGATTTTCGAACCCTTACTATTCTTTCACCATATTCCAGAGGAACAAGCTATTACCGATGATATATCTTCTCCACATACGCTTAGGCTCCTTGATCAAGCGATAGAGCCATTCCAGGCCATGCTCCTGCCACGAGATAGGTGCACGCTCCACGGTACCAGCAAAGAAGTCGAAGACGGCACCAATGGTACCCACATGACAATGGATGTTCAATTCATTCCAATGAGAGTACGTCCACTTTTCCTGCTTAGGAGCCGTCATGCCAATCCAGAGCAAATCGGGGTTGGCAGCATTGATGGCATCAATGATAACCTTGTTGTCCTCATCCGAGAACTCAGGCTTATACGGAGGCGAATAAGTCACCACCTTCAAGTGAGGATAATCCACGGCAGCACGCTTCACAATCAGGTCGAGAACCTTCTGCGAACTACCCATAAACATCACAATCTTGGATTCTTCACTCTTCGTTCTTAACTCTTCACTTTTTCTTTCGAGTTTTTCCATCTCGAAAGAGAATAAATCCCAGCCGGCAATTCTTTCCTTAGGCTGACTCTTAGCCTTAATCCACTTGCACGCTTTCACAATACTCACTCCATCCGGAATCAGCACATCACCATTAGTCAAAGCCTCAGCAAAAAGCTGATCCTTTTTTGCGGTGTTAAAAGAGTGCGCATTTATTGTATTAATGAGCAATTTGCCCTCTGGTAATGAGGCTAATTCCGCCTTACTACCCAAAATTGTTAATGTTTTTAGTCGAAACATAACTGTATTTGAAATAATTTTGTTATCTTCGCAGCCATAAACAGCGGATTCCATCAGAATCCCATCATTTCATGAACAAGAAACAACGGTTATGACATACGATATTAATACTATATATACGAAGTATAAGCAGCTTACGAAAAAGCAACGTCAGCAACTCCTTGCGGCTCTTCAGTCGCAAGGTTTCAACATTGTGAAAATCGAAGCCTACGAATATGCTGATGCCCCAGGCATCAAACATCTGTTTTTCTATTTTGCAGAGGATTGCAGGAAAGCTATTCCCTACTTCATGCTAGATTGCAAAGTTTGGGAGGAAATAAAATTATCTATCATGAAAGATATTTGAGATAAAAAAAATCTATATTTATCCAATAAACCATGAAAATCATATTCTACAAAACAAAAATTGGCATACTTTTTGCATTTGGAAATTATGGTACTATTCGCCCTTAAATGAATGGCAGCTAAACTGGATCTGTGAGCAACAGGATAACCCATAAACAGATTTACAATTATGGCAAGAACTTCTCAGAGAGCTCGAAGTGCTATTAATGGCCAATTTGTTCCGATGGACTACGCAGCAAGACACACTGATACGACTGTTGTGGAGAAAATAAAAGTTGGACCAACAAAGCACAGAAACTAAGTATTCGGGAGTCTTCACCATACGAAGAGAAATAAAGCGATGAGGTCTAGAGATTCGCAGAGTTATGAAACAATCTACTGCCGGTAATCCATCATTACCGGCTTTTTTATAGTTGTTTCTTATTGTATCCAGTATGACCCTTGATGTACTTAAAAAAGATATATTGCACCATTCTATTTCCTCTCAGCAGATTTTTCAAACATTGCAGAAATTGCCTTCCCAATCCAGGGTTATTAATAATAACCTCATTTACAGATTTACCAAGATATTTCGTATAAACCTCTTTTAATAACTCTCCATAAGGTTTGAACATCGTATCAATTACAGATTGAGGTATAACATCCTTCTTGGATGCAATATAAATATTACCTTCCTTATATTCTACAGCTACTGCATGAAAATGGTAGAAGCATACATCATATTTCTTTTCACGATAAGAAATAACATGATTTGGCAAGAAACTGTATTCTAGCATGTTCCATTTTGCAACACCAACACCGCGATTCTCGATTTCATGAACACCTTCAAATCTATCTGGCATCATATCAAGATAGCGCTGATCACCAAATTTGCCATCTTCATATCTATCATAGCACCAATCCAGACAACTGTTTTTCCACCAAGTCAATGCTTTTAAGCCTTTTTCATCATTTTTGAAATAGCAGAACTGCACACAATACTTACCATATAATTCCGTATCAGCAAAATGTGAAGACAATCCTACAGAAAATGGCTTCAGTTCATCAAATACTACCTTTGGAGACGAGAAAAACATCATGTCAGCATCAACATAAGTCATACTCTCCAGCTGATATTTCGTCAAGAAATAATAAGTAATGTTGGACCCACAGGTCCAACAATACTCGTTTCTTTTTCTTTCAGCCTTCACTTTCTTAATATCATCCGAAAGGAATTCTCCACCTTCATACTCAACAACCATGTGTTTGAAATTTAATGAACTAAGTTTTTTATAACTCGGTTCATCAAATGCCATCACATAGAGTGTAAAATCATCACATACACGCTCTAGTGATAGATACAGAGCGATTCCTTTATGAATATAATAAGAATCAAATAAGGTACAAAAGTTCATCATGATTACTTAAAAGAATTAATTGCATCAACAACAATCTTTGCCTCTTCTTCACTAATCACCTGATTCATAGGAATAGACAATTCCTGCTGATGAATCTTCTCTGAAATAGGAAGAGAAAGCTGAGGGGTATTCCAAGATTCTTTAGCATAACATTCCTGGTGATGTGGTGGTATTGGATAATGAATCAATGTCTGAACACCTTGTTCTTTCAAGTACTCCTGCAATTCATCACGGCGTTCGCAGAAGATAGGGAACTGGTGATATACATTATTTTCATCATCAATCTTTGCAGGCAATGTAATCAGCGGATTATTGATATGCTCATAATAATAAGATGCCAACTTTTGACGTTGAGCATTGTCCTCATCCAAATACTTCAACTTGACATCAAGAACAGCTGCATCCAATTCGCTCATACGACTGTTGATACCAGCATACTTAAATACATACTTCTTCTGACTACCATAATTAGCCAAAGCACGAATCACAGAAGCAAGTTCCTTATCACTAGTAGTTACTGCTCCTGCATCACCAAAGGCACCGAGATTTTTGCCTGGATAGAAACTGTGCGCACCAGCATCTCCCAAAGCACCCGTCTTCACACCTTTCCATGCACAACCTTGACTCTGAGCACAATCTTCCATCAACTTCAAGTTATGTTTCTTGCATATCACGCCCAACTTGTCATTATAAGCAACACGGCCATAAAGATGAACAATCATCACGCCCTTTGTTTTAGGAGTGATTGCTGCCTCAATCTTATCAATATCAATTTCAAGATGCTCAAATGTTGGCTCAACCAAGATAGGAGTCAAATTATTCTCTGTAATAGCAAGAATAGTTGCAATATAGGTATTAGCAGGAACAATGATTTCGTCACCATCCTGGAAAATACCCATCTCCTTATATCCTCGGATAATCAAGCGCAAAGCATCCAAACCGTTAGCAACTGCTACACACTCATCTGTACCAATATATTGAGCATAGTCTTTCTCAAACTGCTTGTTTTCATTACCTTGTAAAAACCAGCCACTCTCAATGACACGGTTGGCTGCAGCCTTATACTCATCACCATGCATCATGGTGATTGCCTGTAAATCTAAAAGTTTTACCATAATTACTTATTTTTCTTTTCGATTAAATATTGAATGAATTTGTCATAGTCTCTTATGTAGTCATCCTCAGAATAACCATGAGATGCTAAGACTAAGCAAATACTACCCGATGAAAAGCCTTGCTCAGAAGCCCAAATTCCTGGTGGTACATGAAGTCCCCAGAATGGTCTGTTGAGCTGTACCGTTCTCTTGTTTACACCATCATCAAGCACAACTTCAAAAGCACCAGATGCTGCAATGATAAACTGATGGCATTCTTTATGAGCATGTGCTCCACGATCTTCACCACCAGGTATATCATAACTGTAAAATACACGATTGATAGGGAATGGTACATGTACATTCTCATAGATGTAAGTAAGGTTTCCCTCTACATCGTGCATTTTATTGAGTTCACAAAGTGAACAATCGAACACACTTTTACCTTCCTTGGCACAGAAACTATCCGAAGGATTATTTACCTTAACAGAAGATTCATTACCTGAAGAAGTCGTTTTTATAGAAGGATTCTTCACCCAAGTCTTGAATTCTTCATAATCCATGATATAGTCATCCTTATCATATTCAGTAGAAGAAAGAACCAGTGCAAGAGAATTGGTTGAGAAATTCTTCATAGTCCTCCACATTCCTTTAGGAACATATACTCCAAAATAAGAACGATTCAAAGAGAAAGTTTGTTTATTCCTTACATCATCAAGTTCTACATCAAAGCTACCTGATAAAGCTACAATAAACTCCTCATTCTCCTTATAGGCATGTGCGCCTCTATCCTTTCCACCTGGCACATCATAAATCCAATAGACCCTCTTGATTTCAAAAGGAATCTGTTTGATTTGTTCGATGATGGACAGGTTACCTCTTGGATCTTCAATCTTTGGAAGTCCTAAGAGTTTTGCATCGTAAACAGTATTCATAACAAATTACATTACAAACAATATGTAAATTAAGCAAATTCCTCTACAATTTTTTCACAGAACTTGTAATGCATACCACTAAGTTCCTTCATCTTCTGTATGGCATCATCGTCATACTTCTCATACATCATCTCCTTACTTTGTGTAAGGTATTTGTCTCTTAATTCCTTAAAAGTAATATTATCATCAAGAATAGCCCAATCACCTTTAATAGAACGTAAAAAAGACTTAGCTTTACCAGGTCCTCTATAACTAAGGAATGGAGTTTTGCCATTTGCTAAACCAGTTAAACCTAGATGTAACATTGAAGTCACAAATACATCACATGAAGAAAGAACTCCCAACAACTGCTCTGGTGTTTCATATAAATCAATCTTAATATTCTCAGATTCTTTGTCAGGAACATATTGATAGTTCAATCCAACATACTTCATATGAGTAGTAGTGAAATGGAATTCAATGTCATCATGTGTAGTAGCATACTCCAACAAATCTGCCAAGAATTGACGATCAAGATATTTATAATTATGATTTTTCTTAAAGTTCAAACCAACTCTAATTTTATTCGTTGGAGGCAACATTTTGGCCTCGAAAAAGTCTGGTGATTTAAAAAGCATATCTGGATAATGCTTAAAATCCTTACCAAACTTTTTCATCTGTTCTACATCACCAGCCAATCGTACTGTTCCATCTAAAAAGTTTGGAGATGAAAAAAGTTTATTTCTCCACTTACCATAATATAGCTTTGGAGAACGAACCTTACCATCACCTCCCATTGAAATAGCACAGAACTTAGTTCCATATTCCACGGTTGCACGATATAGTTCTTTAAACATCAACTCCCATTCTGCATAATTTCTATTTAACGTTCTTCGCAAGAAATTGAAAGGAGATAATAATCCACCACCAGCAATTATGCATAGTTTAACACCATTACACAATTCATCTATTGTATCAACTGATTCAAAACCATTCATTTTTGCCAGCCCTTTGTCAAGCTGGAAAATTCGAACATTATAACCCAATGAACGAATATGCTTAGCATATGCCAAAGCCTGTAAATCATCACCATAGTTAGTAAACTTCAATGATGACCAAATTGCAACTGTTTTCTTTTCCATATTCTAATTATTTTTTATTTTTATCTAACAATTTTATTATAAACCATAAGCTACGATGCTTACCAATAGTATACATCATAATTTTTGCTATCGCATTGATATAAGACTTCAAATCAGGTGTTACATAAACCAAATTGTCATATTGAGGATTTCTCAAACCAAAAAGTTTACGTAAATTCCAAGTAGCGAAAAAGCCTTTTCCTTTTTTATATTTAGTACAATATGATTGGGCATCAATCATAGTTTTTTCATCTATTGTACACAAATACAGATTCCCCTCTTTTGAACAAGATTCTAAAATCGACAACCAAAATTCAGATCTGACAACCAAAGAATTAATACCAATAGGGTCATCTGTATCATCACCTGTATTCAAATCACCAAAACTAATGTCTGCCAATTCACCATAAAAATCCGTACAAACATTACATCTTGACTCGTTAAAGAATGCTCTAACACCACAATAATAATCTAAGAAATCTATTTTCTTAACACGATTTTTGCACCTATATATCATAGAACCCAAACATCCTTCATCACGATAAGCAAAAGAAGTTAACTCATCAGGATTAATTCCATATCGCCATCTCATATATTCTTGAGAAAGCATATTTTTATTAGCTGAACAATAAATGGCAAAGTATCCAATGACAGATTCTCTAAAAGTTTTATCTATATCAGCCAGTTTTCTAAAACTCTGAATATGGCATGGGAGTCCAACAATAACATATTTTCCCTTGTTCTTCTTTATATCTGTAGCAATTCCATCCATAGATACAACGCAATACTTTGAACTTTTTCCCTTTAATATATCTTCTTTACTACGTGCTATATACACATTAGGGCGCATTACGTCATCATGCTGAAAACCAGTTACTACTGCTCCATCAATTAATCCCTTCTGTAGCAAGAATATAAGTAATGTACTAACACATCCTCCAGAGGCACAATGATATCTGATTTCTTCATCAGTACTATAGCCTTTAAAGCATTTAAGATAGTCACCAATATAAGTATTGGAACAAATAGAAGGAGTATAGAATAACTGCTGTGACTTAGCTTTTATATCTATTCCATTGCCAGCACATACTTTTAAACACTTTCCACAATTTATACATTCTTTTACATCAATATATGGTCTATTGTGAACCCCATGCTGTATTTTTATACAATGTTTAGGGCATGCATCTTTACACACTCCACACCCCATGCATAAACCATTTTTTACTGTTAGAGATATATTATTCATAAGCCAAGGAAATTCAATATTTTATAAATAATTCTTACATGAAGCTGAACAGGCCAAAGCCTTTGCTTCACGATAAATGGAATGCTCTGAATTTCTGATAAGAAACAAAATTCTTTTCGATTTGTCTGATCAAAATCCATCTTAAATTTATTATGTTTAATTTTCTTACAATGGGTACCTTCACCATCAAAGCCATCATTAGAAATCTTACTCAAAACAGGGAATACAGATAACTTATTTTGAATAAATTGCGAATAACAAAAACGTATAGCCCAAGAGCTATTTTTCCCCATGTGCCAATCTTTAAGCATTCCTGAACAATCAGAACCACCCCATTTATTAAAATGACACATATTCTTTTTTACAGTTTCCCAATCTTTTAATTCCCAATCTACACTATTCCATCGATCAGCCCATGTTGCCCATCCCCAACAACCAGAACGTGGAGCAAAATAAATATCAGAAGTATAATCGGTAGGAACTTTAATTCTGATAGATTCTCCACAAACAGAAAAGACCTGATTGTAATTCTGATAAAAAACAAGTGCTTGATTTAGAAATGATAAAAAATTATTCGATAAAACAATATCATCTTCTAATATAATTACCTTACCATATTGATTAATTACTTGACTTACCCCTCCAATAATAGAGTCGGCAAGTCCTTTATTATTCTCAGAAAAAGTATAGTGGATAGATTTCAAGCCTTTAATTGACTTTACATACTCTCTCACCTCTTCTACTTTTTCCTTTTCTCCTACTTTTCCCTCCCGTGGGCCATCCACAAAAACAAAAAGATCAGAATCCTTCGCCTCCTCATTATTCAGAAGCGAAGCTATCGTATTTTTTAGGGCATCTGGACGATTGAATCCAAACACCACTATTGGCGCATAAATTTTCATAAAACTACTTCCTCTATTTTGTTATACAACCGTTTATTATATATCAAAACCAAGCTATTTCATGCTTATTTGGAATATAAAGATCGCCTAATTTGCAAAATAAGATTATACTCCTTCTTCAATCTATCCCATGCGTTATCATTTTTACCAAGTACATTTGATGAGAATAAAGCAGAAGAACGTGTTCCTACTATTGTTGGAGAAGGACAGATATAATCATTTTTAACAACTTGAATATCACTAATTATCTCATTTGCTTTCAGCCATAAGTCATCAGTAGACAAACACATTTTATTTATAGCTTCTATATTATATAATGTATTAGAGAACAAAGCTGGTGGATATAAAACGCCAGCCCAGCCTATAGCTAAATAATTATGAGAAGGAGTATTTTCTAATACTTCTGAAGAACTCCATTCTTGATATTTGCGCTCACGACCATTGGCGTCTAAAATAGCAGAACAAACATTACCAATCACCATATTGGGAAATTCCAAATGTTTAGCCCATAATTTTTGTAACATTTCATTCCTATAATAAATATCATCATCAACCGTAACAATATATTTATCTTTATACTTTTGGAATGACATGAAATATTTTTTATGAGGGCACAAATTATCCCTCATCCAAATAATTTCTAAACCTAAACGCTCATATTTTAGCAATCGTTGTGGTAATTCTTTTTCCTTACCAGGAAAATCAACTTCAGATAAAGTTAATACGACTTTAAAAGGCAGCATCTTCTGCCGAAATATAGAATCTATTGTCATCCATACAGTAGACAATCTAGCAGGAAAAGTTGTCAAGGAGACTACTAAATCAGGATTTATCTTATGGGAAACTATAAATTTATCCCTTATAATCCAAATCCATAATCCTAATAATAACTCAAAAAAGCGAGCCCCAACATTTGTTATTAACCACAATAATTTATTTGAGTTTTTATAGGAATGCAAATCATTTAACTGATAAAAAAAAGCATGAGCTTTTAAAAGAAACATTCTCATTTGTATAGTATTTTCTTTATTTTACATTTTAGAGTTGCCTTCGAAGTAAGGTATAATAATACAAGCTTTGTAGCAAACTTATTTTCTATACCCCAAATTCGACAAATTTCTTTCAACTGTTTAGGGTAATTCTGTGCCGAAAACCCCGTTGTATCATAATTTGCTATAGGAACATCAACATATTTGAACTTATAACCTTTTTTCCATATTTGAAAAATCATATTAAAATCAGCTGCAATTTTAAATTCTGGTGAGAATTTATAGTGTTTTGCCAAATCAGTTCTTACAAAAATACACTGATGACAGATTCCCATTGTTTTAATATAATCTTTCGATTTAAAAAAAGGTTCGGGTTTACACTCTAACTTTTTATTTCGAACGTTTATAACCATATTACCATATATTACCCCGTATTCCTTATCAAAATTAATTAATGATAATACATGATTATTTACAAAAGTATCTCCAGAATTCATGAACAAGATAAAATCACCAGTTGCTCTTTCAATACCTTTATTCATTGCATCAAAAATACCATTATCTGGTTCTGAAACAATACACTTAATACGACTTTTATATTTATTAATAACATTCAATGTACCATCAGTACTAGCACCATCTATAATAATTAGCTCAAAATTAGAAAAATGCTGCGTTAGTATACTATTTATCGTAGCTTCTATTGAGCCTTGACAATTGAAAGTGACTGTTATTATTGAAATCTTTGCCATCTTATTTTATAGGATAATTAAAAACAATTAGAATTAATGCCTTGTAACATATTTGCTCTTTAAATAAGCCTTTGACCAAAACAAACCTAAAGTATACCAAAAAATATAGTTGAATTGATGAGAATTACTTAAGACGCTTGCACCAATCATCGAAATAAAAAAGAATATCAAAATTATATTTTCTACTATATAATTAGGTCTGGCTATACATCTTTTTAAAGTAATTAATATAATAATAAATAATATAGAACAACCCAAATACCCTAACTCCGCAGCATGTGTTTGAAATTCTTGATCCACAATCGCCCAACGACCATATGTTCTTGCAAAAAAGCCATATCTTCCAAGCCCATCTCCCCAAAGAGAATAGTTTACCAAGCCACCTGAAGTATGTTCAAATCGATCAGAAAATGCATTGTCTTCTGTTAATCCTAACATATGTTCAGAGATATAATTGATACTACTTGAAGCAAATGTTGCAAACAAGAAAAGAAATATAACAAAACTACATAACATAAGTAAAACTTTCTTTGTTTTAAGAAAAAGTGACTCTTTTTTCCCGAACAGAATAATATAAAAAAAAGCCAATATATAGACTACAATTGTTACACGTAGTTGAGCCAGCATCAATACAAACATACAAAGGAAAAGAATACAACAATTTACATATCTCGTTTTTCTCTTATCTCGATTGCCTATTTTATCTACAAAAAGTTCTTTAGTAATATAAATACTATAAAGAAATGTTGCATAGCCTATCACATAAGGATGCCCCCAGTACGATGACAACCTATATATTTCTGATATAGTCATGTCAGAAGCGCCAGTGTTTATCTGTGCATCTTTCATAACTACATACCAAACTGGATGTGTGAAATAAAAAACGACACCGCTTACCATCGCAAACAGCAATGGATATTTCATTTTCTTTAAAATCACTTCAATATCTATTTTTGTATATCTGCCAATAAAGTAACACATGACAGGAAATACATGACACAAGCATGCATAATAAAGAAGAGTTCCATGATGATTATAATCTATAAATATTCCATTTACAATTATATAAAAAAGATAGAATAAAACCAGTAAATCAAAACCATTAATTATAATTTTTCTCAGACAAAGTACTCCTGCCATCAAGAACGTCACTTCCATAAACTGCCAAATATATAAATCTTTATTTACCAACTTAAGCAATTGTGCTATTAATGTTAAAAGGAAGAAACTGGATAATACCCAAGAAGCACATTTTATAACTTTTTCCATTTTAGATTCATTTTACGAAAAAATTGTATGGTAACAAACTATTTTATTTGAAAATCTTCAATTATAGCATTATAATAGCGTTCACAAGATTTACCATCTACATATTTATGATACTTTGCCACAATATGAGAAGCTGGTTTCATATTATCATAATCATCTTTTGCTTGCTTTATTAATTTAAAGAAATCATTCTCATTATAGCAGAAATGTCCCGGAGGGTCAAGTCTTATATCATAATATGTTCCAACATCATTTTTTTCGAAATCATCATAGATATAAAACAAAATTGGGCGCTTTAATAATAAGAAGTCCATCCATACGCTAGAAAAATCCGTGACAAGGACATCACTATGGTATAAGCAGACCTGTGGATCGATTCTTAACTTTGTTATATCTTTTATTACATCAGTACTAGAAGAATCATCCAACTTAGGAATCATATTAGGATGGTTTTTCATAAGAAATACTACATTATTTTTACGCATCCAATCTTGAATATCAGGACGATCAAGAAATGGGGTTGGCGTAACCTCGCCTAAACCATATGCACGATGTGTAGGCATATAGGTAATAACGAATTTACCTTTAATATCTGGAATCCAATTCTCTTTGTTCATTCTATCAGAATCAAATAAGGCGTCATTTCTTGGCATACCCAATACTTTTACAGGGACCAATTTATCATGTTCATTGAACAGATACTGGGCAAGGAAATCTGATGTGGCAGAAAGAAAAGAACTTTCCTTTTCTCCTTCATTAAACTTATATAAAAGTTTTGTTTGGATTCGTTTTAAAAAAGATGAATTATTCTTCTTTTTCCAAAAAGTAGTTTTACTTAATAAATTCGCCGCAACTTTTAAAGGTTGTCCATGAACAAGATAATAAAACTTTCTTCCTTTTCTAGGAAATGCCAAATGAATATCCGTTATAACCTGAGTTGTAAAAACAGCCTCGGCTCGTAAAATAGCAACAATCCCCTTAAGAGAGAAGTTCATCTCACATGGAACACCTATATTTCGGAGCTTATCATACACTTGTTTGTTGTTTGTTATAAACATACACGTATACTCCGGATGTTCCTTTAACATGTATTCCAACATATACTTCGATCCTTCTTTATAAGAATTACCAAAATCTGCTCCAAATATCCAATACTTTCGCTTAACAGGGATGAACAGACTCAATAATCTAGCTATAAAGCCATAAAATGTAATCGGAATTTTCATATTTAACAAAAAGATTGAATTGTAAATTTAAATAAATGCTGTAAATCTGTTTGAGGAGTCCAACCTAGCTTGCGTATTTTGGATGTATCCATAATAGCAAGTTTGAATGGTAAATAAGGCATATTGCTAGCCTCTTTACTAAATACAACCTTGGAAGTCTTTTTGGGAGACATTTCTGCTATTAATGTAGCCAAATCACGAATACTTATTAAATTCTCTGTTGCTGCAACATTATACAAGAAGCCACTTTTTCCTCTTTCCATAATCATGAACACTGCATTTATAGCATCAGGAGTATAAGTATAAGTACGCATTGCACTTCCATCAGAATGAAGTACAATATCTTCTCCCTTTAATGACTTGTCTATGAATTCAGCAAATGCACGACCATCATTAAGTAAAATGCCAGGTCCTAAAGTATGACAAAAACGAGCTCCACAAAAATCAATGCCATAAGTTTCCTTATAAGAAGCAAGCATCGTTTCACAGAGACGTTTTGCCTCAGGGTAACAAGCTCTAGCTTGAAGATTAGGCAATGGTCCCATATCCTCTTCTGTTATTTTCTTATCACTCATCCAATTACCATAAACTTCTACCGTAGAAACATAGAAAACCTTCTTCGCATTATTGCGGACTGCTAATTCCAAAACATTATGAGTTCCATTAACATGTGCCCATAAAACATTTACTGCAGAAGTTTTAAAATCTAATGGTGCAGCAGGTCCTGCGGTATGAAAAATATAATCAATATCACCATCGTAATTTATTAAAGTATTTACATCTTGGTAAATAAATGATACATTTGGAAATTCCAACAAATTTCCAAACACTTCTATGGCTTTTGCTTTATTGCGGGCCATTCCAACAATGCGAACATTAAGGTTATACTTAATATCTACATCAACTAAAGTCTCCACGATGTATCGACCAAGTCGTCCGGTAGCACCAGTAACAAGCACTGTTGCATCACGATACATATTCCAATTAGATATACCCTTTCGAATAATTTCCAAGTCTCTTACTTCTATCATTTTTCAATTATTTTTTAATTTAAACCAAAAATATCTTTATTTTCTTGAAGCTCAAGTAAAGCTTTTAATATATAATAGTCTTCAGGAGTTGTTATTTTTATATTATGATTATATTCCTTAACTATTGGAATTTTATTTCCCATATATGTATAAGCAAGAGCTGCGTCAAGGAGTGGGATAGGAGAATCGACACCCTCAACATCTTTATATGCTTTTACTAATACCTTTAATTTAAAGGTCTGTGGTGAAGTCAAGCTATATGTATCATCACGTTTCTTAAAATTTTCGAAACTAGCCTGAGCTTGATCTGTTATAATAACAGACTCTATTACGGGTTTTACTGTCATTACACAGCCATCAGCTTTTGCAACACGAATATTTTCACGAATAGTATTGTTTTCGACCAAAGGACGTACCCCATCATGAATAACAACAATATCATCTTCGTTAGCACCGTTAGAGAGAATATAGTCTATACCATTCTGCACGCTTCCCTGACGATTTTTTCCTCCTGAGATAATCCCAATGTTCTTTCTCTGTGGATACTTTGAAATAAGTTCCGACATATAATCCAAATAAAGAGGATTACAGACAACAACGATAGAATCTATTTCATCACAAGATACAAATTTTTCTATCGTATAAATTATAATCGGTTTACCATAAACCTGTAAAAATTGTTTAGGCAAGCCTGAAGTACGCATACGCTGACCTGTACCGCCAGCTAAAATTAAACCAAAATTCATAATAAATCAATTAAAAGATTCGACAAATCTAGTTACTTTCTTCGATAAAGAATCACAATATTTTATATAGCCATTCTTATTGCTAGGTAAATTTTCCAAGTTAATTTTGCAAGGAAGTTTATCTGTACGATCTATCAACTTACCATTTTGCAATTCCATGATAGTCACAGTATCTTCTAAACCTTTCAATCTACCCGTATATCGCAATACTGTTTTCTCCTCATTCTTATAAGATGGCGTTACAAATATATTTTTTGTATGAACAGCCAGACAAGGAAAAGAAACATGCAGACGACTTGTTAAGACAAATTTCGCATTTGCATAATTCTTCAACATTTTATCAGCCAACTCAAATTTTTTCTCATTAGACAAATTATTATCAACAAGAACTGTCAAATATTTAGCATTCAATAATATCTCATCGCTAAATCTCTGCGAATACACAGCATAAAATGTAGCAGTTTGGATAAAATGGTCAGCTTTTATTGACAATTTCGAAATCGGAGTTGAATACTGATCAATATACTTGCCTATCAATAGTTTTGCTTTACGATAATATCTTATGGAATAATATAGAGATTTCAACAGTCGAATTATTATCGGACGGCTTTTGTCTCCACCAAATTCCAAATAAGGATCTACAATATAGACATCACCATCATGAGGACCTTGTTGCAAATACTCTTTGCCCAATGTCAATGTTAAGCACCCAGAAAGATAACTATCTATTCCATGAGCTTTCATCATCTCTTCCGTCTTAGAATCTCTCGCTCCTATTGGCTGATGCAATTTTAGATAATTGACAACTTTGGGAGTAAAAAAGCCTTTTCTTGTGGAGGAGTTAAATGAAATGAAACAAAAAGAGGGTTAATATTATCTGGAGGCAAGAATTTATTACAATTCCACGTAAACCATCCATTCATAATTACATTTATTTGCTTATCAGATTTAAAATCTGATAATTCCTCAATTTCAACGAGACATGTTTCTTTATTTCTAAGAAATTGCCTTTGAGCAATACTTTGTACATAGTCCCCTATATTTTTTAGAGGACCTCTATTCTTACCTTCTCTTATAAGTAATCCAAACATATTATAAAAATTTAATTTTGTTAGCTAAGACTTCTCTTAGTTTCAATCGTTCAACAGAAGTTATACCACAAGTATAGACAACAGTAAATGTTGCAACAAAACTAGTAATAATAATTATCAAAAAAGACCAAATGGTCTTATCTAACAGCAAATACAATGTAAATGGTACTATCGCTGATAATATTGTAACTATCATTATTTTAAGTAAAACTTGCCTCAAAAAGTTTTTTATATCCAAACTCACCAAACCATTCACTATATAAACCCTGACTAATAAAATAACAATATCAACCAAGAGGGATATATAATAAGTTGCTGTAACATCAGCGCCTAACTTATAAACCAAAAATGTCATAAAGAAGATTGACAAACTTAAAGAACCAACTATTAATTGGTAGTTCTTTATTTTACCTGTAGCCATAGCAACTGTAAATAAGATATTTGACAATACTGCTGTGAGAGACAACAATAAAGTTAATCTTACAAACACTACAGTATACTCTGGCACAATTTTCAGCCATAGTTTTAAAATTTCTGGTGTTTCTATGATAATCGGCAAAGCAACAAAGAGCATCAAATAATAAGAGAACCTTATACCCATAAATACTAATTGTCTCATCTCATCATAATCTTCCCTAGAATAAGCTTTTGTAATTTGTGGGTTTATCGCTGTAGTAAAACTCCCAGCAAACTGCTGAACGACATTATTTACCTGCACAGCAATGCCTCGTGCAGCATTCAATGACACTCCAAAGAAAAGATTAATTAATATATTTACTCCATTATTATTTAACACAGCCCCACCTGATCCTAAAAAATTCCATGAAGCAAGTGCAGTCATCTCTTTTACAAGAGATTTATCTACAAAAAACTTATATTTACATTCTACAAATTTAGCTTTACAATACACTCCATAAGTCAATCGTATAACAACTGCACCTAACATTAATAATATAGAATAAGTAATCAATTTATCTGCAAAATCAACAAATAAGAAAAGTACAGCTATTAATTTTAATACAACTTCAAATATGCTGATGTAAGCAAATGCCGTCATTTTTTCATGAGCTATAATAGTACCATTATAAGGAATACTTATTAAATTAAGAATAAAAGTAACTATCGAGCATTGAAGTGTCCAGTTAGCAGCATATAGTCTATCCTGTGGAATTTGCATTTTATAATTCAAGAACCACACTCCTATAATCTCCAACAAAAGCCCGATTCCTACAGACAAGAATATTTGAACGGTAACGGAAGTTGAAAAAACCTTCTTTAATTTCTCAACATTACCTTGACCTAACTCAAATGTTATATATCTACTTATAGCATTTGACAATGAGCCAGATAGAAGTGAGAACATTGTTACAAAACCACCCACAACATTGTAAACGCCATAATCTTGAACACCTAATAAATTTAAAGCCGCCCTAGATATATAAAGATTTATAACCATTATCACCATCATACGTAAATAAAGTATGACAGTATTATGTGCTAAACGTTTTTTGTCTGAATTGTTATTATTAATATCCATAAATTCATTTTATAATACAATATAACCTTATTATCGATTAGTTTCTCGACACATAGTCACATTATGTTTACATACTCTAGCTGGATTACCAGCTATAACAGTATTTTTCTCATTAAATTGCCTTGAACAAAGTGTATTCGCACCAACTATTGAACCATCAGGGATTACACTGCCTTTCAATATAACACATCGGTATCCTATCCAAACATTGCTACCAATCACTATTTCCTTTGCTTCAGGAAATACAGCCAATGTTTGTGTATCTTGTATAGAATGCCAATCTGTATCCATTATGAGAGTTTCCCATGATGTAGAAACATTATTCCCAAAAACTATTTTCTTTTTACAAACGATTTTACCTTCCGCAGTATTTATAAAATTATTACCAAATACGACTGTTGCATCTTCTTGTATGCTTAATACACTTCCATGACATAATGCAACCTTTCCATTAAGAATCAATGTTCCCTTTATCGTCATTATTGCCCTTGAATATCGTTTATCATAAATACCGACATTTCCAAATCCAATACTCAAAAGAGACGTTTTTTTATGCCCCCCCCAGACCGTCCGAAAACCTTGATTTTCTGCTGTTTATCACTGTTTTGAGG
>OIXA01003158.1_pt1 | contig 17688 bp, 19 predicted proteins | sample 1587721 | NCBI WGS metagenome assembly OIXA01 (sample SAMEA3888900, study PRJEB22519) | human gut metagenome | biome: human gut; feature: human-associated habitat; material: faeces | place: Denmark | collected 2013 | reverse complement strand
TTGAAAAGGCCAACGGAACGGCGATCTGCAAGGAATTAAAGGGGATCGAGACCGGCAAGGTGATCAAAAGCTGCGACGACTGTATCAAAGAGGCGGCGGCCCTGGCAGAGCAGGTGCTGTTTTCATAAAGGAGAGGGAGACCATGGTACATTTTGTGGGCGCCGGCTGCGGCGCGGCGGATCTGATCACAGTCCGGGGGGCCAGGCTGCTCTCGGAGGCGGACGTGGTGATCTATGCGGGTTCGCTCGTCAACCCCGAACTGCTGGATGATTGCAGACCCGAAACGACCCTTTATAACAGCGCGTCCATGACGCTGGAGCAGACCGTCGCGGCGATGCGGGATGCGCCCGAGGGGGCAACCGTCGTGCGGCTGCACACGGGTGACCCGTGCCTGTACGGTGCGATTGCCGAGCAGATGCGTGAATTAGATAAACTTGGGTTGGCCTATGAGGTCGTGCCCGGCGTCAGCTCGTTCTGCGGCGCGGCAGCGGTCATCCCGGCGGAGTACACCCCCGCCGAGGTCAGCCAGACGCTCATCATCACGCGCATGGCGGGCAGAACGCCCGTGCCCGAGCAGGAGAACCTGCGTGCGCTGGCGTCGCATCGGGCGAGCATGACGCTGTTCCTGAGCGTCTCGATGCTCAAGGACGTATGCGCCGAATTGACGGCGGGCGGCTACCCGGAAGATACGCCCGTCGCCGTCGTCTACAAAGCGACGTGGCCGGAGCAGGAGGTCGTGCGCGGCACGCTCGCGGATATCGCGGAAAAGGCGGCGCACATCAAAAAGACCGCGCTGATTCTCGTCGGCGATTTTCTGCGGGAGAGCGACAAGCGCTCCAAGCTCTACGATCCGGCGTTCGCCCACGCCTGTCGGGAGGCCGAAACGCCATGAACATCCGCGCCATTGCTTTTACTGAAAAGGGGCAGGGCTGGCAGGAAAAGCTCGGCTTCCCCGTGACGCGCGGCGTGCCTGTGATGCAGTGGGCGCGGGAGGCGTTTGCCGATGCGGACGCGCTGCTGTTCATCGGCGCATGCGGCATTGCGGTGCGTGCGATTGCGCCGCTCTGCCGGGATAAGGCGGCCGACCCCGCAGTGCTTGTCATGGATGAAATGGGAAGGCACATCATCCCCATCCTATCCGGGCACATCGGCGGCGCAAACGACCTCGCGCTGCTGCTGGCGGAACGGACGGGCGCGGAGCCCGTGCTGACGACTGCGACGGATGTGCGCGGTGTTCCGGCCATCGACAGTTGGGCGATGAAAAACGACTGCGCGATTGAAAACAAGGCGGCGATTCAGGCGGTTTCCGCTGCCGCGCTGGCGGGAAAATCGGTCGGCGTGGCGATTACGGAACGGGAGATCCGCCCGCCGTTTCCCGTGACGCTCTTTTTAAGGCCGCGGACGCTGACACTGGGCGTGGGCTGCAAGCGCGGCACGGACGCGGCACATCTGGAGGACTGCTTCCGCGCGTTTCTGCATGAAAACGGCGTGTCGCCGCTGTCCGTCCGGGCGGTTGCGACGATTGACGTGAAAAAGGACGAGGCGGCGATTCTCGCGCTCTGCGAAAAATACCGCTTTCCATGCTGGCGCTTGCCGCTTTTTTTCTTCTCGGCGCGGTCCTCGGCGGCATGGTCGCCGCGCGCGGCGCGTCGGCAATGGGCGGCGAGCTGCGCCGATATCTTGAGGGCTACCTTGCCCTGCGCATCGAGGGCGCGCCCTCCTCCGCGGCGGTCTGGCAGACGATGGTCTGCTTTTTCCGTGCGAGCGTGGCGGTGTTCCTGCTGGGCTTTGCCTCCGTCGGCGTGGCGCTCATTCCGGCGGTGTGTGCCGCCCAGGGCTTCCTGTACGCCTATTCGCTTCTTTGCTTCGCCTCGGGTCTGGGGCAGGATGGATTTTTCCTGCTGCCTGTTCTCTTCGCGCTGCGGCTGATGCTTGTGCTGCCCTGCACGCTGCTGCTCGGCAGCGCCGCGTGGGAGACCTCGCGCGGTCTTGCAGCCTTATCGGTCGGCGGCGGAAAGCGGGCGAAGGGCGTGACCTACGGAAAGCGGTATTGGTCCCGTTTCGGGATCGCGTGTGTGTGTTTATTTTTTGGCGCGGCGCTGGAGCTGTGGTTCATTCCACGCATCCTGTCGCTTTTGCTGCGCTGATCTTACGGAAGGAGGTGTGCCGAATGGCGTCCGATTATCTGAAGCTCTATGAGGATTATCTGCGCGAGGAAAAGCACGCCTCCGAAAATACGCTCAGCTCCTATCTTCGCGACCTGCGCCAGTTTTCCGAGCACCTTGCCGCCCAGCGGGTGACCGATCTGCGCAAGGTCAAGACCGCCGCCATCAGCGACTACGTCGCGTGGATGGGCGGCAAGGGGAAGTCCGCCGCGACGGTCACGCGCGCGCTGGCCTCCATCAAGTCCTTTTATGCCTTCCTTGCTGAGCGCGGCGAGATCAAGACCAATCCCGCCAAGGGCGTCGCTGCCCTCAAGGTCGAGCGCAGGTTCCCGGAGATCCTGACCGGCAAAGAGGTCGAGCTGTTCCTCGACCAGCCCCGGTGCGTGGACGCCAAGGGCTACCGCGATCACGCGATGCTCGAGCTGCTCTACGCCACCGGCATCCGCGTGAGCGAGCTCATCTCGCTCGACGAGAGCGACTGCAGCCTTTCCGCCGGCTTCATCCGCTGCGAGAGCAAGGGCAAGGAGCGCATCATTCCGCTCTATCCCGCTGCGGTCAAGGCACTTTCGGATTACATCAAGGATGTCCGCCCTCAGCTGCTGGCCGATCCCGAGGAGACGGCGCTGTTCGTCAACATGAACGGCGAGCGCATGAGCCGTCAGGGCTTTTGGAAGATCGTCAAGCACTATCAGGAGATGGCGCAGATCGACAAGGACATCACGCCGCACACGCTGCGCCACTCGTTTGCGGTGCATCTGCTGGAAAACGGCGCGGACCTGCGCTCCATTCAGGAGATGCTGGGTCACGCGGATATTTCCTCCACACAGATCTACACCCACGTTGTGAAAAAACAGCTGCGGGACATCTATCAGAAGGCGCACCCGCGCGCGTAATAGAAAAAGGAAACGGGAAGGACGCTTCGGCGTCCTTCTCTTTTTGCCCTCCGGCGCAATGCACCGCTTCCGGCGCGGACGCATAGTATGCTGCGAGGAGGGGAGAGTATGGAACGCTATTTACTGGTCGCACGCTCCATCACGCACGCCCAGCAGATGATGAAGGTCCTGGACCGTGCGGGCATCCGCACGCGGGTGCTGCGCGCGAGCGCCGAGCTGACGGGCCGTGGCTGCGGCTACACGCTGGAGGTCGCGGAGCGGAATTACGCCGCCGCCATCCGCCGCCTGCAGGACGCGCAGGTCGAGCCGGTCAAGGTCGTTCGGAGGTAGAGCCATGATCTATCTGGACTCCGCCGCGACGACCTTCCAAAAGCCCCTGAGCGTTTCCTATGCGATGCAGAGGGCCATGCGCACCATGTCCTCGCCGGGGCGCGGCGGCTATGCCGCGGCCAGAGCGGCGGAGGAGACGGCCTTCCGCTGCCGAAGCCTTGCCGCCGAGCTGTTCGGCGTACCCTCGCCGGAGCAGGTCGTCTTTACCTCCAACGCGACGCACGCCCTGAACATTGCCATCCGTTCGCTCGTGCCGGAGGGCGGGCGCGTCGCCGTCTCCGGCTATGAGCACAACGCCGTCACGCGGCCGTTGCACGCGCTGGGCGCGAGGATCAAGGTCGCCGCTTCGCCGCTCTTTGACCGCGCCGCGCTGCTGCGCGCCTTTGAAAACAGCATCTCGCCGGAGCTTGACGCCGTCGTCTGCACGCACGTCTCCAATGTGTTCGGCTTCGTTCTGCCGATCGAGGAGATCGCTGCGCTCTGCCGCGCGGAGAGAGTTCCCCTGATCGTGGACGCCTCGCAGTCCGCGGGCATCCTGCCGTTCGAGCTGGACACGCTCGGCGCGGCCTTTATCGCCATGCCGGGACACAAGGGGCTTTACGGCCCGCAGGGGACGGGACTTCTGCTGTGTGCGCACGACGCCGCACCGCTCCTCTACGGCGGCACGGGCAGCGCGTCGCTCGAGCAGACCATGCCGGACTTCCTGCCGGACCGGCTGGAGGCCGGTACGCACAATATGCCCGGCATCGCGGGTCTGGAGGCCGGACTGCGCTTCGTGCGGGAAAGACGGGAGCGTATCGAGCGCCACGAGCGCGCGCTGATCGCGCGGGCCGCCGCTGCGCTGCGCGGAATGGACGGCGTTACGGTCTATGCCGCGCGGGATGCCGCGGAGCAGGTCGGGGTGCTGTCCTTCAACCTGGATGGCAGGGAGCCGGAGGAGACCGCGGACGCGCTGGCGCAGTGGGGCTTTGCCCTGCGCGGCGGACTGCACTGCGCGCCCTACGCCCACCGCACGGCGGGAACGCTGCCGAACGGAACGGTGCGCATGAGCGTATCCGCCTTCACCTCGGCGGCGAATATCGACGCCTTTGCCCATGTGCTGCGGAGCATCGTGCGCGGCTGAAGGCTGCGCTGCACAAATTCATGGAAAATTCATGCTCTTTCGGTTGCTTTTTTTTGCGGATTATATTAGAATATGAATAACTATTGCTTAAGAGGGATATGCCATGGAATTTGTGATGACCATACTCGAGGGCGCGTGGCGTTATGTGACGACCATCCGCATCGCGGACTATCTGGATATCGCGCTGATGGCCTATTGCTGCTATCTGCTGCTCCGCCTCGTGCGCAGCACTCGCGCGGAGAGCTTGGTCAAGGGCATCATGGTGTTTCTGCTGGCGCTGTGGATCTCGCATGTATTCAAGCTCAATGGCATTTACTTTATCCTCAACCACATGCTTGATGTCGGCATCCTCGCACTGATCGTCCTCTTCCAGCCGGAGATTCGCCGCATTTTAGAGCAGGTCGGCTCGAGTAAGCTGCGCTCGTTCATTCCCTTTGCCGCAAAGCAGCAGTCGAGCGCCATTGAAAACGCCATCGCGCAGACGGTGCTCGCCTGCACCGAGATGTCCAAGACCCGCACGGGCGTGCTGATCGTCTTTGAGCGTGAGATCAACCTCGACGAGATGGCGCGCACCGGCACCATCGTGGACGCGCAGGTGAGCAGCGAGCTGCTGAAAAACATCTTCTTCGTCAAGGCCGCGATGCACGACGGTGCGGTCATCATCCGCGACGGGCGCATCCTGGCGGGCGGCTGTATGCTGCCGCTGTCGAAGAATGTGAACCTCAGCCGCGACCTCGGTATGCGCCACCGCGCGGGCATTGGCATGAGCGAAAATTCCGACGCCGTGGTCGTCATCGTCTCGGAGGAGACGGGCACCATCTCCGTCGCCATCGGCGGACTGCTCAAGCGTCACCTCAAGCCGGAGACGCTCGAGAAGCTGCTCATCAACGAGCTCATGCCGCAGACGGAGGAGACCGAGGCGGACAAGCCGCAGCTGCATTTGCCGCGTATCCTGAAAAAGCGGAAGGAGGACGACGAAGAAAATGGAGCAAACTAAAGGCCGCAGGGCGTTTTGCATCGGCTTGTCGATCCTCATTGCGCTGCTTGTCTGGTTCTACGCCAACGACGACACGGAGATCGAGATCTCCGTCAACGATGTGCCGATAGAATTTACCAACGAAGACACCACGCTGGCGGATAAGGGGCTCATGCTTCTCTCGAACGAGGAGGAGACGATCGACCTCAAGCTGAGTATGCCGCGCAGCACCTACTTCAAGCTCGACCCCGGCAAGATCCGCATCGTGGTCGATCTCAGCTCGGTCACAACGACCGGCACACAGACGATCACCTACAGCATCCTTTATCCGCGCGGGCCGCGCGGCGAGCTGCTTTCGAGCAGCATCACGCAGAAAGAGCCGACCGTCCGCTCGACCACCATTGAGATCGGCGAGCTGTTCCGCAAGAATGTGGAGATCCGCTGCAAGGTCGTCGGCAACGTGGCGGAGGGCTATATCGCCGGCACGGTCCGTATGCTGCCCGAGACGCTTGAGGTGCGCGGCCAGCAGGTCGACATCATGCAGGTGAGCTACGCGCAGGTCACGCTGAACATTGAAAACGCGACCTCCACGGTCGTGGAGCTGCTGGGCTTTGAGCTGTACGATTTCAGCGACCAGCTCATCCGCTCGAACCGCATCCATCCGGCCAGCGAGAGCATCCAGGTGACGATGCCGGTGATGACGGTCAAGGAGGTCCCGCTCACGGTCGAATTTGTCGAAACGCCCGGCTCGCGGCTCGAGAACGTCAAGTGGGCGCTGACGCCGATCGACACGATCACGCTCTCGGGCGACGCCTCGACGATGGCTGCCATCGACGAGATCAAGCTCGATACGCTCTCGCTCGCCGATCTCAAGGCGGCGGAGACTTTCACCTACGATATTCCGCTTCCTGACGGCGTGGACAATCTCAGCGGCGTGACGAGCGTGACGCTGACCATCCTGTTCGACGACATCGACTCCCTGACGGTGGACGCCACGCAGTTCGGCTACGAGAACCTGACGACCGAGCGTGATGTGACGGTCGTGACCTCGACGCTGAGCGTGACGCTGCGCGGCACGAGCACGGCGCTCGCGCAGGTGAATGAAGAAAACCTCCGCGTGGTGGCAGACCTGACGAACGTTTCCGACGCGGACGGCGTCTATACCGTCCCTGCAACGGTTTATGTGGACGGGCTGGACGTCGGCGCCGTCGGCAGCTATCAGGTGACCGTGCGGTTGAGCGGCGGAGCGGAAAACAGTACAGAGCATAACTGAAGGAGAACCTATGACCCAGATAGCAACGGTTGAAAAAATATTGCGCGGAGGCAGGGCGGAGATCTCCGTTCCCCGCAAGTCCGCCTGCGGACACGACTGCGAGAGCTGCTCGGGCTGCGGGATGCAGGGCTCGTCCACCCATGCGGTGGCGCTCAATCCCATCGGCGCGCAGGCGGGACAGAAGGTCGTGGTCGAGAGCAGCAACAAGCGGCTCTATGGCGTGATGCTGCTGGTCTACGCGGTGCCCATCGTGTTGTTTCTGATCGGCTACTTTGCCTCCTACGCGCTGACCTCCGAGGGGCTGCGCTATGCCGTCGCCATTGCGGCGTTCTGCCTCGGCATCGTGCCGGCGATCCTCTACGACCGCAAGCTGAAGCGTGAGGGCGGGCTGGCGTTCACCATCATACGAACCCTGTAGCGCAGATATGTTCGGCTACGTTCTGCCCTCGCGGGATCGGCTCGACGAGCGGGAACGCGAGCGCTTCCGCGCCGTCTACTGCGGACTGTGCCACACGCTCCGGGAGCGCTACGGCTTTGCCGCGAGCCTCCTGCTCAACTACGATTTCACCCTTTTAGCCATTCTGCTCTCAAGCGGAGACGAGGAGTCCTGCACCGTGCGGCGCTGCGCCGTGCATCCCTGTAAGGGCTGCCGCGCACAGACAAGCACGCCGGCGCTCGAGGCTGCGGCGGACCGGACCGTGATCCTCTCCTGGTGGCAGCTGCGGGATCACATCGCCGACCACGGCTTTTGGAGCGGGCTCAAATACCGCTTTGCTTCGCTCTTTCTGCGCGGTGCTTACCGCAGGGCGGGGGAGCGGCTGCCGCGCTTCGACGCGGCGGTGCGGCTGCATCTCCAAGCGCTCGCGGCGCTGGAGGATGCGCGCTGCGCCTCTATTGATATGGCGGCAGAGCCCTTCGCGGCGCTGATGGCGGACGCGGCGGCAGACCTCACGGACGAGAAGCGCCGGCGCATCCTCGGTCAGATCCTCTATCAGCTCGGCCGCTGGATCTACCTCATCGACGCGGCGGACGACCTGAAAAAGGATACCGAAAGCGGGAATTATAACCCACTGCTTTACCGTTATCATACGGAAAACGGCGTTCTCGGCGATGCGGACAGGCTCGCGCTGGCCGAAACGCTGGACGCCTCCATCGAGCGCATGGCGAGCGCCTACGCACTTTACGACTACGGCGTATGGACGCCGATCCTGGACAGTATATTTTATGAGAGCCTTTACGGCATCGGCAAAGCCGTTTTGGACGGGACCTACCGCCGCCGCACGCGGACGCGGTACGGTGAACGCAAGAAGAAAAGCAACGAGGAAGCACTATGAACGACCCCTACAAAGTATTGAACGTCTCGCCCTCCGCATCGGACGAGGAGGTAAAGAAGGCCTATCGTGACCTTGCGCGGAAGTATCATCCCGACAATTATCACGATAACCCGCTTGCCGATCTCGCGCAGGAGAAGATGAAGGAGATCAACGAGGCCTACGAGCAGATCCAGAAGCAGCGCAGGGCGGGCAGCGGCTACGGTGCGCCGCGGCAGAGCTACTACGGCACGACGAGCAACGGCTATTCCAGCGCCGACCCGACCATGCAGCAGATCCGTCTCGCCATCGCCCGCGGCGACATTTCGCAGGCGGAGCGCCTGCTGAACGCGGTCAGCGACCACAATGCCGAGTGGAGCTTCCTCATGGGCAACGTCTGCTACCGCCGCGGCTGGCTGGACGAGGCAAAGCGCTATTTCGAGACGGCCTGCCGGATGGACCCGGAGAATCCCGAGTACCGGCAGGCGCTCGCGGCCTTCAACAACCGCGGCTACCGTCCGCAGGGCTATCAGACCGTTTCCACGAGCTGCGGCAACGATGTCTGCTCAAACTGGTGCCTCGCGGCACTGTGCTGCAATCTTCTCGGCGGCGGAGGCTACTTCTGTCTGCCGTGTATGTTCTGATTTGAATGAGGAGGAGATCACATTGGTCAAAAGCATGACGGGCTACGGAAGAGCCCGCGAAACGCGCAGCGGCCGCGATATCACCGTCGAGGTCCGCTCGGTCAACAACCGCTATCTTGACTGCACCGTCAAGATGCCGCGCGCCTACATCTTCGCCGAGGACGCCGTGAAGGCGCGGGTGCAGAAGGCCGTCTCGCGCGGCAAGGTAGACGTGTTCATCACCATCGACACCTCGGCGGCGGACGAGGCGGTCGTCAAGCTCAACCGCCCGCTTGCGCAGGGCTACTACAAGGCGCTGTGCGAGATCAACGAGGCCTGCGGTCTTGAGAGCGAGATCACCGCGTCGACCATCGCCCGCTTTCCCGACGTCCTGACCGTCACCAAGGCGGAGGAGGACCTGGAGAGCGTTGCCGTCGACCTCTGCGCCGTGCTCGATGACGCGCTTGCCGCGTACAATCGGATGCGCGCGACCGAGGGCGAGCGTCTTGCCGCCGACATTGGCAGCCGGCTCGATACCATCGAGCGCATCACCGGCATGGTCGAGGAGCGCTCGCCGCAGACCGTTGCGGAGTACCGCGCGCGTCTGACCGCCAAGATGGAGGAGGTCCTGCAATCGACCACCATCGACGAGGCCCGCATTCTCACCGAGGCCGCCATCTTTGCCGATAAGATCGCCGTCGACGAGGAGACCGTCCGCCTGCGCTCCCACGTTTCCCAACTGCGTACCATGCTCGTCTCCGACGAGCCGATGGGCCGCAAGATGGACTTCCTCATTCAGGAGGTCAACCGCGAGAGCAATACCATCGGTTCCAAGTGCAACGATATTACCATCGCGCGCGATGTGGTCGCCCTGAAGGCGGAGGTCGAAAAGATCCGCGAGCAGGTGCAGAACATCGAGTGAGGAGGGGACGATGAAGCTCATCAACATCGGCTTCGGCAATCTGGTCTCCGCCGAGCGTGTGCTGGCCATCGTCAGCCCCGATTCCGCGCCAATCAAGCGTCTCATTCAGGAGTCGCGCGAGCGAGGTATGCTGATCGACGCGACCTACGGCCGAAAGACCGCGTCCGTTTTCGTGATGGACAGCGACCATGTGGTGCTCAGCGCCATCGCGGCGGAGAAGCTCGCGCAGCGGCTCGGCCTTGAAATTTTGGGAGGATTGGAAGAAAACGAATGAAAACAGGGAAGACCTTTATCGTCTCCGGCCCCTCCGGCGTCGGCAAGAGCACCGTGCTCCGTGAGCTGCTGCGGGACCGCGACGACCTCTATTTTTCGATCTCCGCCACAACGCGCACGCCGCGTGAGGGGGAGATCGATGGCGTGCACTATCATTTCATCAACGTCGATCGGTTCCGTGAAATGATCCAGGAGGATGAATTCCTTGAGTATGCCGAGTATGTCGGCAACTTTTACGGCACGCCCAAGCGCTATGTGGACGAAGCCATGGCGCAGGGGAAGGACGTTATCCTCGATATCGAGGTGCAGGGCGCCCTGCAGGTCATCGGCAAGCGGCCCGATACCGTGCGCATCTTCATCGCCCCTCCCTCGTGGGACGCGCTGGAGCAGCGCCTGACCGGGCGCGGAACGGATAGCCCCGAGAAGATCCAGAAGCGCCTCGTCCGCGCCAAGGTCGAGCTTCAGACTGCCGACACCTACGATTACTTTGTCATCAACGACACGGTGGAAAACGCCGTGCGCGAGATCAACGCCATCATGCTCGCCGAGCATTGCCGCCCGAGCGAGCGCATGGAGATATTGCAGTAAGATACCTAATTTAATTTATCAATCATGCCGCGCCGCGGCGAAAGGAAGTAAACGACTATGATGCTCTATCCCGCTATGAACACCCTAACCAAGAATGTCCCCAACCGTTACCTGCTGGTCAATGTGGTCGCGCGCCGCGCCCGCCAGATCGCGGAGGACGCCGAGCTGGAGGGAATCCACCTGACCGAAAAGCCCGTCACCGAAGCCATCAATGAGGTCGCCGACGGCGAGATCACCGCGGCGGACATTGATACGCACATCAATAAGTAAGAACAAACGATTCGCCGGAGAGGGGGAGAAGCATGGAACAGCAGATCGCAAGGATCGCCCTCTCCGGCGTACCCTACAGTGCGGACAAGCTGTATTCCTACCTCGTCCCGCCCGAGCTGGCTGACGCCTGCCGCGCGGGCGTTCGTGTGAGCGTACCGTTTGGCCGCGGCAACCGCCGCACTGAGGGCTTTGTGCTCGAAACGCTGTGCGAAGCGGCGGACAAGCCACTCAAGCCGGTCTTTACCGTGCTGGACGAGCAGCCACTGCTCGACACGTCCCTGCTGCGCCTTGCCAAATGGATGAAGGCGCGCTATTTCTGCACGGTCTACGACGCGCTCAAGACCATTCTGCCCGCGGGCATCTGGTTCCGCTACCGCGAGACCTACCGCTTAGCAGACGGTGTACAGGAGAGCGACTTGTCAGCACTTGCCGCGGCGAACCGCACGGATAAGCTGCTGCTTGAGGCCGTCACCGCCCGCGGCGAGCTGGAGCGCAGCGAGCTCGAGGAGCTCGGCGGCGCGCAGACGATGAAGCGGCTCAAGCTCCTGTGCGAGCAGGGCGTGCTGTACTCCGAGACGACGGCCATCCGGCAGATCAGCGACAAGTCGGTGCGTATGGTGAGCCTTGCCGTGAGCGCGGAGGACGCGCTCGCCGCGGTCGAGCCAAAGCGCCGCAGCGCGCCTCTGCGCTATGCGGCGGTCGAAATGCTCTGCGCGCAGGGCACGCTCTCCTCGTCGGATATCTGCTACTATACCGGCGCGTCGCTGCAAACGCTGCGCGGGCTGGAAAAGGCGGGCATCGTTTCCTTTGCCAAGCAGGAGGTCCTGCGCGTCAGCAGGCACGAGCCCGTTGAGATGGCCCTGCCCATCGTGCTCAATGACGAGCAGCAGCAAGCCTTTGACGGACTGCTGCCGCTCATTGCCCGCCGCGAGGCGGGAGCGGCGCTGCTGCATGGCGTGACCGCCAGCGGCAAGACGCAGGTGTATATCCGCCTCATTGAGGAAACATTGGCGATGGGCCGCACGGCGATGCTGCTTGTGCCGGAGATCGCGCTCACGCCGCAGATGATGGCGAAATTTACCGCCTATTTCGGCGAGAACGTCGCCATGCTCCACAGCGGACTTCAGCTGACGGAGCGCTACGACCAGTGGAAGCGCATCCGCCGCGGCGACGTGCGGGTCGTGCTCGGCACGCGCAGCGCGGTGTTCGCGCCGCTGCCGGATCTCGGACTTATCATCATGGACGAGGAGCAGGAGCCGACCTACTGCTCGGAGAACCCGCCGCGCTACCATACGCGCGATGTCGCGCAGTTCCGCTGCGCGCAGAGCGGCGCGCTGCTGCTGCTCGGCTCGGCGACGCCGACGGTCGAGACAATGTATTACGCGCGGGAAGGGCACTATCAAGTTTTTCCACTTTACAGACGCTACAATGAAAAAGCGCTCCCCGAGGTGTTCATCGCCGATTTGCGCGACGAGCTTCGCGCGGGGAACGAGACCGCCGTCAGCGAACCGCTCCGCTCCGCGCTGGAGGAAAATCTCGCCCGCGGCGAGCAGAGCATTCTCTTTCTCAACCGCCGCGGCAGCAGCCGGATGCTGCTGTGCGGTGAGTGCGGCGAGGTGCCCGAGTGCCCGCGCTGCAGCGTTCCGATGACCTATCACAGTGCGAACGGACGGCTGATGTGCCATTACTGCGGCCACAGTGAGCCGGCCTATGACCGCTGCCCGCAATGCGGCGGCATCATGAAGCACATCGGCACCGGCACGCAGAAGGTCGAGGAGGAGCTGCACGCTCTGTTTCCTGGAGCGAAGGTCCTGCGTATGGACACCGACACGGTCGGCGCGTCGCATGGGCACGAAAAGCTCCTGCGGCAGTTTGAAGAAGAAAAGATCCCGATCCTGCTCGGCACCCAGATGGTCGCCAAGGGCCTGGATTTTGAGAACGTCACGCTGGTCGGCGTCCTCTGCGCCGACGCCTCGCTCTATATCGACAACTACCGCGCGCCGGAGCGCACGTTCAGCCTGCTCTCGCAGGTCGTGGGCCGCGCGGGCCGCGGCAGCAAGCAGGGCAGAGCGATCATTCAGACCTTCACGCCGGAAAACGAGGTCATCCGCGCGGCGGCCGCACAGGATTACGACGCGTTCTACGAAAGCGAGATCCGGATGCGGCGCCTGCGCCGCTATCCGCCGTTCGCCGACCTCTTCTCCTTTACCGTGACCGGCGCGGACGAGAGCCGCGTCATCCGCGCGGCAAAGGCGCTGCGCGACGCGCTCGGCTACGCCGTCGAACGGCGCGAGGAGCTCAAGCCGCTGAGCATCGAGGTGCTCGGTCCTGCCGGGGCGAGCGTGGTGAAGGTCAACAATCGCTACCGCTACCGTGTTTTTCTCGTCGGCAAGGGCTGTCCGGCGCTGCGCCGTCTGGTGGCGGAATATCTCTATGCGTTTTATCAACACAAGGAAAACCGCGGTCTCGACATTTTTGCCGACTGCAATGCGATACAATAGGAGGAACTGCTATGGCCATTCGTGAGATCAGAAAAAAGGGCGACCCGTGTTTGGAGAAGGTCTGCCACCCGGTGACGGAATTCAATGAGCGTCTGCACCTGCTGCTGGACGATATGCGTGAAACGCTGGAGGAGTCCGGCGGCGTCGGGCTTGCCGCGCCGCAGGTCGGCATCCTGCGCCGCGTGTGCATCGTGGAGGACAGCGAGGGCGAGATCATCGAGCTCGTGAACCCCGAGATCGTCAAGGCTGAGGGCGAGCAGACCGGCTTGGAGGGCTGCCTGAGCCTGCCCGGCCACTGGGGCATCGTCACCCGTCCCTACACCGTGCGCGTGCGTGCGCAGGACCGCGACGGCGCGACCTTCGAGGTCGAGGATGAGGACATCACCGCCCGCTGCTTCTGCCACGAGATCGAGCATCTGGACGGACACCTGTTCAGTGAGCACTGCGACCGCCTGCTCACCGACGAGGAGCTGGAGCAGTATCTCAAGGAGCACGAGGACGAGTACGAAAGGGAAGACGACGAATGAGGATCGTATTCATGGGAACGCCCGACTTCGCAGTCGCGTCGCTCCGCCGTCTGGTGGAGGACGGGCATGAGGTCGTCGGCGTATTCACCCAGCCGGACAAGCCCAAAAACCGCGGCATGAAGCTGACCTTCTCACCTGTGAAGGAATATGCCTTAACACAAGACCTGCCGGTCTATCAGCCGCTCAAAATGCGCGACGGGGAAGCGCTCGGCATATTACGGGAGCTTGCGCCCGAGCTGATCGTGGTCGCGGCCTACGGAAAGATCCTGCCGCAGGAGATCTTAGACCTGCCGCAATACGGCTGCATCAACGTTCACTCCTCGCTTCTGCCGAAGTATCGCGGCGCCGCGCCCATCAACTGGGCGATCCTGAACGGCGAGTGTGTCACCGGCGTTTCTATCATGTATATGGTTGCAGCGCTCGACGCGGGCGATGTCATCCGCACGGTCTCGACCGAGATCGGTGAGCGCGAGGACGCCGCGGCGCTGACAGAGCGCCTTGCTGAGCTCGGCGCGCAGGCGCTGAGCGAGACGATCCCGACGCTTGCGGACGGCACGGCGAAGCGCACACCGCAGGACGAGTCGGCCTTCACCTATGCGCCCATGCTCGACCGCTCGCTTTCGCCCATCGACTGGACGAGGAGCGCACGGGAGATCGACTGCCAAGTGCGCGGTCTCATTCCGTGGCCCTGTGCCGCGACGAGCGTGGACGGGAAGAGCGTCAAGGTCTACGAGACCCTTTCCGGGGAAATGACTGCCGACGCACCCGGCACGATGCACGCGGTCAAGCGCGGCCTTTCCGTCGCCTGCGGCGACGGCAGGAGCCTCATCATCACACAGCTTCAGGCGGAGGGCGGCAAGCGCATGGCGGCTGCCGACTATCTGCGCGGTCACCCGCTCAAAACAAACGGCTAAAGGGGAGAGCTTATGCCTTACTATTCTTACGGCTACGGTTACGATTCAGCCAACCTGATCTACCTCATTCTGCTGGTCCCCGTCCTGCTGCTGTCGCTCTATGCGCAGGCAGCGGTCAGCGGCAATTTCTCGCGTTACAGCAAGGTGACGAATCGCCGCGGACTGACCGGCGCACAAGCGGCGGCCGGTGTGCTGCGCGCGCACGGCATTACAGACGTCGGCATCGCCCGCTGCTCAGGCAAGCTGACCGACCACTACGATCCGCGCAATAACACCATCTTTCTCTCCGATTCGGTTTACGATGCCGCCACGGTCGCGGCGGTCGGCGTTGCCGCGCATGAGGCGGGACACGCGGTGCAGTACGCCGTGGGCTATGGCCCTGTCAAGCTGCGCAGCGCCATTGTGAAAACGACGCAGTTCAGCTCGCAGGCCTCGTTCATCATTCTGATGCTCGGCCTCGTGCTCTACAGTCAGCCGATCCTGCTGCTCGGCATTGTCCTCTTCGGCGTGGTCGCGTTCTTCCAGCTCGTCACGCTGCCGGTGGAGTTCAACGCCTCCCACCGTGCGCTTGAAACGCTGGAGGGTGAGCATATCCTGGAGGACGAGGAGATGGCCGGTGCACGGAAGGTGCTCCGCGCCGCGGCGCTGACCTATGTCGCCGCGCTGCTCTCGTCGCTTTTGCAGCTCCTGCGCTACGTTTTGATCTTCCTCAACCGCTCCGGGAATCGCCGCGGAGGGCGCCGATGAGAGTCGACCGTGCAAGAGAAGCGGCGCTGGACGCGCTGGCGGCCTGCCGCCGGAACGGCGCGTGGATCGACGGCGCGCTCAAGCAGGTGCTCAAGCGGGACGGGCTTTCCGGCCGCGATGCAGCCTTTGCCAGCCGCATTGCCTACGGCGTGATGCAAAGCCGCATTTACCTTGACCGCTGTCTGGCGCGCTGCCTGACGCAGAGGCCCGAAAAGCTCGAGCCGCTGCTGCTGGATATCCTCCGCGTCGGTGCGTATCAGATCCTTTTTATGGACAAGGTGCCGGTCAATGCCGCCGTGAATGAGGCAGTGGAGATGGCGAAGGCGCACAAGCTATCCCGCGCGGCGGGACTGGTGAACGCAGTGCTGCGCAATGTGGACCGCAAAAGGGGAGAGCCGCTTGCCTTTGCGGACGAGCTTGAAGCGCTCTCCGTACAGACAAGCCACCCGCGTGCGCTCGTCGAGCGCATGGTCGGCCTGCTCGGTGCGGAGGAGGCGGAAGCCTTTCTCCGCGCGGACAATGAGCCGGTTCCGACCACCATTCAGACCAACACGCTCAAAACGACCGCGAAGCAGCTTCGCGCCTCGCTGGAGGATGAGAGTGTAACCGTGGAGCCGCACCCGTGGCTCGCGGACTGCTTCACCGTTTCCGGCACCGGCGATCTGGAAGGTCTGCGCGCGTGGCGCGAGGGCTGGTTCACGGTGCAGGATGCCGCGGCGAAGCTGACGGCTTTGGCTGCCGCGCCAAAGGCGGGGAGCTTTGTCATCGACACCTGCGCCGCCCCCGGCGGGAAGTCCTTCGCCATGGCGATGTGCATGGAAGGGAAAGGACACATTCTCTCCTGCGATATGGAGGAGCACAAGCTGCGGCTCATGGAGGCCGGTGCGGAGCGGCTGGGGATCGAGTGCATGGAGGTTCGCTTGGCCGATGGCCGTGTCTGCGATGAAGCGCTTGCGGAGAAGGCGGACATCGTCGTCTGCGACGTGCCGTGCTCCGGGCTCGGCATCATCCGCAAGAAGCCGGATATCCGCTATAAGGACATGGCTTCGCTCGCGGGTCTGCCCGCGATCCAAAGCGCCATTCTGGACAATGCCTCACGCTATGTCCGGCGCGGCGGGACGCTCGTTTACTCCACCTGCACGGTGCTTCCCGAGGAAAACGAGCGGGTGACGGATGCGTTTCTCCGCGCGCACCCGGACTTTACTTACGATACCTTTGCGCTGCCCGGTCCCATCGGCACGGTAGAGGGACACATCACGCTCTGGCCGCAGCGCCACGGGACGGACGGCTTTTACATCTGCCGCATGACGCGCAAGGAATGAGGATGACGATGACCGATATCAAATCCATGACCCAAGAGGAGATCACCGACGCGCTGCGCGCGATGGGCGAGCCTGCCTTCCGCGGCAAGCAGGTGTTCTCCTGGCTCCATAAGGGCGCGACCGACTTTGCGGAGATGAACAATCTCTCCAAGCCTCTGCGAGAAAAGCTCGGCAAGGAGTTTACCATTACAGCGCCGACCGTCGCCCGCAAGCAGGTTTCCCGGCTCGACGGCACGGTCAAATACCTCTGGGAGCTGCGCGACGGCAACTGCATCGAGACGGTGCTCATGAGCTATCACCACGGCAACACCGTCTGCATCTCCTCGCAGGTCGGCTGCCGGATGGGCTGCAAATTCTGCGCCTCCGGCCTGCTGGGCCTCAAACGCAACCTCACGACCGGGGAAATCATCGGGCAAATCCTCTCTGCGGAAGCCATCGCCGGAAAACGGGTCAACAACCTCGTCTTCATGGGCATGGGCGAGCCTCTGCTCAACCTGCGCGAAACCCCCCGCGCCCTTGAGATGCTGAACCACGACAAGGGGATGGATTTCTCCCCCCGCCGCATTACCGTTTCGACCTGCGGCATCAAGGCGGGCCTGCGCGAACTCGGCGACAGCGGCCTCGCCTTCCTTGCCGTCTCGCTTCACGCGCCCAATCAGGATCTCCGCGCCAAGATCATGCCCAAAGCCGCGAGCTGGCATCTCGACGATCTCATGGCGACGCTGGAAAGCTATCCGCTCAAGACGCGCGAGCACATCACCTTCGAGTATCTCCTGCTCGGCGGCGTGAACGATCAGCCCGAGCACGCCCGTGAGCTCGCCAGGCTCGTTTCCCGGGTCAAGGGCAAGCTCAACCTCATCGCCTACAACCCCTCGGAGACTGCCCGTCTCTACGGCGGTACCTTCCTGGAAAAGCATGTTTCCGATGTGAT
>OIXA01003149.1_pt1 | contig 17722 bp, 20 predicted proteins | sample 1587721 | NCBI WGS metagenome assembly OIXA01 (sample SAMEA3888900, study PRJEB22519) | human gut metagenome | biome: human gut; feature: human-associated habitat; material: faeces | place: Denmark | collected 2013 | reverse complement strand
TATGTCGCTGAATCGCGAGCATCATGGGTTCACCGGCAATGATTTTCTGGAGCTATCAGATCAGAACCGTTATACGGCCAAGGCACTTTTCCGCTTCTGCGCCGGCGAAGGCTGCTCCATGCAGCCCCAGTATGTCATGAAAAACCCGGCGCTGGCGTCCAAGATCCGCGAGATAGGAAAGCAGTTGGAACTGAAGAACCGTTCCTCCCTGGAGGACGTGGAGCATCAGCGCTCCTGGCAGCGCGACCGCGCCGCCGCCGTTTATCAGATATTGGAGCGCGAATTCGGCGCAGAGCCGGACGAACTGTCCCTGGCTCTGGATATTCGCTACCTTATGCGCCGCGGCAAGGATATCGGTCTATCTCTGCAGGAAGCCGCTGTGCTTTCCCAGCGCCTTGAGCGGGTAGAGGGAACGCATCCCATCCCTCATGACCTCCTGCTCTCTACCGTATGTACGCTGCTGGAAAGCGGCATAGACCAGGACGAATACCCGGTCCTTCCCTCCATGGACAAGGAAGCGGCCCGTAAGCTGCTCCTGATGTCGGAACAGCCTGTTTTCGAGACAACCGTGGTAGCGGTCGCCACCGCCCTTCAGCGCCGGGACGCCCACGAGACCTCCTGCACGCTGCTGGCCGGGGACTATGAGCCCGTCTATGCAGCGGCGAAAAATATTTCCGAGATGGGTAAAACGGCCTTGGACGATCTTATGAAGGGCGCAGAGGCGCGGACATCGCCCCTCCCTATACAAGCTCCCGCGCCGGATGCAGCGCCAGCCGGTAGAGCCGTGCCAGCACGATCATCAGCGCAAAGCCCGCAAAATAGAGCCCTGTCAAAAGCAGCACGTCACCATTTCCCAGCACGCGTTCGCCGCTGACCGACGCATGCAGCAGCATGCACGGCATGGTCACCTTGTTGATGAGCACCGACAGGCAGTGATTGCCCTGCTGCGTCATGATCCCCGCTTTCCCGCAGCAAAGCCGACGCTCATCATGAGCAGCAGCGGCTCCGCCATGAACTCGCCCAGCAGCGCTATCACAAAGCCGCCCAAGACGGCAAACAGCAGTGCCGTGTGTACCGCGCGCTGCGCAGCGTCAGTATCCTCGCGCCCGATCGCGCCCGCTATAACGACGTTCGCGCCGAGGGCAACACCGGTAAAAAGGTTCACCACAAGGCTCACGACCGAGCTGTTCGCCCCCACCGCGGCGACTGCCGCCGTGCGCGCCTCCCCGGCAAAGTTGCCGACGACCGCAAGGTCGGAAGCATTAAACAGCTGCCCGAGTATCGCCGTTGCTGCAACAGGCAGTGCAAACAACGGGATCTTGTTCCATATCGGGCCATGCAGCATATCTATGCCGCTCTTTTTCATTTCCATTCTTCTTTCCATACTTTTTTCACGAACCGGTAGTATATTACTCCGCTTTTCATATGGCAAGCCCCGATCAGTGAACTTTTTATGAATTTATATTGTCAGTAAAATAACTGGTAAAAACGCAGAAAACACAGGTGCAGTATAATTACCGCACCTGTGCGTCCATATATTATTCTTTTGTATCTTCGCCGCTCGGCTCAGTCGGCTTATCCTCGCCGGTGGTCTCGCTCTGCGTTTCGGGTTCTTCCTTCTTCTCCTCGGTGTAGCCGTCGGTCATGGATATCTTGCGCGCGGGGCGCTCGATGGTGGTGTCCTCCCTGACCTTGCGTGCCTCCTGCGGAGCAAGGGGCATGAACTCGCCGTGCTCGAAGTAGTAATTGAACTCCTCGGCTTCCATCGTCTCATGTACCAGCAGGTACTCGGCAATGGCGCGCAGCTGGTCGGCGTGCCCGGTAAGGATGCGCTCGCATTCTGCGGCGGCCTTGTCGAAGATAGCCTTGACCTCTTCATCGATGATACCGGCGGTCTCCTCGGAATAGCTCTTGGTCTGGCCGAAGTCGCGGCCGATGAAGATGGAGTGGCCGGAGCTGTCGAAGGATATGGGGCCGAGCCTGTCGCTCATGCCGTAGCGGGTGACCATGTCGCGCGCGATGGATGTGGCCTGATGGATGTCCCCGGAAGCGCCGGTGGAGATATCGTCAAGGAACAGCTTCTCAGCCATTCTTCCGCCGAGAGCCATGACGATGTTCTCAAACATCTCGGACTGGGACTTGAAGTTTTCAAGATCCTCCTGCGGGCGCATCAGCGTAAAGCCGCCTGCCATGCCGCGCGGGATGATGGTGATATAATGCACCGGGTCGACGTGCGGCAGATAATGAGCCGCGACGGCGTGGCCGGATTCGTGGTAAGCGGTGAGGCGGCGCGCCTTCTCGCTCATCTTGCGGCTCTTCTTCTCCGGACCCATCTGCACCTTGAGTATGGCCTCGTCCACATCCTCCATGTTGATGAAGCGGTGGCGGCGGCGCACTGCGAGCAGTGCCGCCTCGTTCATAAGGTTCTCAAGATCGGCGCCCGCAAAGCCGGGAGTGCCCTTGGCGATGGAGTTGAGGTCGACATCCTCCGCAAGCTGCTTGTCTCTGGCGTGGATCTTCAGTATCGCCTCGCGCCCGCGGATATCGGGCAGGCCGACATATACCTGACGGTCAAAGCGGCCGGGACGCAGCAGCGCGTTATCAAGGATATCCGCTCGGTTCGTCGCCGCCATGACTATGACGCCCTCGTTGCTGCCGAAGCCGTCCATCTCAACGAGCAGCTGGTTGAGCGTCTGCTCGCGCTCATCGTGTCCGCCGCCGAGACCGCTGCCTCTCTGGCGGCCGACAGCGTCGATCTCATCGATGAAGATGATCGCCGGGGCGACCTTCTTTGCCTGCTCAAACAGGTCGCGCACACGGCCTGCGCCGACGCCGACATAGAGTTCGACAAAGTCAGAGCCCGAAATAGACAGGAACTGCACGCCGGCTTCGCCCGCGACAGCCTTTGCAAGCAGGGTCTTACCGGTTCCCGGAGGGCCGACGAGCAGCACGCCCTTGGGTATGCGCGCACCCATCGCGGTATAGGCCTTGGGGTTCTTGAGGAAGTCGACGATCTCTGACAGCTCTTCCTTCTCCTCGTCGCAGCCCGCGACATCGGCAAAGGTCTTCTTGTTCTTCTCATCGCTGCCGAGGCGGGTGCGCGCCTTGGAGAACTTGGCGATACCGCCCGCTCCGCCGCCGGCCTTGTTCATCATCACGTACCACAGCGCCATCACGCCGACCATGACGAGCACATAGGGTATCATGCTCGCCCACCACGGCGCGACGAAGCCTTCGTCATAGTCATATTCTTCAAGGACGCCGGACTCATACTGGGTCTTTATGATGTCCTTGAAGTCTTCATAGAACACTCCGAAGCTGTAGAGGTCGTACTTCATTTCCTCCGTGGGAGCTATGGCGTCGCCAGTCCTGACCTCAAGGATAATGGTGCTGCCCTCGGTCCTGAACGACTGCACCTTTTCCTCAGTGAAGAGATCAACGAGGTCGGAATAGTTCTTTATCTTGTTGGTGTCCTTCTCCCCGGTCATGGTGAAGATCACGGCCATCATTATCACGATGAGCAGCACGTAAAATCCCAGATCCCGGGCGCGGTTGCGGTTAGGTTTCAAGTATATGTCACATCCTTCTTATACGATGGAGAATACGATATAAATGCTCAGGAGTATATCTCCGGCTTGAGCACGCCGATATACGGCAGGTTGCGGTAGCGCTCGTTATAGTCGAGCCCGTAGCCGACGACGAAAGCGTCCGGCACCTCAAAGCAGGAGTAATCGGCATAGACATCCGCCTTGCGTCTGGCGGGCTTATCCATGAGCGTGACGATGGATATCGACGCAGGCTTTCTGACCATGAGGTAGTTCTTGAGGTAGCTGAGAGTGACGCCGGAGTCGAGGATATCCTCAACGATGATGAGATGACGGCCCTCGATGTCCTCACTCAGATCCTTGTTTATTTTGACAGCGCCGGTGGAGCTTGTGCCGCTGTAGGACGAGACGGCCATGAAGTCCATCGAGCACTGTATGTCCACATAGCGCATGAGATCGGCCATGAAAATAAAGCAGCCCTTGAGCACGCCCACGAATATCGGGTCCTTGCCCGCAAAGTCGCGGCTTATCTTCGCGCCGGCCTCGGCCACGCGCGCCTTGATCTCATCCTCACCGATCAGAATTTTTTCAATATCCTCGTGCATTGAATGTGTCTCCCGTTTTTCTCTTTTCTATTTGTCCAATGCCGCTTTGCGGCTTGAGCTTAAATTTCGCTGAAGCTTATCTTCAGCACCCTGTCGCCCGCCTTTGGGGCGGCGCGCTCGTCAACGGCGATGCCGCAGACGGCAAGTATCCCTTTATCGTCCCGGATGACCGGGGCGGTGTCTCTTTGATGCTGGCTGAAGCCCGCTTCCATGAACAGGCTCTTCAGGCTCTTTGTACACCCGCGCCCCAGCGGCCTCATGCGGTCGCCCGGACGCCTTCCGGTGCAGATTACAGCAGAGTTAATATTCTCATATTTGATGTAATAAGTCTTGAACAAGCCGTTAATTTCTTCCCTGTATTCGGTAAATTCCGCGCTCATGCGCAGCCCCGCTTCGGGCAATTCTATCTCCGTGCCGGGGATCACCGCGCGCACCTTGAGCGTGACGCTCTCCTGCGCTTTGAGATACAGTCTCCCCTGATCGCACACGAGACGGCGCCCCGTGATATCAAGGCTCCGCAAGCCGGTACCCCGGCACAGCCTGAGGGCTGAGTCGGTCTGCTCCATCGAAAGCCCCGTGCCTAAAAGCTGCCGCAGAACGCGCGAGGCTATCGCCGGGTGCAGCGCAGAAAGCTCTTGCGCGGGAAGGCTCCCATCATGGAAGTTCTTCTCAATGAAGTCGGACGCGAGGGAAGAAAGGCAGTCCTCATCCCGTCCCAGGAGCTCCGCCGTGCGCCCTGCGGTGTCGGAGAGCGCGGGGTTTATCTGCCGCAGAACGGGCATGACTTTGTGACGGATAAGGTTGCGGCTATAGTCGTCGCTGAAGTTGGTGCTGTCCTCGATGTGCTCAATGCCGTTTTCGGCGAGGTACTGCTCTATCTGCGCACGGCTCACGCCCAGCAGCGGACGGATGATGTTCTCCCGCCGCGCGGGAATGCCGCGCAGGCCGAGCGCACCGCTGCCGCGGGTGAGGTTGAAGATAAGCGTCTCGGCGTTATCGTCGGCATTATGCGCCGTGGCGATAAGCCCGCAGCCGCGCTCTTTCGCGGTGCTTTGCAGAAACTCATAGCGCAGCCGCCGTGCCGCATCCTCGGTCCCAAGTCCGTGCACCAGAGCATAGCCCGGCACGTCCCCGTGACCGACGACGCATTCTATCCCACGCTCCGCGCACCAGCTTTCCACAAAGCGCGCGTCTCTCAGAGATTCCTCGCCGCGGATGCCGTGTTCATAGTGCGCAGCGATAATGTCCGCGCCGCCTGAATAGAGCAGATGCAGCAGACACATCGAGTCCGCACCGCCGGACACCGCGCACAATATGCGCTCACCGGCAAAAGCGGACATGTCAAGCTTAATAGTCATCTTCGCGGCGCTTTTCTATCGAGCTGAAGCTTGTGTACTCAGGCAGCCATGACAGCTCGACCGTGCCGGTCTGACCTTTGCGGTTCTTGAGTATGATAGCCTCGGCAAGATTTGGGGTTTCGCTTTCCTTATTATAATAACCGTCGCGGTACAGGCCTATGACAACGTCCGCGTCCTGCTCGATAGCGCCGGACTCACGCAGGTCGGAAAGCATAGGCCGCTTATCCTGACGCGATTCGTTGGCACGTGACAGCTGCGACAGGCAGATGACCGGGACGTTCAGCTCCTTGGCCATGATCTTCAGCATACGGCTTATATCGCTGACAGCCTGAGTGCGGCTCTCGTTCGACCAGCTGTGCCCGCTGCCGGCGGACTGCATCAGCTGGAGGTAGTCAATGACCACAAGGTCGAGGTTCGGCACGCGGCGGCACTGGGCGTTCATGTCCGACACCGTGAGCGTCGGGTTATCATCGATGCGGATATCGGTCTGGCTGAGGGTCTGCGCGGCATCGGAAATATCGCGCCACTGCTGCTCGGTGAGCTGGCCTGTCAGCAGGTTCTGCGACGGTATCAGCGCCGCGCGCGACAGCAGTCTCATAACAAGCTGCTCCCGCGACATTTCGAGCGAGAAGATGGCGACGGTCTTGTGCTGGCTCATGGCAGCGGTGAGCGCCATGTTCAGCGCAATGCTCGTTTTACCCATACCGGGTCGGGCGGCCACAAGGATAAGCTCGGATTTATTGAGGCCGAGAGTCACCCGGTCAAGGTCGGGAAGGCCGGTCGAGATGCCGGGGATCTGGTTTCCGGAGGACGCGGCCTCGGACAGCTCATCAAACACGCTCTGCACGACCGAGGACACCGGCATAAGTCCGCCGACATTGCGTCCCTGACGCAGCGCGTATATGCGCCGCTCCGCGGCTTCGAGCATCGTCTCCGCTTCGCCGGAGCCCTCGTAGACCATGCTGTTTATCTCGTCCGCCGCTTCGCCGAGACGGCGCAGCAACGCGCGGTCGCGCACTATCGCGGCATACTCCATGACGTTTGCCGCCGTCGGCGTGACGCGCATGACCTCGGCGACGTACGCGTCGTTATTCTCCTGATACACGCCCCTGACCTTCATCTGGTCAAGCACTGTGACGGGGTCGATGGTCTGCCCGTAGGAGAACATGGCGTACATTGTCTCATAAATATCCCGGTTGAGCTTCACATAGAACTCATCCGGCTTCAGCTTTTCCAGCACCTCCGGGATGCACCGGGGGTCTATGAGCATCGAGCCTATGACCGCCTGCTCCGCCGGTGCGGAGTACGGTGTTTTTTTGCCCAGCAGTTCGTCCATTACCTGATTCCTCAGTCCGGCCTTGCGGCCTGATCTATTATCCCTCTACGACCAGAACGTTTATAGTTCCGCTGACCTCGTAGCCAAGCTTCGCCTTGACGCTGAAGCTGCCGAAGGTCTTTATCGGCTCGGCCTGAACGATCTTGTTCTTCTCGATGTCGATATCAAACTGCGCCTTGAGCGCGTCGCTTATTTCCTGAGAGGTGACTGCGCCGAAGAGCTTGCCGGCGTTGCCGGCCTTGGCCTTGATGATGACCTGCACGCCGCCGAGCTTCTTTGCGTTCTCCTCGGCCTGCGCCTTCTCCTTGGCGATCTGCGCGGCCTTGGCCTTTTCCTTGAGCTTGAGCGCGTTTATGTTGTCAGCAGTCGCCTCGGAGGCAAGCTTGCGCGGGAGCAGGTAGTTTCTTGCGTAGCCGTCGGAGACTTCCTTCAGCTCGCCCTTCTTGCCCTGACCCTTGACGTCTTCATGAAAAATAACCTTCATTTTCTATTATCCCCTTTCAGGCAAAATAATCATCTATGGCGGCATATATTTTGCTTACCGCCTCTTTGAGGGTCTCGCCCTGCTGGAACTGCACCGCTGCGGCGCTTCTGTTGCCGCCGCCGCCGAGCTTTTCCATGATGAGCTGTACGTTAAGTTCGCCTATCGAGCGCGCGGAGGCGAACACTCCGCCCTTGCCGTCGGGCGCGACGACGATAGACGCGTCCACTCCGGAGACGTTCAGCAGCTCGTCCGCCGCCTGTGCGGCGACTACGCGCTCCTGCGGTTCCTCGGGCGCGGCGACCGCGACCTTGCGGTAGAGCTTCGCGCTCTGGAGTATCTTATACTTTGCGACGGTGTCCTCCATGTCCGACTGGAACAGGCGCTTGACCGCAGCTGTGTCCGCGCCGTGGCGGCGCAGCACCGCCGCCGCGTCAAAGGTGCGCTCACCGGTGCGGATGGTGAAGCTCTTGGTATCGAGCACGATGCCGGACATCAGCGCCTCGGCTTCGCAGCGGAGCATGTCCGTCGCTTCGGGAAGCTCCTGGATGATCTCGGTCATAAGCTCACACGCGGAAGACGCGTAGGGCTCGATAAAGCCGAGTGCGGCGTCATGTATATAGGTCGCGGCAACGCGGTGGTGATCTATGACCGCGACGCGCTTGCACAGGTTCAGAAGATCCGGGCACTCCACCTGCTCCGGGCGGTTCGTGTCCACAACGGCAAGGAGCGTGTGCGCATCGACCTTGGAGGGTGCTTCCTGCGGGGTAAGGAATATGTCCTTATACTCCGGCTCGCAGCGTACCATATCTATAAGCGGGGTCGCGGCGCAGTGCTTCGTGTCCGCAACTATGGAGGCGTGTACGCCGAGCTGCCGCGCAAGGCAGCATACGCCGACCGCCGCGCCGATGCTGTCCAGATCACCGAAGCGGTGACCCATGACGAGCACCTTGGAGGAGTCCTTTATAAGCTCGGAGAAGGCGTTTGCCATAACGCGGGACTTGACCTTGGTGCGCTTCTCTATCTCGAAGCCGCGCCCACCGTAGAACTCGAAGCTCATCTTGTTCTTGATAACGGTCTGGTCGCCGCCGCGTGAGAGCGCAAGCTCCCCTGCCATGTCCGCAAACTGGAGCGCCTCGCCGAAGGTGTCCGCATCCGCGCCGAGGCCTATGCTTATGGACGCGGCAATGCCGCTGGGGCTTTCGACCTCGTGCATCTCCTCGGTGATCTTGAACTTGCCGGCCTTGAGCCACTCAAGGTCGCGCCGCTCCATCAGGACAATGTACCTGTCGCGGTCATAGCGGCGCAGGATGCCGTCAAAGGACGAGCACCACTGGCCGAGCTTGTCCTCCACCGCGTCGCGTATATCGTTCTTTATACGCTCCGGCTGGTTCTTGGTAAGCTCTTCAAGGTTATCGATGATGACGACGCCCGCGATCGGGCGGCTGTTCTCATACTCGATGCGGATGTTGTCATAGTCCGTGACGTCCACCCAGTAGGTTATGCCCATGAACGGGCTTTTCTCCTTATCCTTATCGGAGCGGATGATGTTGCCGTGCAGCTGATATTTCCGGCCGCCTACCTCAAGCAGTGTCGGGTACCGGGTCTTGCCCTCAAGCAGCCACTTACCCGAGAACTGCGGCACAAGCTCCGTCAGGTTCGCGTCGAGCCGCGTACCGGTCTCGCCGCACATTTTGAAGAACATTTCGTTGCCCCAGATAATGCGCGAATCGTCCAGCCCGAACACCGCGATCGGCAGCGGGAAATTCGTCAGCGTGCTGCTCTTGGCGTTCTCCGTCTCGTAGGTCACGGATTCGATATACGCCCTGAGCTGTTTCTCTCTTCTGCGCTTTGACAGGAAGAAGAAGATCATGAGCAGCAGAATGGCTCCGCCCTCTATAGCCGCAAGCGTGTACATGCCGTACAGCAGCGTCGCGGCGGCAAATGCGACAAGCAGGATCAGCGGCAGCTTGCCGGGTTCGGCAAGACGCCTGAGATTCTTGTTCAAGCCGCGCACCTCCTCTTTAAGATGTCTCTCTATCTTCTTTGGCTATCCGTATGGGATAAATTTCCATAGTAATCCACGATACGATATTTTATTATATCAAATCCGTCCCCCGTTTACAACAAATAATTTGCGTCCGTTCACAGATAATAAGCGTAAAGCAAAAGTCAGGTGAAGGGGGCATCATTATAAAAGCAGTTATCATGGCAGGCGGCATGGGCACTCGGCTCAGGAGCATCACCGGCGACACGCCGAAGCCGATGGTTCCGCTGCTCGGCCGGCCGATGATGGAGCACATAATCATCCTCCTGCGTGAGCAGGGCTTTACGGATATCTGCGCGGCGGTGAGGTATCGCGCGGGCGATATCATGGGCTACTTCGGCGACGGCAGCCGCTTCGGCGTAAGGCTTCAGTACCGCGTGGAGGACCGCGCACTCGGCACCGCCGGGGGCGTGAAGAACTGCCGGGACTTTTACGGCGACGAGGATTTCCTTGTCATAAGCGGGGACGCAGCCTGTGACTTTGAGCTGCGCACGCTTATGGACGCGCACCGCAGGAGCGGCGCGGACGCAACTATCGCGCTCTATCGAAGCCGCGAACCGCTGCGATACGGTCTCGCCGTCACGGACCACGACGGGCTCGTGCGCTCGTTCATCGAAAAGCCAGACTGGCGCCGCGTCGTCACCGACCTTGTGAATACCGGGATATATGTGCTCTCTCCGCGCGTGATGGAGCTTGTGCCGGACAGTGCGGAGTATGACTTCGGCAAGCAGCTTTTCCCGCGGCTCCTTGAGAGCGGCAGAACAGTCCTCGGCGTACCGATGGACGGTTACTGGTGCGACGTCGGCACTCCCCTGTCCTATTACCGCTGCTGTGTCGACGCGCTCGAGGGGCGGCTGCATCTTGATCTCCCGGAGCAGTTCCGTCTGGGCAGCGCGCCCGCGGCAGAGGACGCGCCCGAGGACGTGGACTACTTAGAGGAGTGCCCCTGTGAAAGCCGCGCGGAGCTCATGGGCGCGCTGTCCGAGCTGATGCTCGACATGGGCGCGGACTACTCCGACGGTCTGCGCCTGCGCACGGAGCGCTATTCGCTGCACATCCGCCCCTGTGCCGGCCGCTCCGCCGTCAGGATCGGCGTGCGCGCGGACGATGCGGAGTTTGCAAAGGAGCTTGCTCTCTCGGCAAAAGCGCTCGCCCAGGCACTTAAGTTATGAAAAATGGCTGTCTCTTATCTGAGACAGCTATTTTTCAATGTCCGGTTGGGCGTGTAAAGATCAAGGCTTGAGGATGACGACGGCTTTATCGTACCGTGACCAGTCCAGCCGCTGCCCGCAGCGGTCGCAGAAGCGCTGGTACTCTCTGTCGAGAGTGAGCTTGCAGCGCGGGCACACAGGATAGGTGCCGAGAGTTCTGATAAACCGGCTTCTGGTGACTAGCATTGCCCGTCTAAATGATGCGGCAGATGCTTTCATGTAGCAGCACCTGCCGTTTCCTTGACGCTGATCGGATTTATAATATCTGCATCCAGAACCTTCGCTATGCGCAGAAGCATATCAATTGTCGGGTTCGCAGTGCCGTGTTCGATGCGCCTCAGATACGAAAGGCTCATTTCGCATTCAAGAGCAAGATACTCCTGAGAGAAGCCTTTTTGCGTGCGCAAAGCGACTATGGTTCTACCGATATCGTCATGTACTGACATAAAATACCACCTCGGCCAAACCATAGGAGGTATTTTCCGATAGCACCAGACGATATATAGGCGGTCGGGAAATTTTGTGGCAGCTGCTGCCATGAACGGGACTCTTTAAGAATGGCGGATATATATTGCGGAGCTTGCTTTTCTGCCGCTTTAACCGCACATTGTTTCCTTGATTATATCGAAATTGAGCGCCGGATGCAATTAATTTCTTAACAGCAATTTGTGAATCTTTCGATAATTTTTTGTATGCACAGCAGTCAGGCTCCTTGCCTCGCTCCGATACCCACACATTATACTGCAGAAAAATAATGTGCAGCTGTCACTGCGCGATGTGATGGATCGGGAAAAGTGTCAATGCAAGGAGTCGAACTATATCTAGGGAATTTTTTGCTTGGAAACACCGCACACCATCTTTGGTGACGTATGCCGCGGATACATCATATACTGCTCTGAGGGAGACCTCAATCTTTCTTTCGGAGGATAGTCATGCAGGATAACGACCTCTACTCCACCAAGATATATCAAAACGGCTGCAACGGCAGCGGAAGCTGCGGGTGCGGATGTGGCTGCGGATGCGGCAGCAACGTCGGTCCGGCAGGTCCTATCGGGCCTCAGGGGCCGATTGGACCGCAAGGCCCCATAGGCCCCCAGGGTCCTGCGGGCGTCGCCGGGGCAACAGGCCCGCAGGGTCCGGCAGGCGCTACAGGTGCAACTGGCGCGACTGAGACACGGCAGTAAGGGAAAGTTGGCAAATTACGTAAAAAGTTATTAAATAGCGCGAAACCGCTGAATTTAAGTCTGAAATCGTTAAAAATAATCACACTACGTAAAAGAGCTGCTTTGAAATTCAAAACAGCTCTTTGAAAATTTTTGATGCGTTTTTGAGCAAATCTTCCCTATTGCTGTTGCAGGCCGCCTACACAGCAATGCAGATAGCCTACACGGTAATAAGGGAATATCAGCGAAATCGGGGGTTATTTACGGGAAAATTACTCTGTGGGGTCTTTGCATGCTTTTGCCAACGACTCCGCAAACACCGGTAGGCCGTACACGGTGAGTTGTGTTCCCGGAAAAAGTGTCAATTTCGTATGGTTATTCTCATGGAAAAATGTCAACGCAAGGGTATAATATCCATGAGGAACAAATAATGATGCCTTTGCCTGAGCAAAGGGCTCAAGCAGCCGCAGTGCGTGTTCCGGTCGCTTCACAGGCCTCTCCTATTCGCTATCCTTTTTTCTTATCTGTCTCTCATCATTGTAACTCCTACAAGCCGCTTATAGTTTGGCAGATAAACCATCTTGATTACACGCCGAAAAAATGCTACACTATATAAGTGAGGTGGATGCATATGCTCAATTTATATGTGTTTGATGCAAGCTTAGCAAAGATACCCACATTCGTCCGAGAAGCATCCGAGGCAGATCTTACAGCCACATCAAGTTGGCAGACTAATTGGACAAGCAAGTATGTAAAATCTCTGCCGAACAAAGTTGCTTTGTGCAGAAGAGATGATGGTGAACTGCTTGGGCTGATGTCGTATGAGGTTGATGGAGGCTTGCTGGCAGTTGAGATTATCTATATTGAAAGCGCGGCTCATAGTAATGCAAATCTGCTACGCGCAAGTGCTGGTCAGAAAAAGTATATAGGTATCGCTAAAGCTCTATTTGCGTATGCTATTAGTATATCGAGAGAAGCAGGTTTTGACGGCGTGTTGGTTTTCAAAGCAAAAACGACAGAATTGGTAGATTATTATATCCGCGAGTTTGGCGCATGCCATGCAGGCTCGTATAATCCGTTCAGATTGATCATATGGGAAGATGCTGCTGAAGTTATTTTGAATGAGTACAGAAAGGAGAACATCTAAATGTCAAAAATGAATTTTTCCGAGCTTAAAAAAATTGAAGACCTTGGTGCTGCGACGGGCTGGGTGTCTCCTCTGTCGGCGGAGGACAAAGAGTTTATCAAATACTTCCGCTTAGTCTTTAAGAGATATAACATTAACCCGTCTAAGGCTACTCGTCTTGAATATGACTTCGTGACACGAGTGGCCGAAAGCGAGTTCTATCTCCAGCAGGCCAACGCATAGCCTTATTCTTTGAATATAGCGGCACAAATTTTGACCCTATGGCAGCAAAAAAGCGGCCTTCTCAGTCTGCTATAAAAACGGCATCAGTATAAACCGCCAAAACGGCATTGAGGAAACGCTGACCTACTGCGATTTTCCCAGCGAACACTGGACCCGCATCCGCACCAACAACGTGATCGAGCGGCTGAACCGTGAGATCCGCCGCAGAACCCGCGTGGTGGGGACGTTCCCTGACGGCAACTCCGCCCTGATGCTGGTCTGCGCGAGGCTGCGCCATGTGGCGGGCACCCAGTGGGGCAACAAGAAATACATGAACATGAAGCACTTGGAGGCGGCTCTGGACGACGTCTCCGTTGCCGGCTGACTTCATTCAGCCGGAGTCTGCAAATAAATTTGCGCATAATTCTTGACAGTACCACGTTATTGTAAGCTTATTATATCAGACAAAGCAAGAAAAGCAAAGAAAAGCTACATCTTAGTTTCTGCTAAAATGTAGCTTTTAACTTGGTGGAGAGTGGCGGACTCGAACCGTCGACCTTCCGCGTGTGAGGCGGACGCTCTAACCAGCTGAGCTAACCCTCCAAAGCTTTCCTATCATAACATAAGAGTCAGCGGATTTCAAGAGCAAGTTTTTTACTTGAACCAGATTTTTTGAAAAAAAGAGGAAGAAAATCTAAAATTTGTGTTGACAAGCCGCGGTCATTCTGGTACAATTCGTATGCTGTTCAGGAGAGCAGAGATGGCGGCATAGCTCAGTTGGCTAGAGCATGCGGTTCATACCCGCAGTGTCCCCGGTTCGAATCCAGGTGCCGCTACCAAAAAAAGGCGCAGCCTTTTGACTGCGCCTTTTATATGGCCCGTTGGTCAAGTGGTTAAGACACCGCCCTTTCACGGCGGTAACATGGGTTCGAGTCCCGTACGGGTCACCAGATGAACGAAACCCGCTTTTCGAACATTTTTATCGAAAAGCGGGTCTCTTCTTGTCTTCAAAGCCTTGCGAGATCGAGGCTTTTTCCTTTACCGCTTTAACGCACAAACGCAAAAACTCCAGAAATGCAAAACCAATATTTTTACGCAAGGACGCTATTTGAACACGGGTTTCTCATAAACTCGTTTTGTATGCGTCTTCAAATGCCTGTGGTGTCTTGTATTTCAAGGTTCGATGAGGGCGGTGTTCATTGTAAAATTGGATATACTACTCTACGCTTTTGCGGTAGCTTTGTTCTGAGGTGTACTCTCTGCGGTACGCCTCTTCTTTTTTGAACGAAGCAAAGAATGTTTCAGCAACGGCATTGTCATGCGGTCGTGCTGTGGCGGAAAAGGACTGCTTCACACCGCATTTTTGCAGCAGCGCTGTAAACGCGGCCGATGTGTACTGCTTGCCGCGGTCGCTGTGAAAAGTCAGACTACTAGGATTGCCGCGTTCACGGAAAGCGGTTCGGAATGTGCTGGTGACCAGATTTGTACTGGCATTGCGGGATACTCGATAACCGATGATTTTGCGGGAGAAGAGGTCGAGAATGACGCAGAGATAGACCCAGTAGTCATTGACTTTGAAGTATGTAATATCGCTGACCCAGATCTGGTTCGGATGGTCTGCAGTAAACTGGCGTTCCAGCAGATTTTGCTTTTTGTATTGTTGCTGCTTCTTGTATTGCTTTTTCGCGTCTGGACGGATGCTTTGCAGCCCCAGTTCCTGCATGATTGCCGCAATGCATTTGGTTCCGACCTGGACACCGCTCTCGGTCAGAGCGACGCGAATCTTTTCAGCGCCGAATCGCTGCGAACTATCATCAAAGACCTGCTGCACCAATTGTGTAAGCTCAATCTGTGCTTCCTCTCGCTTGCTGTGGTCAGCACGACGGAAATTATAGTTGTAAAAGGTTCCGCGGGCAACATCCAATGCTTCACATAGTTCATGGACGCTGTAGGTGTTATCTGCCTGACGGTAAATGTTTTCTAAAACGGACAGCTTTTTCTGCAGCGGTACATCTGCGATGTAATACTAAAATCTAGTAAAACACTTTAACCGTCTTACCAGATATGCTATACTGTATCTGGGTGATGAATAATGGCATCGAACTATAAATTCAGCAATGAGGAAATGGCCGCAATAAAGGCAGCACGCAGAGAGACAAAGGACAAACGTGCGGATGCAAGATTGAAAGCACTTGAACTGCGAGCAGAGGGTATGGAACTCAGTGAGGTTTCGCAGGCAACGGGCTTCCATGCAGCCTATGTGAGCCAACTGGTGGCGAAATATCGGGATCATGGACTGGAAGCAATCTCCGGGAATCATTATGGCGGTAATCACCGTAATATGAGCTTTGAGGAAGAAGCTGCGATACTTGCCCCTTTTAAGGCCAGGGCCGAGAAAGGTGAGCTTGTGGAAATCAGCGAAATTGAGACGGCATACCAACAGGCGGTAGGCCACTCTATTGGCACCAGTCAGATTTACTACGTTCTGCACCGACATGGCTGGAGAAAGGTCATGCCCCGCAGTAGGCACCCTAAAAAGGCAAGCAAGGAGGTCATTGAGACCTCAAAAAAATTAAAACCACCATCGGTGAACTGAAAAATCTCCACAGGGGCTGTGGAAAAGTGCGCCTTATGTTCCAGGATGAGGCAGGCTTCGGCCGCATCAACCATCCCAAGTACTGCTGGTGCGAAAAAGGCATCCGACCCAGCGTTCCATGTCACCATATTCGGGAATACCGGTATGCCTATGGTGCGGTCGAGCCGCTAACTGGGGAATCCTGCTTTCTTGTCATGCCCTATTGCAATACTGCGTGTATGAATCTGTTTCTGCGGGAATTATCCAAACAATTTCCACAGGATACCATTCTGATGTGCTGTGATGGAGCTGCATGGCACAAATCAGGAACACTGGAAGTGCCTGAGAATATTGTGCTTTTCCATATCCCTCCATACACACCAGAGATGAATCCGATAGAGCAGATCTGGAAGGAGATACGAAAGCGCGGCTTTCAAAACGAGGTTTTTGCAACCTTGGAGAAGGTAGTAGATCGTCTCTGCGATACCATTTGCTCGCTTACCCCTAATACCATTTTCAGCATTACCGGACGCGATTGGATTATTAAAGCGTTTAATTAGGTTTTAGTATCAGTCCTACTTGACATCCGCCGAACAGCGTGGTGTCCTGCCGATGTTTTATCTGGAGCTGGCCACGGGGCTTCGGAAAGGGGAAATTGCGGCGCTGCTCTGGTCGGATTACGACGCGCAGACGCAGACCATTCATGTAACAAAACAGTACCTTTTCTACAATGGTCAGGGCACTGTGTCCCCGCCCAAATCAAGCACCTCTGTCCGCTACGTTTCCATCCCGGAGGAAGCTGCAAAGCTGCTGGAGCAGGAGCATGAAAAGCACCCGAAAAATCCCTACATGTTTCCTTCCCCGGTAACCGGCGAAATGTATCACCCGGACGCCATCGTGAAGATTCACCGGAAGATCTGCAAGGACATTGGATTGGAGCACGTCAGATTTCATGACTTGAGACACAGCTTCGCCACGACCGCGCTGCAATGCGGCGTGGACGTAAAAACAGTCTCCACGATGCTCGGCCACAGCAGCGCTGGCTTCACGCTGAACGTCTACACACACTCGACCAGTCGGATGCAGCAGGAAGCGGCTAGAACCGTCGGAAAGGTCATGCCAAAGATGCTCGAGCGTTGAAAACCGCAATAATAAACTCCCGGCTGCCTGAAAAAAGCAGCCGGGATTCTCGTTTTCATCTCATTTTGTCCAACCAGGCACGTTTCGTCCCATCGCCGTTGGCGTCAGGGTTGGCGTCAATGTCGCTGAGTGGAGGACATCAGCCCAAGTTGCCTTGACCTTACGGTGCGGACGACAGCCGCGTGAAACGAAGAAAAATCAAGCCTGCCTGCGCAAAAACACGCCGCGTCGGCATCCTCGGTTCTTCTTCAAAAAGTTCGGATAAAGCAAAAATCCGCACTTTTCAGTGCGGATTTTGGTGGGGGAAGGTGGATTCGAACCACCGAAGTCATTGACAGCAGATTTACAGTCTGTCCCCTTTGGCCACTCGGGAATTCCCCCATATTCAGGATGCTGTGTTGCGGTAAAATGGAGCTGGTAGACGGATTCGAACCCCCGACCTGCTGATTACAAATCAGCTGCTCTACCGGCTGAGCTATACCAGCAACTCAACAGCAAGGCTGATTATAGCTGAAGTGTGTCAAAAAGTCAAGAACTTTTTTCGGAAAGGCAAAAATTATTTTCGCGTGCCGGCGGGCGATTGCAGAACCGGTGATTTATGCTATACTGAATATAAAAAGGAGGGATCTGCCTATGAAGATCACATTCGTCGGCGCGGCCCATGAGGTCACGGGGAGCTGTACGCTGCTGGAGCTGGCAGGAGAAAACTACCTGATCGACCGGGGCATGGAGCAGGGCGTGGACATTTACGAGAATATCCCGCTGCCCGTCGCGGCGAAGGACGTCAGCGCCGTCTTTCTGACCCATGCGCATATCGACCACGCGGGGCTTCTGCCGCAGCTCTATAAGGACGGCTTCCGGGGAAAAATCTACGCTACGCCTGCCACGTGCAGTCTGGCCGACGTTATGCTGC
>OIXA01003144.1_pt1 | contig 17749 bp, 11 predicted proteins | sample 1587721 | NCBI WGS metagenome assembly OIXA01 (sample SAMEA3888900, study PRJEB22519) | human gut metagenome | biome: human gut; feature: human-associated habitat; material: faeces | place: Denmark | collected 2013 | reverse complement strand
CCTTTAATGCCACGCCCAGCGACGAACGTTATGGCCGCAGCAGCGACGCCGGCCTCTGGGAGGTGCGGAACTGCACGGTGAGCGTGAGCGGAGAAGGGACATTCAACTGTGTGATGACCATTCGGATCGAGAAAGAGGATTTCCATTTTCTAACGGACAAGGAAGGCATCATTATTACGGAAACGGACGATGAGCAGCCAGGCTGGACATACGATGAGACCAGCTGGTTTCTCCAGCCGCATTATGAATGGAACGAGAACATACATGAATACGAATGGACCGGCGGCTGGGACTGCTACAACAAATTCACGGTCAGAAATGGGCGCGTCAGCTTCCATCCGGACGATGCGCAGGGCGGGCTTGGCTTTGTCAATCTTTACACCGAGAACACCGCACCGGTGACGGAACCCACATATAAGCCTGCGACGCTCAACAAGACTGACCATTTCGCGTTCCTAAAGGGCTATCCGGGCGGCGGATTTGCCCCGGGCAAAAATATGAGCCGCGCAGAGGTGACCACCATGTTTGTCCGCCTGCTGACCGAGCAGATGGAGGCAAACAAATCCTATCCGGCCTCCTTCTCCGATGTGACCTCGGCGCACTGGGCGGCCAACTATATCGGCTACATGGAGCAGTTCGGGATCGTCCGCGGTTACAGCGACGGAACGTTCCGGCCAAACGCGCCGATCACGCGCGCGGAGTTTGCCGCGATCTGCTGCCGGTTTGAGCAGCTGACGGACGGAGCTGCGGCCTTCACGGATGTTCCTGCCTCTCATTGGGCGGCAAAGTCCATCGCCTATGCGGCGACTCGCGGTTGGGTCACAGGCTATGCAGATGGAACATTCAAGCCGGGCAACAACATTACAAGAGCAGAGGTCGCCGCTGTCACCTGCCGCCTGCTCGAACGCAGTGCTGACATAGAGTATATCCGTGCCCATCTGAAAGAGCTGCCAAGAGTCTTTGCTGACATGAACGAGCAGCACTGGGCATACTGGTATGTGATGGAAGCTGCCAACGGCCATGACTATACCAAATCCGGAAATACGGAAACATGGCTCCGGACATATCCATAAACAGGAGGGTTTTATATGCAGGTCACAATACAAAGCATCCCTGCAAGCCTGCAGGAATTTGAGACGCTTGCGGCAGGCGGAAGACAGCCGGAGCGCATCTGCGCCCTGTTTCTGTGCGCACTGGCACTGTTTGACAAGGACAGGGACGCCGGAACTGCCGCAATGAATCTTCTGCGCGGCCCGCGGCCCATGACGCCGTATGACCGCCAGTTCCTGCGCGACCGGCTGTGCGGAAAAGCCTATTTGCCGCTTGCGTATTTTGAAGGCGCGACGCCGGAAAACGGCTATCAGCCGCGGGCACCATACCGGCTTAACGTGCTGGCAGACCCCAGACCGCAGGATATCGAGCCGGGGTATCTGCGCGTGTTCCTGAAAACGGCGGGTGCAGATTCGCCGCGGCCCATGAAGCTGCGGCAGAAGGCATCAACCGGCGAATGGTTCCTCTGGGAATATTCCAGTATTCTCAGCGGCATTCGTATTCCTGCGGCGGAAGATCCGTGGGCATAGTAAACAGAGAAAGGGAGATCAGAAAATGGGACTCATTAAAGCAGCATTGGGCGCGGCTGGCGGCGTGATGGCCGACCAGTGGAAAGAGTATTTTTATTGTGAATCCATTCCGGAGAACGTGATGGCGGTCAAGGGTCTGCACCGCGTTTCCGGGCGCAGCAGCAACTACAAGGGCAGCGAGAACATCATCTCCAACGGCTCTGTCGTCGCGGTGGCTGACGGCCAGTGCATGATCATCGTCGATCAGGGCAAGGTCACGGAGCTGTGCGCCGAACCGGGCGAGTTTGTCTATAATGCTTCGACCGAGCCGTCGATCTTCTCCGGTGAGTTGGGAACCAGTATCCTCGACACGTTCAAGAACATCGGAAAGCGCTTCACCTTCGGCGGCGAGCCGCCCAAGGATCAGCGCGTGTACTATTTCAATACGAAAGAGATCACCGGCAACAAATACGGAACGCCGTCTCCGGTGCCTTTCCGGGTGACGATTGACGAGTCAATGAACTATAAGCTGTCGGTGGATTTAAGGTGTAACGGCGTGTATTCCTATAAAATAGCCGACCCTGTTATGTTTTATACCAATGTAAGCGGTAATGTGGAAGCCGTATACAGCCGCTCGGCAATTGACGAAATGTTAAAGAGCGAGCTTTTGGACGCATTAAGACCTGCGTTTGCGCAGATTTCGGCGATGAAAATCATGTATTCCGAAATACCGGCGCATACAAAAGAGGTTACGAAGGCTCTTTCGGAGGAGCTTAAAGCCGAGTGGAGGGAAAAGCGCGGAATCGAGCTTTTCGCCGTAAGCATTAACGGCGTGTCTATCCCCGAGGATCAGAGAAAAAAGATTACCGAATGGGAAGAAAACGTTATGACAACAAATCCGAATATTGCGGCGGCTCGCATTGTAGGAGGGCAGACAGACGCTATGAGAACGGCTGCGGCAAACGAAGGCGGAATGGGCGCAATGGGCGGATTTTTCGGAATGAATATGGCGCAGAATGTAGGCGGCATGAATGCCGGCAATCTGTTTGCAATGGGTCAGCAGCAACAGCAGATGCAGCAGGCGGCGCAGCCTGCTCCCGCTCCGGCGGTGCAGGACTGGACCTGCTCGTGCGGCCAGGGCGGCATCACCGGCAACTTCTGCCCCAACTGCGGCAGCAAGAAGCCGGAGCCGAAGCCTGCCGGGGACAGCTGGCAGTGCGCCTGCGGCACCACCGCCACCGGAAAATTCTGCCCGGAATGCGGCAAGCCCAAGCCCGCCGCCGCAGCGGACGGCTGGACCTGCACCTGCGGCGCGGTGAATAAGGGCAAGTTCTGTGCCGAGTGCGGCAAGCCCAAGCCTGCCGGAGTTCCTCAGTACAAGTGTGACAAGTGCGGCTGGGAGCCCGCCGACCCGCAGCATCCCCCCAAGTTCTGCCCTGAGTGCGGCGACCCCTTTGACGACGGGGACATCGTGTAATGAAACGGCGGATGATTTGGATTTTCCTGGCGGGCGCGCTGGTAGGGATCGTCCTTTCGGGCCTGTATAAGCATTTTGTCACGGACCAGATCATGGATGGGGGCAACGGCATGGAGAATCCGGATCAAAACCTGTTCCTGCTGGACGGGGACGGTACTTATGTGGACAATTCCCTCCTCTGGCCAGTGCTGGAGGGAACATGGGAAAGTCCGGAGGACGGCTGGCAGGCGGTCATCAGCGAAGAGGACGGCTTGACCCTCCGGTTGGACGGCGAGACCGTTCTGGAAACCCCGCTGGACTTCACCTACATCCCGCGTAAAAAGATACAGGACACGGGGCTGATGTTAGACAACCGTGTTCTCCAGAAGGCGGACGGCACGGAATTGGTGAAGATCCTGGATGTTTACCACTGTGCCGGGGCCGGCGAGGACAGCGGCAGACTGGAGCTGACGGTGGACTGGTCGGAAGCGGCGGACAAAGTGGTGGAGCTTCAAAAAGTTGAAGAATAAGAGCGAATAGCGGATTTTTTGGCGAATACCGTCCCCGGCCGCGGGAGCCACGGCCGGGGACAAGATCCCGGTTCCGGGTGGACAATGCAATGTGAGCCGTTACGGCGACTGAAAACAACAGGAGGAAGCTATTATGGGATTGTTTGATAAAAAATACTGCGACATCTGCGGCGAGAAGATCGGACTGTTGGGCAATCGGAAACTGGAAGACGGCAACCTCTGTAAGGACTGCGCGAAGCAGCTCTCTCCCTGGTTCAGTGACCGCCGCCGCTCTACGGTGGAGGACATCAAGCGGCAGCTGGCCTACCGGGAGGAAAACCGGGGCAGGGCGTCCCAGTTCCGCACCACCCGCTCCTACGGCGAGGATTGTAAGGTCCTGCTGGACGAGGAGCATCGTTGGTTCACCGTTACCCGTGCCCGGGATCTGGCGGACGCCAACCCGGATATTCTGGACTACACCGCGCTGACCGGCTGCCGCGTGGACATTGACGAGAGCCGCACGGAGCAGAAGCGGGAGGGACCGGACGGCAAGGAGGTCAGCTACAATCCGCCCCGCTACGAGTATTCCTATGACTTTGAAGTGATCATTTCCGTCAATAACCCCTACTTTGACGAAATGAAGTTCCGCCTGAACAACAGTTCTGTGTACATCGAGCCACAGAACACCATGCAGCGGCCCATGATGGGACAGCAGGGTATGATGGGCCAGCGTCCTATGGCGGGCCGTCCTCAGAGCGGCATGGCGGGTCAGCGGCCTATGATGAATCAGCCGGGCATGAACCAGCGTCCTATGGCAGGTCGGCCCCAGAGCGGCATGACACAGCGCCCCATAATGGGACAGATGAATTCTGTGGGCCGGATGAATACCATGGCTGCCGGCTTCGATCCGGAGAGCAATCGGGAATATCGCAAGTACCGCGAAATGGGCGACGAGATCCGAGCGGCGCTGCTTCAGGTGATGGAGACCTCCCGTGGCGGCGGCGCAGTTCAGACAGCCCCCATGCAGCAGAAGGCCCCCATGCAGCAGCAGGAGACCTTCGCTCCCGCTCCGGCAGCGGCCGGCCCGTGGACCTGCCCCGCCTGCGGCGGACAGAACGACGGAAAGCTCTGCGAGTATTGCGGCGCGCCCAGAGCCTAAAGACAGGCCCCGGTTTTTGGGCGTGAGACGACCGAAAACCGGATGGACCGACGGTGTATCCCCCACAATGCGGGGAGAAAAAACTTTTTCGACACACTCAGCGTCCGCCCGCAAACACGGGCGGGCGCTGAACGGAACATGAAGAAAGAAGGATGAGAGCAAGCATGGCAGCACAGGTGACCAACTATCAATGCCCAAGCTGCACCGGCCCGCTGCATTTTGTGGGCGCATCCGGCAAGCTGGAGTGCGATTACTGCGGTGCTACCTATGATGTAGCGGAGATCGAGGCGCTTTACGCGGAAAAGGAAGAAAAGGCCGCGGCGGCGCAGCAGTCTGTTGAGGAAAAGACGGCAGCGGAACGGCAGGCTGCCGAGGAAGGCGGCTGGGAGATGCCGGACCTCAGCGCCGACTGGGGTGCCGAGGGAGACGGCATGAAGGCTTACAGCTGCCCAAGCTGCGGTGCGGAGCTGATCTGTGACGCAAGCACGGCGGCTACCTCCTGCCCTTATTGTGGAAACCCAACGGTGGTGCCGGGGCAGTTTGCGGGAACGCTGAAGCCGGACTTCGTGATCCCCTTCAAGCTCAGCCGCGAGGACGCCATCCGCAAGCTCAAGAAGCATTACAGGGGCAAGGTGTTCCTTCCCAAGAGCTTTTCCAAGGAAAATCACTTACAGGAGATCCAGGGGGTCTATGTACCCTTCTGGCTGTTCAGCGGTGAGGCGGAGGGCAATGCCCACTATGAGTGTACCCGGTCCCACAAGCGCACCGAGGGTGAGTATGAGGTGATAAAAACGGAGCACTTTGACGTGTACCGTGCCGGAACGATGCCCTTTGAAAAGGTACCGGTGGACGCCTCGACTAAAATGCCGGATGACCACATGGATTCCATCGAGCCTTACAATTACGATGACCTGAAACCCTTCTCCACGGCGTATCTGCCGGGCTTCCTGGCGGATAAGTTCGACGTGTCGGCGGACAAGAGCCGGGAACGGGCCGATGTCCGCTGTCTGGGCAGCTTGAAAAAGGCGCTGCAAGGCACCGTAACGGGATACGCGACCTGTTTCCCAAGGGGCGAACACGCAGACATCCAGCGGGGCAAGGTCCACTACGCGCTGCTGCCGGTGTGGCTGCTCAATACCAAGTGGCAGGGAAAGGATTTCCTATTCGCCATGAACGGCCAGACCGGAAAATTCGTGGGCGACCTGCCTGTGGATAAGGGGCGATTCTGGGGGATGCTTGCCGCCATTGCCGTGCCGCTGTCCGTATTGAGTTCGGTCATCGTCCTGCTGATGCGATAAGGAGGGACGGACATGAAAAGAAAAGTCACAGCTTTGCTGACGGCGCTCCTGCTGACGCTGACTCTGTGCGTCCCCACTCTGGCGTGGACGGAATACGGCGCGATCTACGATGAGACCGACGCGCTGGGCTCGGACGAATTGTCCGATCTGGGTCAGTACACCCTGCCCCAGCTGACGGAGGCGCTTCACCTTGACCTGCGGGTGGACATATTTACCAATGAGGATGTCAGCGAGGGTACCACCGCCGGAGATATCGCCACATATGTTTACAAAGATTCCGGCTACGGCTGGGGCGAGGAAAAGGACGGCATCTCGCTGACGCTGGTGATGGAGCCTCTGGCGGACGGTTCTTACACCCTGGCGGAGACCGACTGGTGCGTCTACGCGGTGCTGAGCGAGACGCGGGGCGACGGGCAGGAACTCTCCGGCTTGGTGTATGACGCGGTGGAGCCGTATATGACGGCGCGGGTGTGGGACGGCACGGATATGACCGTGAGCGCCGATGCGCTCTGTCAGGCAATAAATGCCATGGCGGCGACGGCGGCGGACTATCTCTCCGCAGACTTCCCAACGGAGGCGCAGCAGCCCGAGACCGTCCAGTCCGGCGAAGCGTCAAAGCTGGGCGATACCGGCATGAACTATGTGTTCGATCTGCGGGGAATGCTCTCCGACGGGGAGCGGGAACAGCTGGAGGATCGGGCCGAGGATATCGCCCTCCGCCGCAGCTGCGGCATCTATACCCTTTTTGTGGAGGACTTTACAGCTTACGGCTATGGTGACGATCCCTATACCGCCCTGTATCAGATCTACCACGCCGAGGGCCTTGGTGTGGGCGAGGACCGGAACGGCGTCATCATCATGCTGAGCATGAAAGAGCGGGACTACGCCATGTTCGTCTACGGCGAATGGGCGGAGTATGCTTTTGACCGATACGGCGAGAAGCAGTTGGAAGACCGGTTCTTGTCCAACTTCAGCGACGGTGATTGGTATGATGGCGTATCCAATTACCTCACCGCCTGCGACGAGTTTTTGGAGCTGGCTGAGGCCGGAAAACCTGTGCGCTCCAGCCCCTTGCCGGCCATCGGCATTGCGGTGGCAGTCTCCTGCCTGATCGCGTTTCTGGTGTGCATGATCCTGAAGGGACAGATGAAGTCCGTGCGCAAGGGCGTTGACGCCAACGTGTATACCACGGCGGGCGGTGGATTGAAGCTGACGGACAGCTATGACCACTACACCCATACCACGGAGACCCGCCGTAAGATCGAGAGCGACTCCGGCGGCGGTGGCAGAAGCAGCGGAGGAACTGTAAGCCGCAGCGGCGGAGGAGGTCACGGCCGCAGCGGAAAATTCTGAGAAGGAGGCCGAATCATGAAGCGCTTGACTTTGCATCGGCTGGCGTCGGCACTTCTCTGCCTGACGCTGGCTCTTAGCCTGACTGCCTGCGGAGGGAAAAAGAAACCGGCCCCGGCAGCGGGAAACGGCGGCGTAAAGGAGACGATCTCCGACAGCAGGACCGATCAGACCGGTCAGGCCGATCCTGTGAAGCCTTCCGAACCGGAAGCGGAGGTGGACCAGGAGCTGGTGGAGGAATGTCTCGACAAGCTGGGCTTTGATTTGGAATACGGCGGCTATCCCGGCGCCGCGGCCTATCTCGGCTACCGGGAGAAGGGGGACACCTCCAAGCTGTCGGACTGGATGCTGGAAAACTGCCTTGACCTGACGGCGGAGATGCCGGTCATGCTGACCATTCCCCCGGAGCGGGTCCTCGGTCCGGGGTACGGCAAGCTGTTCTGCGTCATTCCGCGGGGAGAGAACACCAGCCTTGCCGTGAATCACATCACATGGCAGCCTCAGGGCAACGGCCTGCATCCGGTGGCGGACGAAGTCCTCTACCGGGAGGAGTATGCCCAGCCTGTTTTGCTGTTCGTCGATCCGGAGGAGCTGGATATGGAGGTCAACCTTGTGGCCGATGACGGCACGGTGGTGAACTGGTATCCGCAGGAGGACCTGTACGGCGATCTCATCCTGCCTGCCAGCGAGGAGGGCCGATTGCTGCTGTTCGACTTCTCCATCTACACGAACACCATCGCCATCGACCATCCCGAAGGCTGGGAGCCGTCCGGTGACGATTGGTGGTGGCCCCCTACGGATCTGGGACTGGCCGATACCTCGTGGGATTGCGATGAGTGGACGCTGGAGCTGCATTATGGCGACTGTGACCCGGACTATGCGGGGCTGGCTAATCTGTACGAGTGCTATGATGACCGGATGGATCTGCGATTCTTCGGTGTATGGCGCATGGAGGATGACTGCCTGCGGCTGGATATGTCCGCCGGGGTGGGCAGCTCCCTCAGCGGCAGTTTCCCAGTGCTGATCTCTCCCTCTGGCGAGTATCTGTACTTCCAGCGCTCCCGCATCGGCGAGGGAATGCCTTTCCTGCGGAACGGCGAGGACTCCACTACCTTGAGCTTGCGCTACGGTTGATGAAACCCTTTATACGAAACAGACCCGGCAGCTGATTTTCAGCCGCCGGGTCCTTTTTATTAGCTATATGCGTGGAAATTTTCTGTGGGTATCAGAAAGCAACGTGCATGAACAGGGCCACGCAGCAGAGAATGATCGCCAGAGGGACGTACACATACCGGCCCACATTGTACCAGAGATCGCCGCGTTTTTTCGTACTGCCGGTGTTGATGGCGTCCAGCAGGGCGTCCTTCTTCATCACGTAGAACCAGGAGACCGCACCCAGTGTAGCGCCGATGGGGATGATATAAATGGACACCAGATCCATCCAGGGACCCCACTTGCTGATGGTCTCCATGCCGATGCCGAAGCCCAGGCACAGCGCGCCCAGCAGTACCAGGACGGTAACGCGGTTGAGCTTCGGGAACTTGTGCATCAGGGACTCCGCCACCACCTCAAACATATTCTGCAAAGAGCTGACGCCGGCGAAGATCATAGCCATATACAGGATGATGGCGAAGAGCTGACCCATGGGGATGTCCTGCAAGATGGTGGGCAGAGTTACGAACAGCAGGCTGGGACCGGCGCCCACGTCCAGACCGTAGGAGAAGCAGGCGGGGATAATAACCAGAGCGGCTACCACGGCGGCAATGGTGTCAAAGAGGGCCGTGTGCTGGGCCACGCCCACCACATCCTCGTCCTTGGAGAGGTACGCACCGTAAACGATCATGCCGCTGCCGGTGACGGACAGGGAGAAAAACGCCTGCCCCATGGCCCAGATCCAGATCATGGGATTCGTCAGGGCCTCCCAGCGGGGGGTGAACATAAAGACATATCCCTCTGCGGCGCCGGGCAGAAGGGCCACCCGCACGGCCAGGATCAGGAAGATCACAAAGAAGACAGGCATCATGACCTTGTTGGTCTTTTCAATGCTGCGGGCGCCCAGAAACAGCGTCAGCAGCGTGCCCACCACCACAACGATGTGATAGGGGATCACGGAGTAGGGGGTGGAGGAGAAGGCACCGAACCAGGCGGCGGTGTCCGTGGTCAGCAGTGTGCCCAGCAGGGAATCCACCAGCGCCTTGAGCACATAGGTGACGATGACGGCATAGCCGATGGCGATGCACAGGGAGCCAGCCAGAGGCAGCCAGCCCAGCAGACCGCCGACTTTACCGGCAGACTTGCTGCGGGTGTCCCAAGCGTTTTCGTAAGCGCCCAGCGTACCGGTGGCGGCACGGCGGCCCATGGCAAACTCCGCCGGAAGGCCCACATAACTGAAAATAAAAACAAACAGCAGATAAATCAGTAAAAATGCGCCGCCGCCGTTGCTGCCCATTTTATTGGGGAAGCCCCAGACGTTGGCCATACCCACCGCCGAACCGACGGACGCAAGGATAAAGCCCCAGCGGCTCGCAAAGCTCTTGGTGTTTTTCTTGTGTTCCATGTTTTTCTCCCATCCAGCCGTAAAAAAACCGCACGGGATCGGGGCCCGTGCTATCGGCTTCTATCTGATCCCGGACTTCCGGGGGAAACAAACCCCTCACAGGGAGGGTACTTTACTATTTTAAAGCTTTGCTGACAAAAAGTCAAGGGAGGAACAATAGTTGTCCGCAGTAAAAAATACGCCGCGAGAGAACCGCTCCTGCTGAAAACAAAGGCCCCCGCCTGCGTAGAAGCGCAGGCGGGGGGCGATGTATGGTCAGCGCAGGAGTTTTTCCAGATCGGTCTTCATGGTAACGGTGAACCGGGGCAGATCGTGGAGCCCCTTGGCCAGATCGGCGCACTTGGGCATGGTCATCAGAGTCACCGGGAACAATTCGTCCACAAGGGCTTTGGCATCCGGGTCGGAGCAGCCGAAGGGATAGGCGAAGCAGGTGACGCCGCCCAGCTCCTCCGCGATCCGGTCATGGCTCAGCTGAATGTCGTCCAGCACACGGGTCTGGAAATCCGTGTCGGACTCGTTGGGGCGGCGCTCCACGCCGTTGGCCCCGCCGGACTCAAAATTGCCGCCGTCGCCGCCTAAGTTGTGGAGGCGGTAGCTGTGGGAGCCAATCTCCACCAGACCGGAGGCCGTCATTTCCCGCAGCTGGTTCCAGGTGCAGAAGTTGTCCGTAGGCAGATCCGGCATGAGGACGATGATGGAAATGCAGGCCTTCACGCCGTACTCCTGCAAAATGGGGTACACCAGATCGTAATTGCTGCGGTAGCCGTCATCAAAGGTGATGAGGATGGGCTTTTCCGGCAGGGCGTCCCCGGCGGCCAATTCCCGGGGCAGCACCGGCGTGTAGCCCTTGGCAAGGATGGCATCCAGATCGGAGCGGAATTTGCCGGGGGTCACGGTCATGTCATTGCAGTCCTGCCCGTCCGGGACCATGTGGTGATACATGAGGACCGGCAGCGGCTCCCGCACCGGCTGCGGTAATCGGTAAACGAATACGCTCAGGGCCGCGGACACCGCCAGCATTACCAGCGGCACGGCGGCGCAGAAAAATTTCTGCTTCATGCTTTCCATATACTTCCTTTTCATTGGATGCAGCCATTGCGGCCGTCCAATCAGTCAATGAATCCGCCGGTTATGTTCTTTTATTTTTGCCAGACTTTTCTGAAAAGATCCCCCTCAGGGGACAAACGTCCCCTTCCAGCCGTCCGCCGTCTGGTACAGCAGGCCGGAGCGGGTATCCAGAAAGGCCCCGCCGCCGGGCATGGGTCCATATTCGCCATGATAAGCTCTGGCGCTGCTGTTCACCGTCTGCTGCTCCTTGGAGCGGTAGTTCCCCGGCACGAAAATGCGCTCGTTGGTGAAGGTGAAATGCTGGCCTGCCAGCAGTTCCGGGTCATACAGACCGGCCGCCGGTTCCGCGCTTTCCACCGTGACCCGGTTCTGCACGAAGGAATTTTCGTACTTGCTGCCCGGCGTCACCTGATGGATGGTCACATCGCCCACGGCGTCCAGCCAGCTCTGGGCCAGTTCCTCCCGGTTCCGGCCATCCGCCGGAACGATCAATCTGTCCACCAGCGCGTTGAATTCCGCCTCATCGTACCACTTCCGCAGATAGGTAAACACGGTGTTGCCGTCATATGGGGCAGAGGAGGTGGAGGCCGCCATCAGCCATGCGGTTTCCCCCGGTTCCTCGCAGCGCACGATAGAGGAATTCTCCCACGCGGTAATGGTGCAGCGTCCGTCCGGGCTTTGCAGGGTGATGCTGCTGCCGGAGGGATCGCTGTCCGAGGCCGTGGCCCAGTAAAAGTTGCCGGAAAAGCCCTGCGCCCGGACAGCACCGCTGCCGTCGGAAACGCCAACGGTATAGTCGCCGCCCCGGACGCCGTCGGCAGGTTCCAGACGCATCTGCACCGCTCCGCCGCCGGTCAGTGCGTCCATCACAGCCTGCGCCCGGTAGGCCGCCTGAGACGAGCGGGCGGAATGCTCCAGAAAGTAGTCGTAGGCCTCCCACTGAGCGCCGTCAAAGGAGTGAGAACACCACGCCATGGTCTGCACCGCATCCAGATAAAGGCTCTGCTGCTCCGCTGTGCCCTCCTGCAAAATGACATCCAGCTTCTGGCATACGGTTTGCCGGTCCGTTTCGCTCATGGTGCTGAGCTGGGTCAGGAAACGGCCGCCCATGCCGTCGTAAAGCTGGTGCAGCAATTCCTCCGGCGTGGTATCCGCCACGGAGGACAACCCCAGTTCCACCGCCCAGCGCTGCATCTCCGCGTCAAATACCTTCGAGCCGGGACCGCCGTCATTGAGCATCCATTCCTCCAGGAAGGTGTACTGTCCATCCGTTTCTGTGAAGAAAAGATAATGGCAGTAGGGGTAGTCCGGCATGAGCCAGCCGTCCTCGTCCACATAGGCCCCGCCGGCCAGCGTGACGTTGGCGGGCTTTTGGGCATGATACTCATAATTCAGGTTATAGGCGATAAGCGTTCCATTGGGATAGGCCCTGTACCAGTCCTCCGCCACATATTCCACCCGCCAGTTATCAAGGTCGGCGCCGGAATCGTATCCGCCGTTTTTGTAGTCCTGATAGGCTTTCTGTACGGTGGCCTTGGCTGCGGCCAGCACAGGCTCCGGTACATCGGGCGTTCCGACTACATGATCCGCTGTCTGGCTGTCCTTATCAGGCTTGTAGACCAGCAGTTCCCCATCCCGGTAGTAGAGATAGCGGGTGAAATCGGCGTCGGGCTGGGGATGCTCCGCCGTGGCCCACTCCGGCATGGTTACAAAGCCGGAAACTGCCAGGCGGCGGTAGTTGAGATCCCAGCTGGCGTGATCCCAGTAGTTCATTTCCGGCCAGGCATCCTGCAAAAGAGCCTTGACGTCAGCTTCGTAATACCGGCCGTCCCGCAGGAAGAAGATCTGCCCGGAAACGCCGGAGGCAGTACACAGTTCCAACGCGCCGTCCCCATTCAGGTCGATGAGCTGGGCGTCCCCCTTGGCATGGGCCAGCAGGTAGGGAGTACCGCTGTTGTCCAGATAGTAGTAATCCGTGACGGCGTCGATGTAGCCGCCCCGACCCGGCCCGCCGGTGAGATAGTCCGAATAGGACACCGTAAAGCCGCTGTGACCCAGCAGATCGTGGAAGAAGAACAGCCGTACCGTATCATCAAGGTCCTGAACATCCAAAGCCGGTGCGGTGAAAAATACGTCGGCCTCCCACTCCGCCATACCGTTCCGTCCGGCGGCTTCGGCCTGCATGACCGCCGCGTAGACGTTGCCGTCAGTGGAACGGTAGATCCGGACGGAGTGCGCATCATTGCCATCATCGCTGTCAATGATGAATCCGGCCCCCCGCTGGGCGCAGTCATCAGAATGGCGGGCAAGCGCCATTTTTTGCGGTTCATAAGCCCGCAGACCATCCAGGGGGATCGTCAGCCACGGTTCCTCCTCCGGGTAGGCAAAGGCGGAGGGAATGTCGCCGTCCACCAGCAGATGGGACACGAACCAATACTGCCCCTCGCCCCGGTCCAGCAGAATGACGCACTCATTGGTTTCGCTGCCGTAGAAATAATCCTTCCAGTAAAGCCGGATATAGCTGCCCTCCCGCTCGCCACTGGTAAAGGTGACGGAGCGGTAGTTGGTGTCGCCCTTGGTCAGATAGTAGGCGTCATAGTCCGGCAGGTAGTCAAATGCGTCCAGATCCACCTTGTTGGTCTGCGCCAGCGTCAGGCCGGTGTTTTCCAGCAGGAAGGCGTCCATAGCCGCCGCGGTCAGCTTATAGGTGGGGCAGATCTGGCTGCCGTCCTCCGCTAACACGCCCAGCTGCTCCAATTCTGCCTGGCTGGGCGCCTCCCATGTACCGATGCCGTTGTAGAACAGGTCGAACAGGTTGATGTTCTGGGGACTATCGTACAGACAGGTGAGGAATTGGTTGTGGAGCGTGTGCTGCACGCCGCCGGATTCGTTGGTGGTCTGACTGTTGAAAAACTGCGTGTTGAAAAAGGCCAACTCGTCGCCGGTCAGGAGGCGGGAGGACAGCAGAGCGTCCGGCCGGGCGCAAAGCTGGTTGGAGCGGAGCTGGAAGCCGCCGCCCGGCTGGGGGACCACCGTGACCTTGGCCCAGACCTCCTCCCCGGAACCGGCGGTATCCACGAGCTGCGCGCCGCACTGCTCCGGCTGATAGTAGAGGGTCACGGTATCGCCGCTCCGCTCCCCGGCATAGAAACAGACATCACCGAGGGCGTTGGTGTCTCCGTGGAAGTGGTAATAGGCGTCATAATTTGCAAGATAGGCAAAGCTGCCCATACTCAGCGCGTCGGTTTCTGCAAGGGGCAGATCGACCCAGCGCACCAGAACGTGATCCGCCTGCTCCGCGGTGATCTTAATGAGGTCCACCTCCGGGTCATAGCCGTCATAGCAGGTGTCCACCAGCTCTTGCCGTTCTGCGGCGGAAATTGGCTGTTCCGGTGAAACGCCGTTGTAAAACAGGTGATACATATCGATCTTCATGGGATCGTCATAGACGGAGGTCAAAAACTGGACAGGACGGAGGGTGCAGTCATTCCCGGCAGAGTCCTGCCAGCGGTCAGCGGTGTTGAACGCCAGCGCGTACCCGGACAGTTCCTCGCCGGTCAGAGGCCGCACGGAGGGCTTCGCCCCGGTGAAGGTGAGGGCGCATACCAGCGCGGCGGCGGTCACCACCGCCAGCAGAGCGACGCCCACGGTGCGGCGGTTCTCCGCGATGCGGGTGACGCGATCCTTCAATTCCCGCTTTCCTGCCGTCATGGTGGTGGCGGAGAGCATGGGGCTTTCCGGCCGTCCGGCCACGGGGATCAGCCGCAGCAGCGTTTGACCGTAAGGGATGCGCTCCGATTCTCCCAGCTGCCGCAGCGCGCCCTCGTCACAGGCCAGCTCGCAGTCCCGGCGGGAGACGATGGCGGCGATCCATACCAGCGGGTCGAACCAGTACACCGCCAGACACACGCACCGCAGCAGGCTCCACAGGGGGTCCAGATGGCGGGCGTGGGTGGTCTCGTGGATCAGAACATGCCGCAGGGTCTCCGGGGATTCCACGGCGGCGGGGGTCAGGTAGACGGCGGGGTGAAACAGGCCGAATAGACAGGGGGAGGGCAGCTCCGCCGTCAGATACACCGGATAGGGGCAGTTTTCCACCGGGTAGGGTCTCCGGCTCCGGCGGAGACGAAGCATGAAGCGGAGGTTCGCAAGCAGGAACCACGCCGCCATGACATACATCCCGGCGTGCCAGACGGCTTTCAGAACGGGGGTCAGAGGGATCTGACTTTTATACTCGATGGAATGGGTGACATTTTTCCCGTCGGTAAACGTCACGGTGCTGTCCTCTGTGGCGGTGTCCACCCGGAAGGACTGATAGGGGGCGGGGGTTTGGAAGACGCCCGGCGGGGCGGAGACAATGGTCTCCCGGTAGGGGGTCACATACAGGGCCGGGGCGGTGATCCGGGCCGTTACCGGCTCCGCCGCCGTCAGGACGTTGTGCTCCATGGCGGGCAGGCTGACCGGCACCAGCAGCCGCAGCGCCACCAGCCCCCACAGGGCGTACTGCACCTGGCGGGAGATGGTTTTTCGGAACAGCAGCCGCAAAAGCAGCAGGGCAAGGATCAGAACGGAAGAAGTCAACAGGATCTCTTTCATAGTTTTCCACCCGCTTTCTCCAAAATGGCGGACAGCTCCGCAATGTCATTCTCTGTCAGGGCGTTTTTTTCCACCATGGCGCTCATCAGCAGGCCCAGCCCGCCAATCTTATCCAAAAAGGTCTCGGTTTCCGCCTCGATGGCGTCCTCCCGGTCCACGGCGGGGAAATACAGCTTGGCCCGACGGCCTTCCTCGTGGCGGACGGCCTCCTTGCCCTCCAGACGGGAGAGCATGGTGATGACCGTGTTTTTCGACCAGCCGGTGTCCTCCCGCAAGGCGGCGGTCAGTTCCGTGATGGTCATGGGAGAGGTCTGCCACAGGCGGTTCATCAGCTTCCATTCGCTGTTGGAGAGATCAATTTTCATGGTGCACCTCGCTTGGTATACAGTTGTCTACCTCTTACACCATCAGCGTAGCAAAAAGGTAGACAAATGTCAACCTCAATTTGATTACAAAACGGATACGGAAAAATCGGCGGTTCCGCCGTTGACCGCGGCCGCTTTTTGCCGTAAAATAGAGGTCAGTTTGAGAAAACAGAGAGAACGGAGAACAGTATGACTGACTTTGAACAACGGTATGTGACCGCCCGGAAAGCGGTGATCGCCCGGGATCTGGCCCGGCTGAACCCCATGCAGCGTCAGGGGGCCATGACCACCGAGGGACCCCTCCTGCTGCTGGCGGGGGCGGGCAGCGGCAAGACCACGGTGCTGATCCAGCGGGTCTACAACCTGCTGACCTATGGCCGGGGCAGCGACAGCGATGAGGTGCCGGACTGGGCCACGGAGGAGGATCTGGACTTTTTGGAGCACTTCCCGGATCGGCCAGACGGTGACGAGGTTCGCCGGGTCCACCGGCTCTGTGCCGTGGACGCCCCCCGGCCATGGGAGATCATCGCCATCACCTTCACCAATAAGGCGGCGGGAGAATTGAAGGAGCGGCTGGCGGCCCGTCTTGGCCCCGCCGCCAACGATGTGTGGGCCTCCACGTTCCACTCCGCCTGCGTCCGCATCCTGCGGCGGGACATTGACCGCATTGGCTTTGACAAGGACTTCACCATCTACGATACCGATGACGCCAAGCGGGTCATCAAGGATATTCTGAAGGAGCAGAATCTGGACGAAAAGACCTTCCCCATCCGCAGCGTCCTCTCCGCCATCAGCGCCTCCAAGGACCGCTACGAGGGGCCGGAGGTATTCCGCAAGAAGGCGGAAGCCGCAAACGATTGGAAAAATACCCGGATCGCCAAGATCTACGCCGCTTATCAGCAAAAGCTCAGCACCGCCAATGCCCTGGACTTTGACGACATCATTTACCACACCGTCACGCTGCTGCAAACGGAGCCGGAGGTGCTGGACTACTACCAGAAAAAGTTCCGGTATGTGTTGGTGGACGAGTATCAGGACACCAACCACCTGCAATATCTCCTCACCGGCCTGCTGGCCGGGGGACACCGGAACCTCTGCGTGGTGGGTGACGATGACCAGTCCATCTACCGTTTCCGGGGGGCCAACATTGAGAATATCCTGAATTTTGAAAAGCAGTACAAGGACGCACGGGTGATCCGACTGGAACAGAACTACCGCTCCACCCAGCACATTCTGGATGCCGCCAACGCCGTCATCAAGAACAATGAGGGCCGCAAGGGCAAGACCCTCTGGACGGACAACGGCAGCGGCGACGTGGTGACGGTAAAGACCAATTTTAACGAGGGGGACGAGGCAAACTTTGTGGCCGGGGACATCCTCATGGGGGTCAACCGGGGACGGAACTTCCGGGATACCGCCATTCTCTACCGGATGAACGCCCAGTCCAACGCACTGGAATACGCCCTGAAGCGCAACGCCATCCCCTATAAAGTTGTGGGCGGCATGAAGTTCTTCGACCGCGCCGAGGTCAAGGATATGCTGGCCTACCTGTGCGTGCTGAATAACCCTATGGACGATCTGCGGCTGCGCCGCATCATCAATACCCCGGCCCGGGGCATCGGCGCGACCACTATGGACAAGGTGGCGGAGTTGGCAGCGGAGCAGGGGGCGTCTCTCTACGAGATCATCCGCAACGCGGATCTGTTCCCCACCCTGAAAACCGCCGCAGGCAAGCTGACAAAGTTCGCCGATTTGATCGACGGCCTGCGCCGGGCCGGAGGGACGCTGGCCCTGCCGGAATTTTACGATGAAGTCCTGAACCAGACCGGCTA
>OIXA01003142.1_pt1 | contig 17751 bp, 16 predicted proteins | sample 1587721 | NCBI WGS metagenome assembly OIXA01 (sample SAMEA3888900, study PRJEB22519) | human gut metagenome | biome: human gut; feature: human-associated habitat; material: faeces | place: Denmark | collected 2013 | reverse complement strand
GGCCGTTTTCTCAATGTGTCCTTGACATGGGGTCCACATTACTTAGCCGTGGCAGTTTTCCATACTAGTTTTTGCTAATTACATAGCGGGCATGAAGCCTGCGACGACCACGAAGATCATCAAGGAGCAGCAGATCATCATGCAGGTGATTTGAATGGGTTTGCTGTTTTTGATGTGTTGCACCTTACGGTCAAATGGTTCGAACATGAAGTTCTCTTTGAACCATCTCTTGCAGCCGATTTGGAGGATTCCACCAAAGGTGAGGGTGCTCGCGCGGAAGAGTAATCAAAGTCCCGAATCGGGGGGCATGCCGAAGCGTCCCATGCCGACGAGAGGTCCGACGAAGACACCGATGATCGTGTCGAGCAGCAGCGTGACGCGATAATCCCTCGCTTCAGGACCGACGCGAACAATTTCTTGAGCCTGGCGGCTCTTGCTTGTTTTTGTCGTTGTCCTTAAATCTCCTTATTTTGTGTTTTCGGCCAACGATTTGAGAAAACTCGAGGGATTCTATCAAAGGAATCAATAAAAAGATGCTGAAATTAGGCAATTTTTTATTCACAGTGTACAAATCTAAATCGCCCTATATCTAAAAAGCATAACTTCTATCCTCCCCCAATCTAAAATCTTGGTCAATCAAAACCGAAAAAACAGGTCAATGAAAAATAAAAATCTTGGTCAATAGAAATGCAAAATATGGGTCAATAAAATTGACAAATGTGGGTCAATGCATTACATTAACCTCGAATTTGTTAACCAAAAATGGAGGATTCTATGGGGAAAATCGTGAATAAGCTCCACTACAAAGCAAGAGTCGTGGATTCCATTATTGATAGGGACCTAAAAATTTTTGGAGCTGTGTGCATCGAAGGTCCCAAATGGTGTGGCAAAACATGGACATCTTCCTATCATGCAAACAGCGAATTCCTTGTCGGTGATCCTAGCGGGAATTTCTCCAATCACACTTTAGCCGAAATTGAACCCTATACCGTTTTGAAGGGCGATGCGCCTCGCCTCATTGACGAATGGCAAGAAGTTCCTTCTCTTTGGGATGCTACACGAGCATTCGTAGATTCTAGCGGTAAAAAAGGGCAAATCATCCTAACGGGCTCATCGACGCCTGCGCTTAAGGGCGTTTTGCATAGTGGGGTTGGCAGGATTAAAAGCATTCGGATGAATACGATGTCGCTCTATGAATCGGGGGATTCTAGCGGTGATATTTCCCTAAAAGATCTATGCGAAAATAAATTTACCCCAAAAATTTATGAACAAACGAGTTTGGAACGTCTCGCCTATCTCATTGCTCGGGGTGGATGGCCCGGCAATTTGTCCGTAGGTCCGGAGGAATGTAACGAACTTTCTCTTGGCTATATGGAAAATGTTATTAAAAATGACTTAAAACGGTTGGGGGATGGCCAAGAGTATGACGAGCATAAAGCAAAATTAATTCTAAAATCCTTGGCTAGAAACGAATCCACGACTGTTTCCAATCAAAGTATTTTAAAAGACATCGAGGAATATGATGTCTCTACCGTCAGTAAAAACACGCTTACAAAATATTTAAATGCTTTTGAACGGATGTTCCTATTAAACAATCAAGAACCCTTTTCGACGAACCTGCGTTCCTCGCTTCGCGTGAAGCAAATGGAAAAAAGGCATTTTTCGGATCCGGCAATGGCTTGCGCTATGCTTGGACTCACGCCGAAGAAAATGATGGGGGATTTGAATACGTTTGGGTTTATGTTCGAAGCGTTGGTGGAACGGGATTTATCCATTTATGCGCAAGCCATGGGAGGCAAGCTGTTTCATTATCAGGACTATAAAAACAATGAGATCGATGCCGTGATTGAACTAGATGATGGCAATTGGTGCGCCATTGAAATCAAATTGGGCCTAGCAAAAGCAGAAGAAGGGTCGAAAAATCTCGTGAAAGTCTGCAATGAAATTGTTGCTAACGGGGGCAAAGAACCCGTTAGCAAATGCGTTGTCTATGGGGTAGGTAACGCCGCTTATAAAAATGCTGACGGCGTGTATATTCTTCCCATAACGGCGTTGAAAGATTGAAAACGCACTTCACAAGTATCATTTGTACGCCCAATCGTGGCTTACTCTTAACTTGAAAGCGCTTATTTTTGTGTAAAAATGAGCCTATAAAGAGGACGTTAAATGAAGCAATTGGGGCTAAAGGCGTTCGTCATCGCGACATCCATGTTTTTCGGCACGGTTGGCAACGCCCAAAATCCAATCGGTACACAAACGCAGCTTGAACAGTCGCTCAACGAATCATCAACGCAAACGAAGACGGTGGACAAGGATAAGCCAGCTGCCGTGAGGCCCGTTTCCCCTAAGCCGATTTTCCCGCCCCTATTCGGCGTAAGCGAGTCCCGCCGCTGAATTTCAGAGAGAGGGAGTGGGGCACGTTCGCTTCCCGGCTTCCGAAGCAAAACCCCATAGCCCGCTCTAAGGTGTTCGACCCGTCGGATGCAAGCACGTAGTTCGATCCTTTTCGGATGATGCTTCCGTCGGTGGAAGACACCGAAAGGGCGAGGTTGGATATGACAATCGGGGAGGTCGTCTCGATTCTCGGCAAGCCTCAAATAGCCGTGGGCTCCGGCTCCATTATTTATTCGTTTTATCTTAGCAACGGCCAGGTTTTCCTGGCGTGGTGGGATCCGCATTTTATGGACGATAAAATCTATCGTTTGTGGCACATGGAACGATTGGACTAAAAATCCATTTAGGATTTATTTGTAGGAGCGGCTCTCCAATAACCGTGTCGCGCCTTACTCCAAGGGCAAAAGAAGCGAGAGCTGTATCGATAAACGATTCGATTGCCCTTGCCTTTTGACGCTACATGGCCTATGGTCTTAAGGTTTTCTATGCTTTGGGGAACCTTTACACTTACACACTTTATAACCTTAGCCATTGGCTTGCTTCTCATCTTGGGCTTATATGGCCTAGGAAGACTTCTTAAGGATCCGTACCGGAAGTGGGTCTATTTTGGCTTCTCGTTACTAGGATACGGGGCCATCATCTTCAATTTGGTGATGTGGCATAGCCCTTTGGAATACCTTCCCCTTGAACTCTGCTCTTTTAACGCGATGATTTTGCCCATCGTTGTTTTAAGCAAGAACAAGGTTTTGGGGAATTGCTTATTGCTATGGTCTTTGGGCGCCTTCATCGCCTTAATCGTCAATAACGGAGCCGCTAATTTCGATATCTTCTCTTGGACGTTCTTTTGGTATTATTTCCCCCACGTCATCGAATTTGGCCTTCCCATTCTTTTGGTTCGCTTCGGTTACATCGAATTAAAAGCCAAATACATCGCCACCACGATGGGCATCACCTTGGTTCTTTATACCCTCGTCTATTTTTGTAACGTGGGGCTTAACCGTTATTTTGCCCAAAACGATATCCGTGACTATAAAGGCGACCTCATTCAAGTCAATTACATGTTCTCCATCTGTGGGAAAAACGAGATCAACCCTTTGGTGATTTTTCTCCACAGCATCATCCCGTTCAATTATTGGCATATGTACCTCGCCGCCCCCGTGATTCTCCTCTATCTTGGCTCCATTTATTATGTCCATTACCTCGTTGGCAAGCATAAGCAAAAGAAGCTAGAGGATAAAAGCCCCGTTCCAAATTCCGAAGCCAAATAAATCGAAAGGAAGGGAAAACGCATCCACGTCCCCCCTTCTTTTTTTGTTTGGGTGAATCAAAGGGAAGCGCGAACCATATCTTCGAGGCTCACCAAATGAACGGAAGGGTCTTTCAAAGCAAGGATATCCTCGCTAAATCCCGCCCTAGAGAAAAGATAGAAATCATATTGATAGGGAGGGAACACTACGAGACTAGATTTTAAATGCTCCAAGACGGACAGAGATAATTTCTTCGTTCGGTATTTGCATTCAACGACGAGTAAATGTTCAGATCCCTCGCCGATCCCCTTGGCCAATCCGTCGAATTCCACGGAACGTCCCAATTTGGAATTATCGACGTGATAGCCGCGGAGCGGCTCGTAATGGAAGCCTAATTCGCCGCGAACATTCTTTTCGCTTAAATAACTTAAAGCCACCTCTTCAAAACCCAAGGATAGGAATTGATGGATTTCTTGGGAATTTTGAGAATATAGAACAGGGCCTAAGTCCCATTCGATTTCTTCTTTATGGTCGAAGATGAAGCGGTACCAAAAACGGAGGAGAGAATCGGAGATTTCGTAATAGTTCATCTTTTGATTTTTATTGAAGGATTCCCGCTTTTCTATCGTTTCGTTATCGACTAAACGGGCTAAATAGGTGGCGACGAAATTAGGGTCTTTGCCGATATAGTCCGCGATTTCTTTGTTGGTTCTGCGACGGTGGGCGATAGCCTTTAGAATCGTGTTATAGGTATTTTGGTCCTTGGAGGCCAAAGGAAGAACTTTATCGGGGGCATCCAAAAGATTGCCGAACCGGTTGAAAAGCAAGCGGGTGATGTTTTCATCAAAGGAGAGTTTGGAATCAATCATCTCCAAATAGAAGGGGTGTTCGCCAAACATGGAGAGATAACGGATTTTGTCTTCGCTGGAAACGCCTTTTAAAAAAGCCAAAGCATCACTGAAATAAAGTTTGCGGATGTTCATTTGGAAGGTGCTTCGTTGAAAAAGGGGCCCGCGATTGTCTTTTAGAATGTCCTTCATAAACGAAATCGTGCTTCCGGATAAGAGAAACTTGAATTCCGTATTTTTGAACTTGTGGTCGACGTTAAATTGAAGTTCGGAAAGGAAAGCTTTGTCCGATTGGGCCAAAAAGGCAATCTCGTCCAACACTAGGACAAAGGGCTTGCCTCCTGCATATCGGATTAATGCGTCAAAGGCCTCCGAATAGGTGGGATAGATAAATTCGTAGGGGATTCCTAACAGGCGATTAAGCGTGAAAGAAAAGGCAGCGCGATTATCGAGTTCGCTGGATTCCCTTGCCTGAAAATACAAAGAGGGTTTATCTTCGCTAAATTTCTTTAGAAGAGAAGTTTTTCCGATTCGTCTTGCTCCGTAGATGACACCCATTTCAAATCTTCCCGATTGATAACGCTCTTCTAACTCTTGAAGTTCCCTTTTACGCCCGATAAATTCCATTTCCATCCTCCCAACATTATCAACTATAAAGTTGACAACAATGAAGTGGATAATATTGCAACACCTTTTTTGTCTTTTGTAAACAAAATAGGCGTGATGATAAAGGTAAAGTAAAATATACAATGGATAAAAATATTAGAAAATTAACGAAGATTTCTTATAAATATATTATCAACTATAAAGTTGACAACAATATAGTTGATAACGAAAAGACCGCTTAATTCCTATGGCCTAGAAAGAGCGGGGATCCGCGTGAATGTTTGCTGTAGAAGCGGGGAATCTTCCCTTTGCCGAGTGAAACTCGTTTCAGACAACCTTTTTGGCTAACGGCATGCTTCTTGGCCTTGCTGATAGCAAATTCGTCTACGTCCATTCCTGCAAATCCTATCCCAATAGCGATTTGGAAATCGAATTCTAAGTCGTCATTCTTGCGTTCCAGAGGGCCGTTTCACTTGGGCGGCTTTTCATTAGCGATTTTTTAACGGAGATTTAAAAAATGATAAGATAAATGATAAGATAAGTGATAAAATAAATGATAAGATAAAACCGTTCAGGAGGAATCCCGTGAAAGACGAAAACGTTGCCATTGAATATAAGAAATCCTTGTCCCAACTAAAAGAGGGCGTGATTTCCCTTAGCTCCATGCTTAATAAAAACCATAGCGGCGAGCTTTATTTTGGGATTACCCCCGATAAAAAGCCTTTTAAATTCGATATTTCGAAAAAGACCCTTTCCGACGTTTCCAATGAAATTCGAACCAACCTTAAGCCATTGCCAAGGGATTTGGAGGTTGAAACCGTCCCGTTTGAAGGGGCAGACGTGATTCGTGTTTACGTGGAAGGCGCTGATACCCCTTATTCCGCCTATGGACGTTACTATTTTCGCGTGGATGAGGGAGATATTCCCATGTCCAGCGATCAACTGCAACAATTCTTCGAACAAAAAGAGGACAATTATTCCAGGTGGGAAGAGAAGCCGACGGATTATTCCTATGAGGACATCGACGAAGACCTCTTGATTGAGGTGATTCGCACCGCCAATGACAAAGGGCGGATTAATTACGTCTATAAAAATATACGTGAAGCATTAACGAAACTAGATTTGATTGACCGTGAAGGGAGAATTAAAACCGCGGGGTATTATCTTTTTGGAAAAGGAAAACCCGTAACACTAAAAGAAGCGAACTTCCCTACGGATTCACGAACCGAATTTGGGGAAATCAAAGAATTTAGAGGCAATATCTTCGAATGCATTCAAGAGGAAATATCGTATATTCAAAACCATATTTCGTATAAGTCGGACATTATCGGCATTCAACGCGTCGAAACTCCTGAAATCCCCTTGGCTGCCATCCGTGAAATTGTCATTAATAGCTTTGCCCATAGCAAATACGACCAAAAAGGGGATTTCAATCGGGTGAGTATCTACCGTTCCTCCGTGCAGATTTATAATCCGGGATCCATTTACAAAAACCTCGACCCCATGAAATTTGCCTCGTCGGAAGTGGGCAGTAAAATCCGCAATATTCTCATTGCCTCCGTTTTGTATAAATGCGGCTACATTGACGCTTTCGGAACGGGGTTTGATCGAACCTTCACCCTATGCATAAAACAAAATGTCGAATATGAATATAAGAACGACGAATTCGGCTTCCTGTTCACCTTTATTCGAAACCCAAATTTCTTGAATGATAAGATAAATGATAAGATAAATGATAAGATAAACGACCTAGATAAGCGCATATTGTCCGAGATTCGTCGGAATAAGTTTGCAACGATTTCCGATATTGCCGCCCAATTAGGGAAATCTTATCCAACCATTTACCGCCACGTTAGGAAATTGATGGATAATGGACTGGTTCAAAGAATGGAATCTCGAAAAGCTGGCTTTTGGGAGGTTCTTTCGTAAGTTTTCTTCGCTTTTCCTTACCCGTCGATTTGCTGAAATGGAACGCTGTTTTTGCCGCCCGTTAACTTAGAGACGAGAAACGGAATGATAAGATAAATGATAAGATAAAACCGCCACATAAGTGACGGTTTCTATCATATATAAGTGCTTAAATTCAGTGGGAATCGCTGAGAGTCAACAAAGATTCGCAGGGCAATCCAACCATCTTTTCGCCATGAAGTTCTTCGAGGTTGATGAGCGTTAAGCAAGCAACCGGAGTTCCTCCGGCGACTTCGACGATTTTCTTTAACGCGTCGAAGGTGCCACCCGTCGCCATCAAATCGTCCACGAGCAAGACACGTTGTCCTTTTTGAATCGCGTTAGAAGGGATTTCCAAGGTGGCCGTGCCATATTCCAAAGAATAGGAAGCTTTGATCGTTGTGCCCGGGAGCTTGCCGGCTTTGCGGCCCATGACAAACCCAAGGTTCATCTTATAGGCAAGAGCAGAACCGAAGATGAAACCGCGGCTTTCCGCGCCCAAAATTAAATCGGGTTGGTATTTTTTGGCGCGTTCGGCCATGTCGTCGATGACCGCGTGGAAGGCTTCCGCGTCCGCGACCAGAGGCGAAATATCCTTGAAACTGATGCCTACCTTGGGGAAATCGGGGTAGACGCCGATGTGTTTTTCATAATCCATGATGGGAAGAATTCTCCTTACGATTTATTGTACCAAAAGAAAAGCCCCGAATGGTGATCCATTCAAGGCTTTTTGGTTCGTTTTTACTTGATGCCGGTTGCGAACTCCATGATATAGAGTGCGCAGAAGGCAGCGGCCAAAACGGTGACGGGGATGTCTTTCTTGCTGTAACGTCCAGCGGCAAGGGTGCAAACCGTGTAGGAGATGAAACCAAACGCGATGCCGTCGCTGATCGAAGCAGTGCAGATCATCATGATGATGGTCATGAAGCCAGAAGCGATGGCAACCCAGTCGTGCCAATCGAGTTCTTTGAGGTTCATGAACATGCAGATACCGACGTAGATAAGAGCGATGTTGGGGACGTTGCCCGAGAACATGCCAAGAGCCGGATAAATAAAGACGGAAAGAGAGAAGAGCAAACCAGTGAAGAGAGCGGCAAGACCCGTGCGAGCGCCAGCGGCAACGCCGGATGTGGATTCGACGAAGGAAGTGACGGTCGTGGTGCCGAAGATGGAGCCAAGGACGGTGCCACCGGCGTCGACGATCATCGCGTTGCGGTCGGAGACGGTGATGTTGCCTTCTTTGTCGACCATTCCCGCACCAACTTCAACGCCGACCAAAGTACCGGTGGTGTCGAAGAAGTCGATGAAGAGAAGGGTGAAGACAAGAGCGTAAGCTTGCGGATTGGTGAAGATATCGAAGCCGTGGAAGCAAGCGCCGACGAGGGTGCCGAAGTTGCTCCAGTTTTGTTGAATGTTCGATTCGAGTTTGAAGACGGCTTTCACCCCTTCAACGCCCGCTTCGCCAAGGGAGGCCTCGACGATGCCGAGGAGAACCATGACGATGATGACGGAGAAACGAGAAATCCAAGCGCAGACTTTGTTTTGCTTGGGGAGAGCGGAAAGAGCAAGAACGAGGATGACACCGATTAAAGTGACAAGGGTAGAAGCATTCGAGAAATCTCCCATGGCAAGGCCATTATCAGAAACGGAAAGGATGCCAGAGGTTTTCATGCCGAGGTAGGCGATGAAGAAGCCAATGCCCGCGGAGATGGCGATTTTGATGTTCTTCGGAATAGCGCGAACAATCATGCTGCGGAGCGGAGTGACGGAGATAATAAGGAAGAGAATGCCATCGATGAAGACAAGGCACATCATTTGGGCATAGTTGAAGCCCATGCTGCTAGCAAGATAGCCAGCAATCATCGAGTTGATGCCCATGCCAGAAGCAAGTCCGACCGGGAGTTTGCCGATTAAGCCCATCGCGATGGTGGTGATACCAGCGGAAAGGGCGGTGGCAATGAAGATGCCAGCGTAAGCGGAAGCGGCGGGGAGATAGACATCGCCATACACCCAGACTTCGCCTGCGTGAGCGCCTTCGGAAATGAATCCAGAGAACCAGTTGGAAAGAATTCCCGAGTTGACGTTGAGGATGTAGAACATCGCGAGGAAGGTGATTAAGCCACCCACGAGTTCGCGAACGATCGAGGATCCTCTTTCGCCGATATGGAAATACCGGTCGATGAACGCACCGAACTTGGTCTTCGGCGACCATTCGCCTTGGGGAGCTGGTTGTTGATCAGCGGACCCAAACGATGGATTTTTTTCTGCTTCTTCCATTTGTTTTAGACCTCCTTGGAATTGAAGTAGATAACTGCCGCGCCTAGAAAACGCAAAAAGGAAAAACCAATATTTCCCGTACACGTTTTCAAACAACGACAATCAACAACAACTGCTTTATTCTAGCAAAACATTCGGTGTTGTCTTGTCTTTTTTGCTAGAAAGCGGTTCCAGCAAAAAGAGGATAAAAAGTGCGTGATTTTGTAAAACAAATTGGGTTATGATAAAGGACTAGAAGGAAGGTAAACCTCAATGGATATAGCCGATATGAAAAACGTCCACGTGCTGGATCATCCTTTGCTCAAGCACAAAATCACCAAGATTCGCCGCGTTGAAACCCAAACGAACGAATTCCGCGAAATTGTCAAGGAAATCGCCGTTATTGAAGGGCTCGAAGCGCTTCGCGAACTCCCGACCCACGACGTGGAGATCCAAACTCCGATTGAAAAAACGATTCAACCCGTCATTGATTCCGATTCTCTTTGCTTTGTTCCGATTCTTCGCGCGGGACTTGGCATGGTCGATGGACTTCTCGAGCTTGTCCCAGGTGCCCACGTTGGCCACCTTGGCATGTACCGAAATGAAGAAACGCATGAACCGGTGGAATATTTCTGCAAATTGCCAAAAAACATCGCCAACCTCGATGTCTATCTTCTCGACCCGATGCTTGCTACCGGCGGAAGCGGCATCGACGCTGTTGCTTCTTTATATAAGCATGGCGTGAAGAAAATTCATTTCCTCTGCATCATCGCCGCTCCTGAAGGAGTCGAAACCTTCCATAAGAAATATCCGGAAGTTCCTCTCTATATCGGAGCCTTGGACCGTCAACTCAATGAAAATTGCTACATTTGCCCTGGGCTTGGCGATGCCGGCGACCGCATCTTCGGAACCCTTCAATAATTCAAAAAAGCGAGACTTCCACATCTCGCTTTTTTCTTGCCCCAATAAAACAAAAAGGCCGCGAATTTTCGCGACCTTTCCTTGTCTTTAACGTTCTTTATCGACGTTCATGCGTTCCAAGTCTTCTTCGGAAGCGCTATAAACGAAGGGGATGTTACGGTCGAGTTCGCAATAATCAAGACCGTATCCCATCAAGAATTTGGGCTCATCGAGTTCCTTGCCACAGAAATCGACGTCGACTTCTAGCTTTCTTAACGGCTTTTTATCGAATAAAGTCGCGATGAGAATTTGCTTCGGCTTGTAATGGGAGAAGAGATGCTCCTTGAGGTAATACATCGTTAACCCCGTGTCGACGACGTCTTCGACGAGTACCACTGTTCTGCCTTGAATATCCATGGAGATATCGCGGTCAATCTTTAGGCGCCCCGTGCTTTGAGTACCCACATAAGAAGACACTTTCACGAAATCAAGGAGGATCGGGCATTTGATTTGGCGGACCAAATCACTATAGAAGAAGAGGGCCCCTTTCATGACGGCCACGACGACGGGAAGTTTTTCCTCGTCCTTGAGGCGTTGGGTGAGTTGTCTCCCCAAGCGGCGGTTGATGGTTTGAATCTGATCGACGGATAAAACGATATCGTCCCTCATAGTGAAACCCTTTCGGTGCTTATTAGGCTAGTATATCGTTCTCGTTGGAAGAAAAACTAGCCCTGTTTTCAATTTCGTCCATGAAAGCGCTCCCGTAGCAACAAATCCCCTTATCGCGATACAATAACGTAATCTTTGAAATGGAAACTCGTCCCAGAGAAAGAAGGAACCCCCATGAAGTTAGAAAATATTCCCTTAGCCCTCACCTATGACGATTTGCTTTTAGTCCCCGTTCATTCGACCGCAGTCCCCAACCAAGTGGAACTGAAAACCCATCTTTGTCGCGGCATCGATTTGCCAATCCCCGTCTTAAGCGCGGCAATGGATACCGTAAGCGAATCCTCCATGGCCATTGCCCTTGCCCGACTCGGCGGATTATCCATCATCCATAAGAATATGGCCATTGAAGACCAAGCCGAACAAGTCCGCTTGGTAAAAGAAGCCGATCCCAAAGGGATCACCCCCGCGTTAGATGCAAAAGGCCGCTTGATGGTTGGAGCGGCGGTAGGAGCCAATCCCGAATTATTGCCGCGGGCCAAAGCGTTAATCGAAGCGGGTGTGGATGTGCTTTGCTTGGATTCCGCCCATGGAGATAGCGAAAACGTCATCCACAAAGTCGCTGAACTTAGAAAAGCATTCCCCAAAATCCCCCTTATAGCTGGAAATATCGTCACCGAAGGGGCGGCGAAGCGTTTGGCGGAAGCCGGTGCCGACTGTGTGAAAGTTGGCATTGGTCCGGGCTCGATTTGCACCACCCGCGTCGTGGCGGGAGTCGGCGTCCCTCAGGCTAGCGCCGTCGATGAAGTCGTAAGTTTCTGCAAGGATAAAGGAATCGGCGTCATCGCCGACGGCGGACTCCGCTATAGCGGAGATATCGTCAAAGCCTTGGCACTAGGCGCGAATGCCGTGATGCTAGGATCGATGCTTGCTCGAAGCGAAGAAGCTCCTGGAGAAATCTATGAACGGAACGGCAAGAAATTCAAAGCCTATAACGGCATGGGTTCCTTAAAGGCCATGCGACATGGCTCCGCCGATCGTTATTTCCAATCCTCCAAAGGGAAACTCGTGCCCGAAGGGATTGAGGCGGAAGTGCCGGTAGAAGGAAGTTGCGAAGACATCATCTTCCAAATCCTTGGCGGACTTCGTAGCGGCATGGGCTACTGTGGGGCGCATAACCTCGAAGAACTTTCTTCCAACGCCCGCTTTGTCCGCATCACCAACGCCGGCAAACTCGAATCCCATCCTCACGACGTGAAAATGGAAGTCGCAGCCCCCAATTACAAAGGTTGCTAAGCGAAAAAAGACTATGAATTAACCCCGAAAAAATCGGGGTTTTAATTTGAATTCAGTCAAAAACCAACGTTATTTGATGTAACGAACGGTTTTGCTCGACCCACATCCTAACATCGTAAGAAGGGTGACAAGAAGGTTGAAAACCAACATGACCAAGATGGATACGAGAATGATCCAGGCGCGGAAGGCAAAAGGCGAGATGGTCATGGCGAGCTGAGATTTGGTAAATTCGCCAACGCCCCAGTTCATCAGAAAATAGGGAAGGATGGATAAAATTCCGCATCCTAGAGTAATCAAGGTTGTTTCTAGAAGATAAATCGCGTTGCCTCCAGTCCTCGATATCCCCATGGAACGAAGGATTTGGACGCTGGAACTCAAGGAACGGACCGAAGAAGAAGTCATTGAAATGAGAGAGAAAATCGTAACGATCGTCAAAACGACGGTGAGGGCGATAATGATGATAGAATAGGCTTCTTGGAAGGATTTTGTTTGCTCCAAAATCGATTTCATCCTCGTTTCGACAAAGAGGGTTTCGGGTTTCCCATCGGGGCTTTTGTGATTTTGCTCTCCATAATGTTTGGCAGCCTCGATTGGCTTCGACGAAATCGGGGCATAAAGACGGATGCTGCCATCTTTTTCTTTTTGAACCATTTGACGGAATAAACCGGGTTCAAGGAAAACTCCATCGGAAATTTCGTATTTTTTGCGTTCTACTTCCTTTTGTCGTTCCAAATAAACGTCTTCATTGGGATTAGGATTAGGATGGAAGTTCGTATCGACGATTCCTACAATTCTTGCCTGTTCATACACGTTATCCCCAGTATAAGCGTCAAAATTCATGGACAAAGTCTTCGTTTCAAGAATTCTTTGCAAGGCTGCAGGGTCATTTTGATTCGATTCATCTAACCATCCTACTTCTATGCAATTCCATTTGGTTAAAGCGACTTCCAGTTGGCCGTTAGGTTCGGGCAAACGCCCGGTAATTTGGAACCCGAAAGTAGAAACGTTGGGTCCGCTGACGCAGCAGGCGTAACTGGAGGCGCACGTCGCTCCGTCATAAATTGCGGTGGCTACTTCATTCAGGTAGCTTTGATAAACGAGGGTATCGCCAAAAAGTTCCTGCATGGCTTTTTCTTCGGACAAATTGATGTCAGTAGAAGCGTCGTAGCCATATTTCATTTTCTTGTAACGATTGATTTGGGCGTAGGTTACTCCGTCCGCCTTAAAAGATTCGTAGGCAACCGCGGTTTCGTTATAGGTGCAAAAGGAAAGGGTCGTCATGAATACGGACAAAGTCAAAACAGTGGATAACAAAGAGAAGATAAAACGAGGAGCGCTATGAAATACGCCGTGTAGGGAAAGGCGTCCAATCGCTTTAAGGGGTGCCTTCATCTTGGCTTTAAAATCGATGGGGCTTTCTTCTTTTTGCAAAGGGTCGGATCCGCTATCTTCGATGATTCTTCCTCTTTCCATGTGGAGGACTTGGTCTCCATATTGTTTGGCCAAGTCATTGTCGTGGGTAGATACAAGAACCAAACGATCTTTAGAAATCTCCTTCATGGCTTCGATTACCGCGGTGGCGTTGGCTTTGTCCAAAGACCCCGTGGGCTCATCGGCGATAAGCACTTTAAAGTCTTTGATGAGAGCCCTAGATAAGGCAACGCGTTGCCTTTGACCACCGGAAAGGCGGTCTGGGAATTCGTCGAGGATTTCTTCTCCTAATCCAAATTTTGAAAGGACCTCACGCGCTTCTTCGCGAGAAAGTTTCTTTCCCTGGATTTCTCGGGCTAATTTCAAGTTATCGAAAACGGAGAAATCGGAGAGCAAATTTAAATCTTGTGTAAGGATAGCGAAATAATGGTTTTTTAGCTGGTCTTTGTCTTTTTCGCGGCGCCTGCAGATATCTTTTCCACCGAGCAATATTTTTCCGGAACTCGGCTTTTCCTGCGAAGAGATGAGGTTAAGAAGTGTCGTCTTCCCCGATCCAGATTCGCCAAGAAAAAATACCAGGCCTTTTTCGGGTAACCGCAGGCTAATTCCATCGACGGCATGAACCGTCCGTCGCCTATTCTTGTATTTCTTTTTTAAATTGATGAGTTCCATTTGAGGTGTCAAGCGTAAATAACGTTGTTTTCTAACTCTATGACGGCCACCTCAATACCCTGAGCATTATTTTGATATGTCGTGAAGCCGATGGTTGGGTCCGATGCTGGGATTAGAAAGAAAACGGTTCTTACCGGTGTTAAATATTCATCGCGGATATAATCGAAATTTTCATCGAGCTTGCCTACACCGGTTCCCCACGTCATAACGTTGTAGGTGATATCATACTCAGTGGTAAAATAGATTTTGAATTTTTGCCGATAATTTAATTGAAAAATTCTTTTTTTGTTATTTTCTGAATTATCCAATTCCCATTTTTTTCTTACTTGGGCTGACATTCTTACCGTCTGAGAACGGGTTGTTGAGACTGTTCTTGACATAGTCTGAGAAATACCGATTGAATTTTCGTCCGATATATTGCCCTCAGCCTGAATGAGATTCAACGGAATGCCTCCCCCTATTTTGATCCTCTTTTTTCCATTGAATTTAACCGTAGTGCTATAACCGACCGAGACGGTTTGTTCTACCGTTTGGGTTGTTTCTTGCAGATCTATTGATTCATATTCCACGGACTGGTTCGGTTCCAATTCTATGCGATCCACAATCTTAATGGGGAGATTAATAAATCTAGCGAAAGTATAAGTGTCATACCTTTTTACCTGGTAAGATTTTGTGTGCGGCGGTTGCCAAGGCGCCCAGTGCGATCGATAGGTAACCTTGTCTTCGGTTTTATATGTTGTGGAATTTTCGATTCTGCTTGCTTTGCCGAAATATAGATTCGAATAAGGTGAAAAGTCTTTCGGTTCTTTTGTTTTGCTATCCCCCGTTATGTCAAAATCATCCGTAAAAGTGATGAGTGGAGCCGATTTTTTTGTCGGCGCTTGCATCGCTTTGTTGTTTTGATAAACGCAAGAAGGCTGTAAACTGCTTTGAGGTTCTAATATTTGCTTGAAGCCACACCAACTCAGACAAAAAGTCGCGGATAAAAAAATACCCTTTTTGAAGGCGCTATTTTGATTAAAATGCCCTACTTTCATAGATTTGCCCCTTTTTATGACGGACATTCTAGTTAGCAATTGTTTAAAATACAAGAGTTTTGAACTGGTTTTGACTAAATGTGGCAGTCTTCATTGTCTGGATTTGCAATGGCGATCTTAAAGTAGACACTCCGTTCAAATATTTGCCCGCCATGGAAGAAGCAAAAAAAGATTTCCAAGGATCCTTTTGCAAAACGCTACACATCGATAGAAGAACTCAATGATGCGTTGTCCAAGTAAAAAATAGGGACAAAAAGGGTGACCTACCGCCCCCTTTTTTTGTCGATGACAAGAACAAAAGACTATCCGTTTTTATTCCTTTTTAGTAAAAACAAATATCGGATTTTATTCCTCTTTGAAGATTTCGAATATCCGATTTTATTCCTTTTTCTTTAAAACCATCGATAAACACGATATTATTTGATTAACCAATTAAGAATACTTCGGAGGGCAGAAAAATGTTAGTAAGAAAAGCTTATCAAAACCTGCTGGAATGGAAAAAGAACCACGATAAAGATTGCCTCATGGTAAAAGGGGCGAGACAAGTGGGAAAGACTTACCTTATTCGAGAATTTGGAAAGGCTGAATACCAAAGCTTCGTGGAAATCAACTTCATTAAAAGCCCGGATTTGAAACAAATTTTCGAAGGTTCCCTCGATGCGGATTCCATTTATAAAAGGATGAGTGCATTTATCGACAACATTGTTTTAATCCCAGGAAATACATTAATTTTCTTGGACGAAATCCAATCTTGCGGAAAAGCGCGCACCGCCCTTAAGTTTTTAGCGGAAGATGGAAGGTTCGATATTATTACCTCGGGAAGTTTGCTCGGGCTTGCTTATGGAGAAGATGGAGACCCGAACACGGAAGAACCGGAATCGGTTCCAACAGGTTATGAGTCCTTTTTGACGCTGCGCTCGCTGGATTTTGAAGAATTCCTATGGGCGGAAGGGTATGAAAACGCCATCCCCTATCTAAAGGAATTATTTGAAAAACAAGAAAAAGTCCCAGATGCGATTAATAAGAAATACGAAACCCTGTTCCGGGAATTCATGGCGGTAGGCGGAATGCCGGAAGTCGTTGACGATTATTGCAAAAATCACGATTTTAACCGAGTTTATGAAATCCAAACCAAGATATTGGAGAACTATCGTTTCGACATTTCAAAGCATGCCAAAGGGGCGGAGAAAACCAATGTAAGAAAATGCTACGATTCCGTTCCCAAACAATTAGCAAAGGAGATTACCAAATTCCAATATTCCACCGTCGAAAAAGGGCAAACGTCCAAAAAATATGGCGGAAGCGTCCAATGGCTCAAGGATTCCAATATCGTTAATCCCTGCTATAACGTTCGCGAACCCTATTTGCCGTTATCAGCCAACGCCAACGAGAACCAATTTAAACTCTATATCAATGATACGGGCTTGCTTTTAGCTATGTATGGGTTCCAAACCAAGAAGGCATTGCTAGAAAATACATTAAAAGGAAATGCCAAAGGCGGGATTTATGAAAACGTCATGGCGGATCTTTTAGCCAAACGGGGCTATGAACTATATTATTACAAACCCGATGATTCCAACGAATTGGAGTTTTTGCTAGAAAAAAACGGGGAAGTAATCCCCGTGGAAGTGAAAGCCGGCAACACCCCGACGAAATCGTTAAACCGCTTCATGGAGAAATATAAGCCTTCCATCGCTTATAAAATCGCGGAAGGGAATTTAGGCCTGAACGGAACCAAATTGACCATTCCCCATTACATGGTGATGTTTTTATAAGGCAAGAATCCGTTCCTTTAAGTCACTTGGAGAAGTGGCTAGAAAAAGATGGGGAACCTCTTTTAAGGCCTCTTTGTCCCCGTATCCCCAGCTGACTTCAATACCTTGGATTCCGCTTTTTTCGGCCCCAATCATATCAAAGGGGGTATCTCCAATCATCAAGGGGCGATACTTGGATAAGGGGAAACGAACTAAGGCATCCTGAATGATCAGTTCTTTGCTTTCATGTTTCCCGTCTAAAGAAGAACCAAAAATATCTTCAAAATAAGGGGCAAGGTCAAAGTGTTTGGCGATTTCTTTGGCTTCGGGGGTCGGCTTGGAAGTGACAATCGCCATCGGGATGCCCTGCTCCTTCATGGATTCTAGAAGGCTTTGGATTCCTGGGAACACGCTGCATTCATAAGCCCCTTTGCCGACGTATTCTTCGCGAAATAAGCTTACGGCTAAATCAGCTTTGGATTCGGGAACTCCAAAATCCAAGAAGGAATCCCTTAACGGGGGTCCCACGACCACGCGCAGGCTTTTGCCATTAGGCGAGATGCCAAGACGGTCTAAAGCATAGCGGAAGCACCGCATGATTCCAGGGGCGGATTCCGTTAAGGTACCGTCTAAATCAAAGAAAAGGACCAAAGGTTTATTCATAACGGTAGAAATTCTATCGAGTTCGGAATAAAAA
>OIXA01003141.1_pt1 | contig 17761 bp, 20 predicted proteins | sample 1587721 | NCBI WGS metagenome assembly OIXA01 (sample SAMEA3888900, study PRJEB22519) | human gut metagenome | biome: human gut; feature: human-associated habitat; material: faeces | place: Denmark | collected 2013 | reverse complement strand
ATACACAAAGTATTGCCTGCGGGCTTTTCATTGCCTGAACGCTTTTCTGCTCCGGCAAAACTGCTTGCACCTGACAGCGATGGATTTTTGTATGATTTTTGGTTTTTGAGACGCGGACGGGCTGACGCCCGTCAAGGCGAAAAGGACAAAAAGCACCAGAAAGACACGCTGTCAGGCGTGTGTGCTCTTGTCAATTGATGGTAACTTCATAACTTTGGAGGCATAGACATATGAGTAAGAAACAATTCAAGGCGGAATCCAAGCGTCTGCTCGCTCTGATGACCAATTCCATATACACCAACCGTGAGATCTTCCTGCGTGAGATCATCTCCAATGCGTCCGACGCGATAGACAAGCTGTGCTACCTGTCCCTGACGGATACGAACGTTGGCATGAGCCGTGCGGATTATAAGATCGACATCATCCCCGATAAGGAGGCGCGCACCCTGACCGTACGCGACAACGGCATCGGCATGACGATGGAGGAGTGCGAAAACAACCTCGGCGTCATCGCGAAGAGCGGCTCGCTCAAGTTCAAGGGCGAGATGGACAAGGATCAGGCCGAGGGCGAGGATCTCTCCATTATCGGCCAGTTCGGCGTCGGCTTCTATTCGGCCTTTATGGTCGCGGACGAGGTCACCGTCATCACCCGCAAGTACGGCGAGGACATGGGCGTCAAGTGGGAGAGCCGCGGCGCTGACGGCTACACCGTCACCCCCTGCGAGAAGGAGAGCGTCGGCACCGACGTTATCATGCACATAAAGCCCGACACCGAGGAGGAGATATACGGCACCTTCCTCGAGGTATGGAAGCTCAAGGCGCTTATAAAGAAGTATTCCGACTATGTCCGCTGGCCGATCAAGATGGACGTTGAGCACCGCGAGAGCTTCGAGACCGGCGAAAAGGACGACAACGGCAATCCCAAGTACGATTACCGCATGGTCACCGAGAACGAGACCGTCAACAGCATGATCCCCATCTGGCAGCGCAGCAAGAGCGAGGTCACGGATGATGACTGCATCGCATGGTACAAGGAGAAAAACCGCGACCGTAAGGATCCCTGCGCGCTCGTGCGCATCAACGCCGAGGGTGCGGTGAGCTACAAGGCGATGCTGTTTGTCCCCGGTGAAGAGAATGAAAACGCATTTACCGGCGACAATAAGGGTGGGATAACTCTCTACTCCAACGGCGTCATGATAATGGAGAAGTGCGACAAGCTCGTCCATGATTATTTTGAGTTCGTCAAGGGCGTTGTCGACTCCCCCGATCTCTCGCTGAACATCTCCCGCGAGCTTCTGCAGCATGACAGGCAGCTGCGCGTCATCGGCCAGAACCTTGAAAAGCGCATCAAGGGCGAGCTTGAAAAGCTCATGCGCGACGACCGTCCCAAGTACGAGGAGTTCTTCCGCAACTTCGGCGTACACCTCAAGTGCGGCGTGTGCGATGAGTACGGCCGCTATAAGGATCTGCTGCGCGACCTGCTGATATTCTACACCTCCGAGGAGCATCAGGTGACGCTCAAGGAGTATGTTGAGAAAATGCCCGAGAGCCAGAAAGCCATCTACTACGCGAGCTCCGACTCTCTCAAGCACGCCATGAGCCTGCCCCAGTGCGAGGAGGTCAAGGCGCGCGGCTATGAGCTTATCTATCTCACAAGCCCGCTCGACGAGATGGTGCTCGAATGCCTGCACGATCAGGACGGCAAGCTCTTCTGCAACGTCGTGACCGACGACCTCGGTTTTGAGACCGAGGACGAGAAGAAAGCCGCCGAGGAGCGCGATGTTGAAAACAAGGAGCTGCTCGACTTCGTCAAGGAGTCCGTCGGCGACGCTGTCGCGAGCGTTAAGCTCTCGAGAAAGCTCACCAATCAGCCCTGCTGCCTGACCACTGAGGGCGGCGTCACGCTGGAGATGGAGAAGTACTTCCGCCACGGCCCCAGTGAGGAGATGCGTAAGGTGCGCGCAACGCGTGTGCTCGAGCTCAACGGCGAGCATCACGCTTTCCAGGCGCTCAAGGCCGCGTGGGAGGCGGGCGACAAGGAGAAGGCCAAGACCATGTCCCTCATCCTCGCGCGTCTTGCCGAAATGGTCTCCGGTGCGGAGATCGAGGATCCCGCGACTTTTGCCGCACAGGTAAGTGAGCTGTTCTAAACTTTATTCGGAGAAATATCTTCTATGAAAAAACGGCTGGGAATATACATCCATATACCGTTCTGCGCCAGTAAGTGCAGCTACTGTGACTTCTATTCGCTTCAGGGCTGCGACTACATCATGCCGGACTATCAGGAGGCGCTGCTCGATCATATTGATGAGTCCTCGCATTCGATAAAGAACTATGAGGTCGACTCGATATACTTCGGCGGCGGTACTCCCAGCTACTACGGGGCGGACAGGATCGTCGAGATATTCGACACGCTCAAGCTCAACGGCAATGTCCGTCTCGATTCCGAGGTCACTGTCGAGTGCAATCCTGACAGCATCAGCCTCACCGCGCTCAAGCTCCTGCGTGCCGAAGGCGTGAACCGCCTGTCCATAGGCATTCAGGCTTCGGACAATAATCTGCTCAAGCTCATAGGCCGCCGGCACAACTTCCTGCAGGCACAGAAAGCCTTTGCTGACGCACGCAAGGCAGGGTTTGACAACATAAGCGTCGATCTTATGTACGGCCTGCCGAGCCAGACAAAGAGCGACTGGGCAGAGACGCTTTCAAAGATCGTCGAGATGCACCCGGAGCATATCTCATGCTACGGGCTGAAGCTCGAGCCGGGCACTCGGATGTACAAGGAGTATTACGGCTCCTCCATTCTCCCGGACGACGACGCGCAGGCGGATATGTATTCCTACGCCGCCGAGATGCTTGAGCGTTACGGCTATAAGCAATATGAAATATCCAACTTTGCCGCTCCCGGCTATGAGTCCAGACACAATCTGAAATACTGGAACATGGACGATTATATGAGCTTCGGCCCCGGCGCGCACAGCTGCATCGGCAATGTACGCTACAGCTTCGTCAAGGATCTCAAGCAGTATATTTACGGCGTGCATAAGAAGATCAGCATAGTCGACGAGTATGAGCAGATAGACCCGCTCGAGCGTGCGGTCGAATATGTCATGCTCGGCATGCGCACCTCTCGCGGGATATCCGAACATGATTACCGCCTGCGCTGCCAGTGCGACTGGAAGCCGATCCTCAAGGTGCTTCAAGCCTTCAAGGAAAAGGGCTGGGTCGAGCTGACGGAGGACCGCTGGCACTTCACCGTGCCGGGCTTCCTCATTTCAAACACGCTTATCGGCATCATGCTTGAGACGCAGGCCAGCGGCCGCATAGACAATACCCCGTGGATACAGGACGCGGACCGCGCGGCATACAAGATCAGTCTGCCCAAGGGCGAGGAGGAGCTTTTCGCCGAGCTTTACGAGCAGAAGATGAACCAGTGAGGTCAACGATTTGACAGACAGGAACAACAATTTCACGCCTGACGGCTCCGAAAAGGCGCCCGGCACCGAGACGCGCGCACAGCGGCGCGAACGGCTCGAAGCCGAGGAAAAAGCCGAAAAGCTCCGTGCCGCCGAGGAGAAGAAGCAGGCGCGCACCGAGGAAAAGAAGCAGGCTGCCGAAGAGAAAAAGCAGGCTGCTGAGGCGCGGCGCAAGGCAAAGGAAAAGCCGCCCCTCACCGCCGAGGAGAAAGCGCAGAAAGCCGCGCGCGCAAAGCACATAAAGATCGCGGCGATAGTGTTCGCCTCGGTCTTCGTGCTCCTCATATCCGCCGCGGCTATCGGCGGCTATATCGTGACCGGCAGCGACACGAACTACCCGAACGTGCGCATAAACGGCATCGACGTCGGCGGGCTGACAAAGGAGCAGACCCTCGCCGCGCTCGACGAGCAGGGCTGGGACGATATCGTTGACAAGACCCTCGTCGTGACGCTGCCGGCAAAGGTCAGCTTCAAGGTCGACTACGTCACGGCAGGCATGAAGCTCAGCCGCGAGCAGGCTTCCGACGCCGCCTACAGCTACGGCCGCACTCAGGGGCTCTTCGGAAATCTTTTCAGGTACTTTCTCTGCTGCGCGCTGCCCGTGGATGTCGACGCGCTTGAAAAAACCGTAAACGCCGATTATCTCAATAACCGCATTGATGGCGCTCTCGAGCAGCTTAAGCTCCTCACCGCTGACAAGGGCTATAAGCTCGATAAGGAAAAGAAAACGCTGACGCTCGTGAAGGGCGCAGGCGAGATAGAGCTTGACCGCGAGGGGCTTTATAACGCCATCTCGGCAGCGCTGCTCGCGGGGCAGGAGGAGCTGAGCTTTTCCTCGCTCAAGACGCCCCTCAAGGAGCCGGACTTTCAGGCGATGTATAAGGAGCTTGCCGTCGAGCCGGTGAACGCGTATTATACCGACACCTTCGATGTTGTCGACGAGGTCGTCGGGTGCAGCTTCAATACCGACACTGCGCGCAAGCTCTGGGAGAATGCCGGGCTTGCCGAAGAGGTAAAGATCCCGCTCGAAATAAGCTATCCGGAATATACCGCCGAGGAGCTGCGCGCGGCGCTCTTCCGTGACAGGCTCGGTTCGCAGACGACGCTCTACACTTGGAGCACGTCAAACCGCATCAACAACATCAATCTTGCCGCCGAAACGCTCAACGGCATGGTGCTGCTGCCCGGCGAGGTCTTCTCGTATAACGAAGCTCTCGGCGAGCGCACCGAAGAGGCCGGCTACAAGAGCGCCGGTGCATATAATGACGGTCAAGTCGTCGAGGCCATCGGCGGCGGTATCTGCCAGGTCTCCTCAACGCTCTACTGCGCCGTGATGTTCGCAAACCTCAAGACCGTCTCGCGCACTAACCATTATTTCAAGGTGGATTATCTCGACTACGGCCTTGACGCGACCGTCAGCTGGGGCAAGCCCGATTATAAATTCTCCAACAACCGGGACTACCCGGTGAAAATAGTCGCCTACTGCGACAATGACGCAAAGTCCCTGACCATCGAGATATGGGGCACCGACGTTGACGGCACTCAGGTCACGCTCCGGCATACCTCGACCCCCGTCTATGACGAGACCTATACCGACACCCTCATCGGCTACACCGTCTACGGCTACCGCACCGTGAGCGACGCGGACGGCAACTTCCTATATGAGACCGCGGAGCCCGGCGGCGTGTATTATCTGCACACCGAGGATATCGCATGGCCGGCGGAAAAGCTCAATGAGGACGATTACATCGACGCGCTTGAACAGTTATACCGTGCAGGCTGACCGGCCGCACATACAATACAGGAGAAGAGAGCATGGAAAAGAAAAAATTCTATATCACCACACCCATCTACTACCCGTCCGATAAGCTGCACATAGGCCATGCCTACTGCACCGTCGCGACCGACGCCATCGCCCGCTACAAAAGGCTCGTGGGCTTTGATGTGATGTTCCTCACCGGCACCGACGAGCACGGCCAGAAGATCGAAGAAAAGGCCAAGGCCGCGGGCGTTACCCCTCAGCAGTTCGTTGACAACATCGTCGACGGCAAGGGCGGCATCAAGGATCTGTGGAAGCTGATGAACATCTCTAACGACCGCTTCATCCGCACCACCGATGATTATCACGTAAAGTCCATACAGCGCATCTTCAAGAAGATGTATGACAAGGGCGATATATACAAGGGCGCATACAAGGGCAAGTACTGCACTCCCTGCGAAAGCTTCTGGACCGAGAGCCAGCTCAAGGACGGCCGGTGCCCCGACTGCGGCCGCGAGGTCCACGACGCCGAGGAGGAAGCCTACTTCTTCCGTCTCTCCAAGTACGCAAAGCCCGTGCAGGAGCTGCTTGAGAGCGGCACTTTCCTCACTCCCCCGTCCCGCGTCAATGAGATGATAAACAACTTCATAAAGCCCGGCCTTGAAGACCTCTGCGTCTCCCGCACGAGCTTCAACTGGGGCGTGCCTGTGGACTTTGATCCGGGTCACGTCGTATACGTCTGGGTCGATGCGCTCTTCAACTACTGCACCGCGCTCGGACTGCTCAACGACAAGTATGACGATTTCGACAAGTACTGGCCGGCAGACGTGCACATCGTCGGCAAGGAGATCGTCCGCTTCCACTCCATCATCTGGCCGGCAATGCTCATGAGCATGGAGCTGCCCCTGCCCAAGCGCGTATACGGCCACGGCTGGCTTGTCATTGACGGCGGCAAGATGTCCAAATCCAAGGGCAACGTCGTCGATCCCTATGTGCTGGCGGATATGTTCGGCGTCGATGCGCTGCGCTTCTTCCTGCTGCGCACCTTCCCCTTCGGCTCCGACGGCAACTTCTCCAATGAGCTGCTTATCAGCACCATCAATACCGACCTCGCAAACGACCTCGGCAACCTCGTCAGCCGCACCACGGCCATGGTCGAGAAGTATTTCGGCGGCAGCGTCCCCGCGGAGCGCGAAGCCGACGCGATGGATGACGAGCTTGTCGGCATGATAAAGTCCGTGCGCGATAAGTACGCCGCGCAGATGGACGAGTTCCAGTTGCACCTCGCGCTTGAAGAGGTCTTCAGGCTCATCCAGCGCGCGAACAAGTACATTGATGAGACTGCCCCCTGGGTGCTCGCGAAGGACGAGAGCAAGAAGGCTCGCCTTGCCGCGGTCATGTATAACCTGCTTGAGGCGCTGCGCGTCGCGCTGATCCTTCTCAGCCCCTTCATGCCCGAAAGCTGCGATAAGGCTTTTGCGCAGATCGGCGCGGACGAGGCCAGCCGCAGCTGGGACAGCGCCGCGGTCTACGGCGCGCTCCCGGCAGGCACGAAGGTCTGCAAGGGCGAGACGCTCTTCCCGCGCATCGACATGGCCAAGGCTCTCGAAGAGCTTGAGAAGGCCGAGGGCAAGAAGGATGAGCCGAAGGCTCCCCCCGTGCTGCCCGATGTCACGATCGACGACTTTGCCAAGTGCGATATGCGCGTGTGCAAGGTTCTCTCCTGCGAGGCCGTCAAGAAGTCCGATAAGCTTCTTAAGTTCTCCCTTGACGACGGCAGCGGCACTCCCCGCCAGATCCTCTCCGGTATCCGCAAGTTCTATGAGCCGGAGCAGCTCGTCGGCAAGACCGTCGTCGCCATCCTGAACCTGCCGCCGCGCAAGATGATGGGTCTTGAGTCCAACGGTATGCTGCTCTCCGCCGTGCGCGAGATAGACGGCAAGGAGGAGCTGCACCTAATGATCCTCGACGACTCCGTCCCTGCCGGCTCCCAGCTCTGCTGACGCGGGCAAAGGTTCTGAACAGAATAGAATTTACTGAACAACAAGGCGTGAGCGGCATACCGTTCACGCCTTGTTGTTCAGCTTGAAAGAGTTTCGGAAATATACTATAATGGATATAGATGGTTCGATATGATACTTGCTCCATGGATAGAGAACATGACGTTCACGGAGAAGAGGATCAACCGATGAAGCTGCCATCAGTCAGCAGGGACACACGGGTTTGGGAGGTCAGTCGGCAATGAATATAAGAGGAGTATCATTCAGAGTCCCGCAGGGGAGAAACGATATCTTGCAGGAGATCCTTGATGGGATCAATGTCCAAACGCTTTTCTGGTATAACGTGGAAAGCCAGAATGAGGTCTGGTCGGTTCCGCATTACAAAGATTTTTTTAAGGAAGAGTATTACTCCGGGCAGGATTTCTATGAGCAGATCAAACTGCCGCATCTTGTGATTTTTCTGAAGCTTCAGGCATACTCCGAAGAAGAGCCGTATGCGGATATTCATACATATGATGAATTTATCAAAAGCAGCTGCCTGCTGCTGGTGCTGATATATGACTGTGAATCCGTAGAAATTTTCTCTAAAGACGAGCGCATCACCAAAAGCCTGTTCGATAACGCGCACAGGAAAGGTTTTTCAGAAACTACGCTGATCACAGACGAAAACGACGGAAGAACCAAAATGGACATTCTATAACGTCTTTCTCTATTGGAGGGAATAAACATGGCCAAAGCAATACATAAATCGTGCTGTCTGCAAGCCGGTGCTTCGGAAGCCGTGGCGCTTATTGAAAAGGTCATAAGTGAAGAGCAGACGTGGGGCACTTACAAAATCGATAAAACCGAAACCGACAGGGCATATGCAGCTTTTGTGTGCACCCCTGTATGGACATTCTCGCTTTATCACAATTCGTTTGTGCCTGACACTCACATCACTGTCCGTGAGGACAACGGAAAATCGCAGATCGGCTTTGACTTTACCCAATGCAGATCGGCTAAACTTGCAGGCATACTGATCAATTCTTTTCTGCTGCTCTTTGCGGTTGCTGTTTCTGCCCTCGCCGCCGCGGGAAAATGTGCTCCGATCTATGCGCTTACCGTAATTCTTGTTTGTCTTTTTGCAAATCTGGTCTCGTATCTGATGTTCCGTTTTACAGTTTCAGCATTCTATAATTCGATCATATCCAAGCTGAGACAGGTCGTCGGCAGTACACAAACCAAGGAGGACGCACTGTGAACAGAACACCTGATGTTGAAGTGGTATTTGAATTTAACGGTGCAAGGACAACTCCGGCAGCTGACGGATACCGGCCAGCGCATCTGATCACTGACAGCTACCTGACGACTGGTATCCATCATTACTATCATATGGATGCAGTGCCGCCAAACGGTAGTGCAAAGGGAACTATTACATTTCTGACACCGGAAGCATATCCCCACTGCCTTTGGCTCGGCAAAAAGATCAGTATTCAGGAAGGCTCGCGTGTCGTGGGGTGTGCCACTATAATCAGGATATTCAACCCGCTCTTGTGTTCAGAGGGACAAGTGTGACATTTAAACTAATCTTAAGCAGGTGATAAAATGAAAGACAAAATTTGCTGCGACGCAATGAGATACCATTCAAGCAACCACTGTCCGGTTCACAGCAGTCCTTTTGAGTGCCCGGACTGGCTGATATTACATGATGAAACGACGGGAAACTATGGCATTATCATCCATGACGGCGGCCAATCGTATATAAAAATAGATTACTGCCCTTGGTGCGGGCATAAATTGGGCTCTGAAAAGAGGCTGTTCAGAAAACGAATAAATTCAGGCTTATGAGAAAAATGATTTATCCTCCCTCAATATTTTGGCTGGTTGTGAGCTGTTCAGCTTTTGCTGTTTGTATTTTCCTATTGCATTTTGTTTGGATAAAACTCATCCCACTACCGCCTTCGCCTCAATTATTCGATTGGATTGGACTTGTGATTTTACCTATTATAATTATAGTTCTATTAATGACGGCTTGCGGCGCAATAATAATATTGGATTTTTGGTGCAGGCCTGTTTCCTTAACTGAAAATGAGCTCTCGCGTGGTTTTATTTTCAGAAAAAAGATCAGGAAAGAAGATATAACAGGTATAGGCATTGCCCTGGTATGCGGCACAGAGGCAGCGGAGACAGTATATAATAATCATAAATATGGAGTATATGTCTGTATCGGCCAATATGATGAATCCTTAATAAAGAAAATGGGCATTTGGGAAACCTTGATGTGCAGCGAGCTAATTAAAGTACTGAGTAAATGCCGTTCGTTACTGAAAAAGAACGGTACCGGCATCGCAAGCTTTGATGAGCAAGCATATCCAAACACCATATTTTTCCTGGGAGAGGATTTAGACTTGTATGCGGTCATAAAAGCATGGATGTCCGAGGCATAAAGTATGCCCAAAAGTGATTGCAGCAATGATCAGTTCACGCAATAACACATATGCACCCACATGGAAAACTTGGTAAGGATGTGAGAATTAATGGCGGATTTTGAATTGATCTTCTTTTACTTAGGAGCTACAGTTTTATCTTGTGTGAGTTGCAGAAATTCGACGGTCGGAATGATAAAGGAAATCGGAATAAATCCTCGGTCTCGGTATTATCCAAAGCATTACATCACTCCAAAAAGGTGGATGAGGAACATTTTTCACATAAAGCAGCGCGTTATTCCACGATACCTTTACTTTGAACTGCTGGTTTCTCTTTTCTTTTTAATTCTTGGGCTGCTTAATACAGTGCTCTTTATTGCTGTTGGCTGTGATAAGTCCATTACTGGTATTTTGATCATTTCCCATATCTGCCTGATAATAATTAACATGATATTCTTCTCAATTATGTCATGGGTTTTTAAAAGGGAATAGTATATGCTTCCAGCTCGGCAGGGACAGCCAATTTTGAGGGGGCATTTATAGCCAGTGTAAATAGCAGCGTTATACCGAACGAGCTGATCCGCTCTATAGCCGATGCGGCAAGCTCCATGGTAAAACGTGGAATGTCCGACATATCGCTCTCTATCAATTTCTCCGAAAATCAGATGGTAATATCTTTTGCTAGGGACTAATTGGTCATTTTTTGCTAAGGAGTTAAAATGAAAAAGCAAATATGTATTGTATATGAGCCATGTGATGAAATAAAACAGGGGAAATCAGTTATCACAGGTGATGGTTCAATGATTTACGTTCCGTCACCATCAATATGTCCTTTTTCGGTTTATCCGTACCATTGGTCGTTTGAAATTGCCACATCAGTTGTTACAGAGAACAAGTATAAACTAGAACACTTCTTGGGAAATCAGGTTTTTTTGAGCTGTGAAACTGCAAAACTTAAAAAACCTACTGCTTCCGCTGGATGTATATATGTGGAGATTGATTTTCCGCATGCAGATGGCGTATACTATTCTGTTTATGAGCAGTTCTGCAAAAAGAAGTATTATGATCCGGATAATAAAATACTTGCTATTGGGGACATTTATGGTGAGGGAAAGTGTATTGAGTTCGCAAAAGGACAATACGTAGTTATTGACGACTTTAACCGGCTTGTATCAGCATTTAGTTTAATTTCAGAGTGATTTAATACTGCAGGCATCGCTTTTCGGGGACAAGCAGAAAGTTTGCTTCAATGAAAGTAAATAACTTCAGGAGACTTTAGCTGCATGAAAAAAATGATTTATTCTCCCTCAATATTCTGGCTGGTTTTGAGCTGCGCATACTTGCCTGTCTGTGCTCTCACATTTTACATTATTTGTTCTGATTTCATTCTGTTGCCTCCTTCGCCTCAATTAATTGATTGGATTGAACTTGGGCTTTCACCTATTATAATTTTAGTTATATTAATGTCAGCTCTCGGTGCAATAATAACATTTGATTTTCGGTGCAGGCCAGTTTTCTTAACTGTAGATGAGATCACACATGGTTTTATTTTCAAAAAAAGGATCAAGAAAGAGAATATAACAGGTATAGGCATTGCCCAGGTATACGGCACAGAGACAGCAGAGACAGCATTTACTAATCATAAATATGGAGTGTATGTTTGTACCGGCCAATATGATGAATCCTTAATTAAGAGACTTGGCATTTGGGAAACACGGTTCCGCAGTTGTCTAATAAGAGGTCTTAGTAAATGCCGTTCATTACTGAAAAGGAACGGTACAGGCATCGCAAGCTTTGATGAGCAGGCATATCCAGACACCATATTTTTTCTGGGAGAGGATTTAGACTTGTATGCGGTCATAAAAGCATGGATGTCCGAAACATGAGGTATATATTATTTTGAACCATGAAATACAAACTTTCTAAAGAGGACTATGGCAGGGTCAGCAAGCTGGCAGCCGAGCATTTCGGCGGCGATCATGTACTACTGCGTGACGAACCTGCGAGGTGAGAACACTATGATAGTCAGACTCAGAAATTACTTGACGTGTGAGCTTCCGGACGGATGGACAGCAGAAGAAAACAATGGCGTCACGTCAATCTGTCACGCCGATGGCGATGGGGCGCTGACATTGTCGTACCATTCAATAGCCGGAATGCAGGAAACCTTGGATGAGCACATCAGCATAATAGCCAAAAGGTTTTTAGATGAAAATCAGGTCAAGCTGAAGCATGCGCTCATTTTGGACGGAACCCAAAAAGGGAAAACCGTTCTGTATGGCACCGGTACGCTGCCTGATAGTTGGTTTATAAAGCTATGGGTCATTGCAAAATATCCTGAAGTTGTGTTTGCAACGTATCAGAGCGAAAAAGAAACAGCTGAACTAAAGAAAATTGATAAAATCATATCCAGTTTCACGTTTGTTGATGTTTGACTGTTGAGTTATCTCTGTAAAAAATTCTTTTAAAAGAGGTTCCAGCCTCGCACTTGAGTAACAAAAACTAATCTCATAAATGCAGAAGTACAAGATATAAAAGCCACAGGACAGTTTAATTTGGCTCCAGGAGGTATGGAAAGCAAACAGTTTGGGTTTAACTTGTCTGAAACAAGGCAATTTGGAAAAATGATGGGGCAAGAAATAATCGTTCGTGCAAAACTCCCGACTAATATGCTTAGCCAGTTTTGTGGAGAGAATGTAGATACCTCTATATTCCGTCATGGCACTTTGACTGTATATGGCGAGCAACTCGATATTTTCAATCAAGCTATAAGTGGTATGATAAAATTTATGAAATGAGGTGGAAATACTGTGAATAGAACGCCTGATGTTGAAGTGATATTTAAATTTAATGGTACAAGAACAAATCCAGCGGTTGATGGTTATAGACCGGCTCATTTAATTACTGACAGCTATTTAACTACAGGTGTTCATCATTACTACAAAATGAATGCGGTACCACCAAATGGCACCGCAACAGGAACTATTACATTTCTGTCACCGGAAGTATATCCCCATTGCCTTTGGATTGGGAAAAAAATCAATATTCAAGAAGGCGCTCGTGTTGTAGGATATGCCACTATAACCAAGATTTTTAACCCTCTCCTATGCTCAGATGGTAAAGCTTAAGCTAACTTATTTCCAGTGCAATCCAGAAATCTACGAAGAGGTGAGCCGGTATATTCCCGCGCAAATGAGATCGCAGATAGACCGGGAGTTAGCTCCGTGGATTGAGAACATGACGTTCACGGAGAAAAGAATCAACCGATGAAGCTGTTGTTTTCTAAGTGAATTGCCAGCCAAGAGCTGCATGAATTATGAAATACAAACTTTCTAAAGAGGAATCCCTCATATTAAGACTGTTTGTAGAGCGAGAGGTACCGGACTTTATATGCGAGATAGTGATAGACAACATAAATCTAAGCGAGCATTATGAAGAGCTGTTTAACTACTCCATTGCTGTGCTTGACGGCACAGATGTGGAGTTTGGGAAAAACGCATCCGGCACAGATCGGGCATTCGTTTTCGCTCAGCAATACAAGGACGTCTTAATAGAACTCATGAGTTCACTCGCAGACCCAGATTGGTTAGTACACGTAAGCCTGTGCTTTGCAGTGCTGGAGATCCTCAGAAAGTTCCAGCTTGCATCGCAGACAAGCCGTCTAAGCAGACGGGTCAGTCTGCAAAGGGCATATTGTTAAGGCAGGTTTACCCAGACAAGTTCGAGCCGGGGCGCAGCGCTTAAAACTGCGCCTCAGTGCAAAGCATCCAGCGCCGTGTTCCCCGGCTCATTTAGGGGGAAGCACATGACAAGATATGCGCACGTGTTCAGGCTGTTTACCGCTCCGTTCATTGCGGCAGCGCTGATGCTTTTCCTGCTCCCCATTCGATGCTTTGCGGTCACGCAGGAGGAACTGGAAAATATTGAAGCGCAGCGAGAAGTTTTAGAGACCCGCAGGGATAATATTGAGAAAAAAGTCAGTGACCTCAGCGCATCCCATGCAAGCGCTCTGGAGCAGAAAGCCGCACTGGACGAGCGTAATCAGATCACGCTGAAACAAATCAAATTACTTATGGATCAAATCGATCTATGCGATACAATTCTTAAGCAGAAGGAAAAGGAGGTCGAGGCCGCAAAACAAAAAGAGACTGAGCAGCTTGAAAAATTCCGGGCAAGGGTCCGCGGCATGGAGGAAAACGAAAATTACAGTATTCTGGATTTGCTGCTGACATCGTCGAGCATCGGTGAGTTCATCTCTGCTATGGAGGATATGCAGGTAATAGTTGAGAGCGATAAAAAGCTTGCGGATGATTACATTGCTGCAAGAGAAGAGGCCGAGCGTGTCCGGAATGAATATTTGAGCGTGAAGAATGAGTATAAGGAACATTTGGATGTCTTGAATGCGGAACAGGGCAGACTGGAGCGCCAAATAGCCGAGGCCGATGCGCTGATCATAAGTCTGGAAGAAGATACTGAAAGCGCAATTGCAGAATATGAGATCAGCATTGCCTCAGAAGACAAGATGGCAAAGTATCTTGACGAAATGAGCCTCCAATATGCTCATGAGCAGGATGCCGAGCTGCGAGGAGTGTACAGCGATTCGCAGTTTATCTGGCCGGTCCCGTCCTGTACGCTGCTGACGAGTCCCTATGGGTACAGGATACATCCGATCCTGGACTATGAGAGGCTCCATGCAGGACTGGACATAGGAGCTAAGTTCGGCGAAGAAATTATCGCTGCTGACGGTGGCACGGTTTTGATCGCCGAGTACAGCGACTCATATGGGAACTTTGTGCTCATTGATCACGGCGACAGATATTCCACTGCCTACGGGCATATGTCCGAAATTGCAGTTGAGGCCGGACAAGAGGTCAAGCAGGGAGAGCTTATTGGCTATATCGGAAGCACCGGCTGGTCAACCGGACCGCACCTGCATTTTGAGATTCGCTTAGACGGCGAGCGTATTGACCCAGAGGAGTTCTTCTCCGGCTTGATCCACTATAATTGCTGACATAGAGTTTTAGCTCCCGATACGAGATTTGTATCGGGAGCCTTTTTGTCGAAAAAGATATTGAAGCCTGTCCCCTGAGCGAGTGCTGATGACATATATATTGTGGGATAAAAAGCAGCATCTAAAATACATAAAGAATAGGAGAAAGACATGGCTGATATTATTACTGCAATAAAAGATGATCCTGGGTTTTGTGTTACTGTTCTTGCGGCATTTCTGGCATTCATCGGTATCCTCTGCGCAGCCGATTTGAAAACGTCAAAGGGCATCAAATTGGCTGTTAGCGCGGGTATAGTATGTGCCGCAGTTATAGGAGTTGCGATTATATACTTTAAAATACATTCGCCGCAGCCTCCTACACCAACTTCTGCTGTACTTGAGTCGCCAACGCCTACACCTGCGTTCGCACAAACACCAACGCCAGTTCCTTCAACACAGCCCCCAAAATCTGTGCCAAGTGAGGCGGATCTTGCGGGCTGCGATGAACGACTGCAATTCCCGAGCAGTTACCTGCCGGACTATGAAACAAAAGTCGTGAAATCGCACTCCGGAAACGGAGTATATCTGAGACTTGCGCCTACAAGTCTCAGAATAAGGATCTGCACAATCCCTGATGATACGGAAGTTCGGGTGATTGCCGAGGAGAACGGATATTCTCTGGCTATAGTGGCTGATGGGCTTGCCGGGTGGATTACTTCGGACAGACTTGTAGACAAATAGAAAGCAAGAGGTCGACATTGTTGTCGGCCTCTTGCTGCTTTATCCCCGTGGGATATTATTTCAACTCCGATGGATTATTCCAACAATCTCTTAAAGGAAATATAATTATTCCGATAGGGGGTGATTTATTTGAGCACAAAAACGGACGTCAGAAAAATAGTAGGAAAGAACCTATACAAATATAGAAGCGAGCGAAACCTTTCTCAAGTACAGGTCGCGGAGATAGTTGGTCTTAGTCCTCCTTTTTATGCGAATATAGAACGGGGTGCAAAAGGACTGAGCCTATACTCCCTGCGTGAGCTTGCCAATGCATTGGGAGTCAGTACAGACTATTTGTTGTTTGATGACAGACCGGGCAATGAAGTCAAAAATGTAGAAGCCCTGCTTAGAGGGCAACCTGCCCATACAGTCGTAGCGATAGAGAAAATGATTGCCTTGCATCTGGAGGATATTGAGCAAAGCAAAAATGATGCATGAGCAGCTGTGACGGAGATTGCGAGGTCAACTTATGAGTCTGGACACACACCAAGCTCAAATCATTACAGAAGTATACAATAAAATGTACAAGCAGCTTTTAGCATATGCACGCAACTCTCTTGGTCAAGAATACCTTGTGGAAGAATCTGTACAGGATACATTTAGAATTGCCTGCGCAAAATATGATGAATTCATAGGCAGCCCAAATCCGGAGGGCTGGCTTATGATAACGCTGAGAAACATAATAAGAAACACGCGCCGTGAGCAGGCAAAACTAAGCCGAATGTTTGTAAAGGCAATATCGTCAGGCGATGAAGTATACTCAGAATCATACATAATTGCTGCAGAAGATAAAAATATCGAAAAAGCAGAGACAAATCTATATTTTTCTGGTATGCTTACAAAAGATGAATACTTTTTACTTACACTGGTAGCGATATATGGATACAGTACAGCAGAAGCAGCTCGCGTATTTGGCATCACGGCCGAGGCTTGCAAGAAACGTGTTCAGCGTATAAAGAAAAAGCTGAAAAAGTTATTAGATGAAAACTTCTGACCGGATTGACTTCCAATATGTCTGCAAGTAAGGGAGGAAAAAATGTACACTTCCAATAGTAGTACACGAGACTTTTCGCACTTCGACAAGCTCAGCACCGAAGAGCTGCAGGAAATAATACGTCAAGATTCGTTCTTAGATGATGACTCGTCTGATATTGATGCGATTTTATATATAACCGACTTGCTTGTCAAACGCTCAGATTCATCAAATAATAGCAAGGATGTAGAGGCCGCATGGAAATCCTTCAAGGAGAATTACTATCCGTACATCTCTGATCCTGAGCCGCTATACAGCTTTGATTCTCCGGAAGATGAAGTTGTGAAGGCAAAGCCTCGCCATCTCAGCCGTGCAATGAAAACATTGAGCGTTGCCGCTGTCCTCGCAGTCGTAATTATCTCCGGCAGTTTAACTGCAAGTGCATTCGGCTACAACCTCTGGGGTGCTGTCGCTGAATGGACACGGGATACCTTTGGATTTACGCAGAGTAGTCAGAACAATGGAATATATCCGTTTGAGAATCTGAGAGATGCGCTTGCCGCTTACGATATCGATGAACCTATCGTTCCGCAGTGGATACCTGACGGTTACGGGGAGGACACAGTCCAGGCTGCTGAAACACCTGACAGCAAAATTATTTCGTCCAGCTGCAAAAGTGCCTCTGGCGAGATTAAAATTGAAGTAAAAGCGTTTTATAATTATGATAGTAAGCATAGAGTGTACGAAATTCTTGAAGACGGTGTCGAAAAGTATTCTTCCAACGGAATAGATTTCTATATCATGAAGAATGACGAATTTACGAGAGTTTCCTGGGCTGATGGCAATAATGAATGTTCCATCATCTGTTCTCTTAAACCCAAAGAAATCTATAGGATGGTTGACTCCATCTTTTGATAAAATCATTTAATAGTTATTCATGTTCATATCAGCTTGAGAAGTTGACCTTCAAGTCAATTTCGCATATAATAAACATGGTTGATGGGCGTCATCCCATCGGTGCAGCTGACATCTTCAATCCGAAATCAATGCAGGAGAAGTGATATTTCACGAAGGAACTGTAAGTTGACGGGCAACGATAAAACCCGAAAGGAATGCAGCAGAAGCGGCTATCCGCGAAGGAGCTGTAAGTTGGCGGACAACGATAAAATCAGCTTTAATAAAGAGAGGCGCATGGCACTGCGGTGTTATAGCCTCTCTTTATACATAATAGGCAATAAGAACAGAGAGACGTGTTTAAATAGGCAAAATCTGCGGTTAATAATGTCTGCTTCACAGCAGGCATTTTTTTTGCGCAAAATTTGGAAAAAAGCAGGGACTGCGTGTCCCCGAATCAATTGCTGCAGACATATATAAAATA
>OIXA01003139.1_pt1 | contig 17770 bp, 16 predicted proteins | sample 1587721 | NCBI WGS metagenome assembly OIXA01 (sample SAMEA3888900, study PRJEB22519) | human gut metagenome | biome: human gut; feature: human-associated habitat; material: faeces | place: Denmark | collected 2013 | reverse complement strand
CTTCGATTGCATCATGGATAGAATAATCCATGATGATTTCTCCATTTAAGCCAACCGGAGCAAGTTGTTTGATTCCGCCGCCGAATCGGGAACCGAGACCGGCAGCCATGATAACTAATGTTGTTCTCATAATTTGTTCTTTCCCTTAAAGATAATTATTCTACAGTTACACTTTTCGCCAGATTTCGTGGTTTATCTACATCCAAGCCTTTAGCTACACTGATGTAATATCCCAATAACTGTAATGGAATCACTGCAAGTGATGTTGCAAAAAGTGGATCTGTCTTTGGAATGTAGACTGTAAAATCTGCTGTATCTTCAATGTTATACTTTCCAAAAGTAGTCAGTCCCATCAAATACGCTCCTCGACTCTTACATTCTAGCATATTAGAAATAGTTTTTTCGTACAGTTCTGGCTGAGTCAATACACCGACTACTAAAATATCGTCTTCAATTAAAGAAATTGTTCCATGCTTTAATTCTCCGGCGGCGTATGCTTCTGAATGAATATAGCTGATTTCTTTCATCTTTAAGCTACCTTCCATACAGATTGCATAATCAATGCCCCTTCCAACAAAGAATACATCATGGGCATTTACCTGTTTTGATGCAAACCATTGGATACGTTCTTTATCTTCTAAAATCTTTGCAATTTTTTCTGGTAAAGTCTTTACTTCTTTAATAAGCTCAACATATCTTTCTTCTGAAATTTCTTCACGAACTTTTGCAAATTGGATTGCCAAAGCGTAAGTTGCAACAAGCTGTGTACTATAAGCCTTTGTTGTAGCGACAGCAATTTCAGGTCCTGCCAAAGTATAAAATACTGAATCAGCTTCTCTGGCAATAGATGAGCCAACTACATTTACAATTCCTAATGTTCGTACTCCTTTTTCCTTTGCTTCCCGAAGTGCTGCTAAACTATCTGCTGTTTCTCCAGACTGACTTATAACTACTACTAAGCCATTCTTATCAAGCAAAGGATTTCTATAACGGAACTCAGAACCAAGTTCTACACGAACAGGAATTTTGGCTAAATCTTCAATTACATACTGTGCTGCAATACCAACATGATAAGCTGATCCACACGCAACAATATAAATCTGACTGATTTCTTTTATATCTTCTTCAGAAAGCCCCACATTTGATAAATCAATAAAATCCTCTTTCACAACAGAATTAATTGTATCACCTACAACCTTTGGCTGTTCATGGATTTCTTTCATCATAAAATGTTCATATCCAGCTTTTTCTGCTGCTTCTGCATTCCAGTCAATAGTTTTTAATTCTTTCTCAATTTCATCTCCATCAAGATTATAGAAAGTAATTTCACCTTTTCTTACACGAGCCATCTCCATGTTACCAATATAATATACATTTCTTGTATATTTTAAGATAGCAGGTACATCAGACGCAATATAAGATTCCCCATCTTCTACTCCGAGAATCATCGGACTATCTTTTCTTGCAACATATATTTCTTCTGGGTATTCATTAAACATTACTGCCAAAGCATAAGAGCCACGAATACGAACCATAGCATGATTAATTGCATCTACTGGTGTTCCTTCATATTTTGTATAATAATAATCAATAAGTTTAACTGCAACTTCTGTATCTGTATCGGAATAAAATGTATACCCTTTTCTCACAAGCTTTTCTTTTAATTCCTGATAATTTTCAATAATGCCATTATGTACTGCTACAATATTTCCATCATCACTTCTATGAGGATGAGCATTATTTTCCGATGGTTCTCCATGAGTTGCCCATCTGGTGTGACCAATTCCACATGAACCAATTACTGCCTTCCCATCATTGGTTTTTTCAGCAAGAATTTTAAGTCGTCCCTTTGCTTTTACAATATCAACATCCCTATCTCCATCACGAACTGCAATTCCTGCAGAGTCATAACCACGATATTCTAACTTAGACAAGCCCTCTAATAAAATAGGTGCTGCCTGTTCTTTACCTGTAAATCCTACAATCCCACACATAATTATTTACTCCCTTTTACTCGTAATCTTGCCTTATAATAAATCTTTTATAGCAAAATTATTATCTTAGCTTTTACTTTATTGTTTCCCTTATTTTATTATGTTTCTTTAAATGGACATACCTTCAGACATTGATAGCATTTAATACACTTCTTTTCGTCTATTTGAGGATATTCAAATCCTTCTTCATCTTCAATCATTGAAATTGCCATTTGAGAACAAATTGCATAGCATGCGGTACACCCACAACATTCTTTTTTTTCTTTAAATAGTACAGGTATTTTCCTGTCCATCTTTTCCTCCCTTTATACGCCTATTACATAAGCATATTTTCCTAGTATTCTATGTGCCATCATAACGCACACTGTAGAAATCATGATTACAAATATTGCATTTATCGGAAATACATTTGCCATTGGAACTAACTTATTTAAGATTCTAATTATCAGCATATGACACAGATATATTCCAAAAGAATTATCACCCAAAACTTTTAAAAATTTTTTCAAAATAACTGGTTGCTCATTCAAATTTAAATCACCAGCTTCTATATATATGTATGCTCTTATACAAAAAAGCCCCGTTGTTATAATGGAACTCATTTTTAATTGTGTTGTCGCCATATCAAAGTTTCCCATCCAATACCAAATAAATCCTTCAACACCTTGAATTACCAATGAGAACAGACACAAGTTAGTTAAACATTTTTTAGATAATTGTAAATTAATATACCCGTTTTTTAAACTTACCCCTAAGTAATAAAATCCAAACCAAAAAACAAATAATTCGCCCTGAAATGGAAAGCCTAATTCAAGATTAAACCACAAGCTTATATAACGAATTAGAAAAATGCTAACGGGTGTTACAAACCACCCTAATTTAGAAAATCTACTCCGCAAAAGTTTAAACGTAACTGGTATTAATAGTACCATCTGTATATAAACCAGAATAAAATAATATATTCCATTACATTTTGACATAAAAACATCCGGTATAAATGTATTTATTCTCCGATTCACGACCGCAAATATAAATGACCAAATTATATAAGGAATAATTATTTTTTTAATTCTGCGATATATTATATCTCTATATACTCCATTTTCGTTTTCTTTGGTTAAATAACCGGAAAGAAATATAAACATACCTACTGCAAAATTAACAAATGGTCGAATTATTACTCCGTACCCCCCCCCAAGCATATGTATTAGTGTTATATGTATGGATAACAATTACTGCAATAATTGATAACCCTCGCATTATTTGTATTTTTTTATTCATTCTTCTCTCCCATATTGAACTGCATTAACATACCGTAATCAAGATTTGACTTTATACCCCCCCGTCTTGCTCTTTTAAGCACCGGTTTTAATACTTTCTTAATAGCATTTTTTATTCTTTGTTTTATTGGCAAAGATAAATAACTTTTTCTTAACTCTTCAAAATCCATTTTCTTCATATCTATAAAAAAAGTTTCTCTCTCTTTTGGTCTATAAACAGAACGGAACTCTGCTGGATTTTCTTTTGTAGCGTCGTCATATTCTACTTCCATAACTTTTACAGATGACTTAGATATGAGCCTGTTAAATATTTTTTCTCCTTGATTCGTTCGAACAATTACCAAAGATGTTCCTTTACTATCATTCATTTCTGGAGCAATAGTGTCAATCCCCCAGAAATCTCCTATCGTTAAATCTGATAATCTTAATGTCTTAGCTTTGCATTCATAGCAGGATGGTCTAAGGCAGAAATCACTTAAAAACATTTGCATATACGGGTCTTTGCTTTTAGAGATGTAAACTTCTTTAGATGAACCATACTCTTTCATTCCAAAGTTTTCCCATCCTTGATCTTTACATCTAAAGTTGACTTTCTCCATCTTGCCTTGCATTTTATTTTCCATATAACCTACATATTCTTTCCACAATGCAGGTGATGGAACCCCATGGCAAATAATATCAACACAAATAAGATTTTTATAATCTTTCTGAAGAAATTTCTTTAATCCATTAATTTGACATCCTGTTCCAGTAAATAAAACCAATTTATTTAACACTAGATTTTCACGAACATTCTTAAAAATATTTTTAATTTTAGCTTGTAAATATTTAGATCCTAGAAGTTTCTCTAAATCTTGCTTTTCTGTAACTCCAATATACTCAGCTTCTGTGCAAGATGCATTCATTGCAACTCCATAAACAATTCCTTTTTTTTCAAGAACCTCATTTGCCAATAAAGAAAAAATTGCACCTGAAGAGCTTTTCATCCTTATGTCATTATCATAATATGCCGCATACGCTTTTTTTTCGTTTATCGCCATATTCTAATCTCCCTCCAAACTGTAAATTTTCCCAAATACGCCTTATTTGATCTTCTCCAAATCCATGAGTTCTCCCCATTTCAAATCTGTCTCAAGCGTAATATCCGTATCAAAACCGCCTTGATCAAAAAAGGTTAGTTCTCCAAAATAAATTTGCCCATCTATATTATATAAATCTACTCTCATATGAACCAAATTCTCTGAGAGTTGTTCGGCAATCCTTATCATTTTTTCATAGTTTTCCGGTCTTTCCACATTTGATTCGGGTTCTAATTCCGGTTTTTGATATAATAAGCGATTCCACTCTTTATCATAAAAACGAAAAGTTGGATGTCCAGATGCCCTATTCGTACATACCATCACGCTATCCATTTTTCCATTAAACATAAAAAATTTATAATCATTTGGTACGGTATTCGTTATCATTTTTTCTGCTATAATCCGATGTCTCAAATTTTTATATGGCCATTCTCGGCATAGATAATAGTAATTATTTTTTAAACTCTTTTCCAATACATCTTTTGTTCTATCTATGTCCATATTGTTTTTATCATTTATAAGTACTACTCCACCAGAATCATGTGTTGTTTTTAAAACAAAATTAGATGGCAATTTTGAAAAATCTATATCTTCAAAACGATCCCACGCACCATAAGTAGGTATAACATATTGTTCACCAATTTTATCTGCAACATATTTCTTTGCCTCATATTTATCTACCATTATTTGGTAGTGTTCTTTTCGGTCATTTATTTTCAACCAATTAAGTTTTTCATTATAAGATTTTGGATTACTCAAATTCAGCTTTCTCTTCAATTTACTAAAAAAAACCATTCTTAAATAAATTGAATCCGGCAAGACTTTAGCTAAATTTACAAAGACTTTTTTATATAATTTCATATGTTTTTTCCTTTCATTTACTTTCTTTTGGCAAATTTATAAATTATCGCTTTCATTTCCTCACGATACATAAACGAAGTTATCATCAAAGAAACTATTCCAAATAAAAATGCCTGTATTTCACCAAATGAAATAAGAATAAGTGAATGTATAATTAGCAATACAAACGAAAAAATATTACGCTTGAAACTTATCCCTATGTTCATTTCTATTTTCATATCACGTGCCCTTATCAAAAGCACAGCAAAATATCCTAAACAAGTTCCAATCGCAATTCCCTGCATTCCAAGCGGCTTGACTAAAATAAAATTGAATAAAAGATTGGTCGCAGCACCTAATGCAGTTGTAATAAAAACTTTATTTGTTTTAGCTCCTACCGTATACACAACACTAAAAAAAGATGCATAGCAACTAATAATTGTTGACACTGATAATAAGGGTACATATTCCCATGCTATGGCAAACTCCTTGCTCATAACGCCTACATAGACCGGCTTAATAAGCATAACTATTCCAATTGTAATAAATACCATTCCAAATGACGTAACATTAAAAACATTTTGATAAAATCCTTTTTTATCTTCACTTGATTCAACCTCAATAGCAGACATTTGCCAAGCCTGAACAAACAAAGAATATACCATATTTATGATCTGAGGTATTTTTAAAGCAAGTGAATATATTCCATTTGCACTATCACCCAAAAAGTAATTGATAATATATTTATCACCAGCCGCCATAATCCACCACATTAAACTGTTAGGAACTAACGGAATACTATACTTCAAAATCATTTTCAATATTTTTTTATCAATACATTTAAAGGAAACAACTTTAAAAAAATCACTGAATACAAGAATATATATTGTGCCAATAACTGCTGCCAGCAACGTCGCATATAAATATCCAGCCATTCCCCACTTAAAAACTAAAAGAAAAAGTACATTGAATCCCAATGTCGTAGCTGTTGTAATTAAGCCAAAAATTGTAAATTTTACATTCTGATTTATTGCTCGAAAATACTCACTATATATTTGATTAAATGTTCGAACAACTAGAAGAACAACAAATAGCCAAATATATTCATCAAATTTGAAAATCATTTTATACAGTGGAGTAAATGCTATAGATATTACAGTTCCAAATAAAAAAACTGCAAAACAATTACTTGCTGCCTCTTTTGGCGTTAAGTCTTTTCCAAGAACAAAACGTATAAGTGCTTCATTAACCATCATAGTTGAAAATGGAATTACCATACCTAATGACGTTATAAACAAATCAATTGTTCCATATTCTGCTGTTGTCAACACATATGTATATAATGGAACAATCAAAAAGGTTAATATTTTGCTTCCAAAATTCCCCACCGCAAAAATTGCGGTATTATATACTAATTTTTTATAATTATTCTCACTCATTTATTTAGCCTCGCATTATCCTTTCTGTACTATCATTATTCATCTAATGCATGGTGAATAAATCTGTATGCCTTTTCCCTTTCCTTTTTTAATGACTGATTGGTTATTGAAAAATCATATTCAAACTTGACATCTTGAAAATTTCCAGTATAATGCAGTTTTTCCAAATGAAATGTTTTTAATAAAGTGTTTATTCTACTTCCCATTCCTGTGTGTTTTCCATTTCTATCAAATACTAGAAATGGTCTATTATATAAAATTGAGAAAACCGACGCATGAAATGAATCTGTACATACAAATTCAGCTGTTTTTATAAGATATACAAACTCAGACGGTCCACAACAATAAAATTCACTTTCTAAATTAGATAAATCAATAATTTCACAATCTTTTTCTGCTGCGATTTTATGTATAGCACTTATATATTCCTTTGTTTCAGTTCCCAAAAAATAGCAAACAATATATTTATCCGGAAGTATTTCCTTCGGTTTTTTTACAATTCGATCCCATTCTTCTTTTTGTAACATCATTGTTGGATCAATCAGTACTTCTACGTCCTGACGGTTTGTTATTTTTTCTATTATATTTTTTGCAGCTTCCTCTCTTACTGATATTGCATCAAATTTTGAAATATACTGTTCCACTCTTCCTTTATAATCTAACGGTATCTCTTCTATTCCAAATGATGCACTTATTGCAATCTTTTTTTTCTGAGTAAAAGTAAGCAAATCCAAATCACTCAGCCCGCCATAAATCGGATTCCATATCTGATCTGAACCGACAAAATAGTAATCATATTTATCAAATTCTTGCAATCTTGAAAAAGAGAAAAAATGTTTTGAGTTTACAATTTTTTTGTTAAATTCCAAAAAGTTTTTCTTTCTTTCTTTAGGATCTTTGGGATCAACACAGTCCTTTATTTTGTCGCCTTTCAAAATATAACGGAACCAACCTTTTATGTATAACTTTAATACTTCAATATGATTCACCTTTTTGTTATTCAAACAGGGAATATTTACAATATTAACTGTATTTAATCCTTCTTTTTTCAGAATCTCTTGCACCGCATAATTTTGTAGTTTATTCCCAAAATTTGAATTACCATACAGTGAAACAATCGCTGCTGTTTTTTTATTATTTTTCATAATTAATCCTCTATATAAGTTCCTCATAGCAAAAATGTAATAATATATAATTTGGGGACTATTATTCACATTTTTTTTTGCTAATCATTAAAAGCATCTTATATATTAATACCTTAATATGTTTTTTCCCACTTGGTTTTATAACAATTTTATTTTCTTTCAAAATTCCAGCAATTTTTTGAATACTATCATTTATCATTTTTGAATTATAAGAAGTATCATTTTTCACCCGTGCTTTCCAATATGTAGTAAAGAGAAGTGCCATCCATAATTCCAAACTATATCTTAGTGAACTTTTCTCCAATTTTTCATGTACCATCAAAATCATCTCTAATGATTTTGCAAAAGATTCTGCAGTAGGTTTTGAGGACAATGACGATGAATCAATATCATGATATATAGTATAATAACATTTAGCTGAATAGAAAAAATTACTGCATTTATCCAGATAGATATATGTAGTATATAAATCTTCAAATATAGTTGACTCATAAAACATATCTTCTGTTAATATACTTTTTCTAAAAATCTTTGCACCTAAACCAGGTCTGACAACTTCATTTAATTCATCAATATTGTGCAATCCTTCCCTAGTTTCATTGAACCCAGAAATAATATCTTTCGTATCACCAATAATATCCTCCCTATCAAAAAAGAGAACATCTATTTTTTCATTTTTTTCAAACAGATCATTGATTTCTCTAAGTACATCAGAAGTCGTAATCCAATCATCACTATCTACAAAGAAAAACAAATCTCCCGATGATTTTTCAAATCCAAATTTTCTTGTTAAACCAGGTCCAGTATTTTCTTTCGTATACGCTTTGATTCTACTATCCATTTCTTGATATTTTTTCATCAATGAATAACTATTATCTTTTGAACTATCGTCGACTAATATTAATTCATAATCCTCATATGTTTGACTCAAAACAGATTGTACTAATTTATCTAAATACCTTTCCGCATTATATACAGGTACAATTATACTAATTTTCATACCTCTTCCTTTCCTTATGAGCTTGTCCTAAAATAATTCCATATGCAACAGCTATTGGCTGTATAATATTTGATTCTTCAAAAAAATAACTAAACGCACTTAGGAAAACAGTAATAATCAATAACATCCCCATAACTGGAGCATATTTATTTTTTTCTCGTATAAATTTTATTTCTATTATAATTAAAGATAAAACAAATAATACTAATAATGATAATCCTATTATCCCATAATCATATAGGTACTCTATATAACTATTATGTGAAAAGCGAGAAAATCCACCTGGTTTAAGGCGATAATAAACACTTTGGAAACCATGTCCAAAAATTTTTTCCCTTATATTTGACGTCTTGAACGCTTGAAGAGTAATCGCCCAAATAATATCTCGACCGCTTCCTCCATCTGTACTTAATTTTGAAAAACGGTCAAAAATCTCAAGTCCCGATCTATTCTCGAGATACAATACTGCTCCACTACCTATACAAATAGCAATAAAAAGATACATATATTTTTTCCATTTTTCTCTTAATGAACCTTGTATATGTGCATCTAATACTAACATCACCAATATTCCTAAAATTAATGCTATCGTTCCAGTTCTTTTCGTTGATGCAACAGATATAGCAATACATAATAACATACATAAATTTCGCAAATTCTTTTCTTTAAGAAAAATGATAATTAACGGTAATGCAGTTAAGCAATAATATGTTAAAAATACTACCTGCCCTATGTTTCCATTTCCAGCTAAATGTATTCTTATAAGTGATACTGAGATAAGACACATTATTAAGTAATATATAAATGTCTTTTTTTCAATATTTTTGTTCATTTCATTATGACAAGTAAAGTCATAATACACAATAACACTTAACGGCCAAATAAATATATCAATTGGCGTATAGGGTAAGTAAATTGAATTATTTAATATAGTAATTACACATTGATATACAATTAAAATTCCTAAAATCAAAGTAATACTGTTTATTGATTTCCTCTTTAGCGTTATCAATTCCTCAAAAAAATAGCATAACAAAACAATTGCCTGCATACCAAACCCCAAAAGTCTTATAGTGCCATTTTGGTTTGTTTGATATAGCATTTTAAGTATGATGGAAAAAAACAAACAATTATATGCTATTCCCATAAAAAATTTTTTTAAATTTATTTTCAGCACTTTTAGATAACCTCCGAGATTTTTATGCTATATTAATCATGTTTTTTATTTATTTCCAAGCTGATTTGCAATATCCTCGTCCACAATTTCCTCTCCAGATTTATGTTTTAACTGCTCTTTTGAAGCCTCACTTAAGCCATTATCAATTACACAATTTATGTCACATGTACTACATTTATCAAGTTCTTCTTTCGTAACTTTTCCATCACGATAATCACAGCAAATTTTGTTTTCATACATACTGTATGGTTGTTTAGTAAATAAAGCTTTAAATTTATGCACTAAAACCCATGTTGCTGGTTTCCAAATATATTTATGCATAGCCGGAGAAACAGAGCCTATCATCCAGCAATCTCGATCACAACAACGAACTTTTTTTCGCACCTCTTCTGCCTGAGAACTATTCCACAGTTCATCCCAAGATTGATTATTCAAATTTCCCATAACTTCTTTATCCTTAGTTCCATTGCAAGGCATAACATCACCATATGGATCAATGAAAAATGTATCAAAACTCATGTCACATGGAAGAAGCCTCTTTTGCCCATAAATATAATTAATTAATCCATGATTAAAATACGCTCTGAACCATTTTTTAGGACTATTACTACGTAATAACTCATTAACTAACTTTTCAAAATTCTTTGCAACCATCGGACGATCATGAATAATATTTTTTGCTTCTACAAAATAGAAACTATTATGTAAAGAAGCCGTTGCAAATTCCATCCCCATTTCATTACTAATTTGGTATAATGGTACAAGGTCTGGTGCGTTTTTATCCTGTACAGTCATACCAAATCCAACATCTTTCATTCCCATTTCTCTAAGTTTTTTTAACGTACCATATCCACGCTGATAACCATTCTGAAGGCCTCGTATTTCGTTATTTGTCTCCTCAAGTCCTTCAATGGAAATACGTATGCCAATATTAGGGAACTCTTTACAAAGGTCCACAATACGATCTGTAAAAAATCCATTAGTCGAAATAACAATACGATCGGATTTCTTATATAACTCACGTACAATGTCTTTCAAATCAGTTCTAATAAAAGGTTCACCACCAGTAATATTTGTAAAATACATCTTTGGCAATTTTTTTATTGTGTCCAAACTGATTTCTTCTTCTGGCTTAGATGGTGCTTTATAACGATTGCACATTGAACATCTGGCATTACAACGATATGTAACAATTACTGTTCCATTTAATTTTTTTTCAGTATTCTTTTTCATCTTTATTAATTACCCCTTTATTTTCTATTTTTGACAGCCTCATTAAAAATTTTCATCAAAGCTTCATAATGTGATTGCGGTGCGAACCTGTTTTCAAGCCTTTTTCTACTAGCTTGTCCCATCTTTTTAACCAAAATATCATCATCTAGCATCTTAATTTTTTTAATAAGATCCTCAACATTTGATGGTTCAAATAAATATCCGTTTTCCCCATCACTAACCAATTCTGGAAGACTTCCTATATTGCTAGCGATAACCGGCTTTGAATATTGAAACGACTCTAAAGCAGTATTAGGTAGGTTATCATACCAAATTGAAGGAATCAATGTAAATCTAGCTCCTTTTATAATATCCTCTAGTTCCTCTCCACTCTTAAACCCAAGGAATTCAACATTCTTCATTTTATGATCCTTTACATATTTTTTCAGACGCTTTGCCTCATCTGTTGTATCGTCTCCCATAATTTTAACTGTATACTCAGGCAATTTTTCATACGCTTTTATAACAGTTTCAACTCCCTTTTCTTCAGTAACACGTCCAAAATATAATCCATACGATCCTATCTGCGGTTCCCCTATTGTTGTTTTACTTGCTGTAAAAGTAGGAATACAATGAATTCTTTTTTCATCAAAGCCATTTAATGCCAATTTTTTCTTCAAAAATTCTGATGGTGTTATAAATGCATATACATTTTTATATACATTTATCATTTTATGAAATTTCATAGAAAACACTCTTACGACAGATGCAAATAGTGATCCTTTCACACATCTCTTTTTAATACAACTCCTATATCCCTTTGATAAACATTCTTCACAGACTTTCTTTTCATACATAAAATCAAATCTTGGACATAACAAGAAATAATCTGATAATCTTAACACAACCGGGATTCCCATTTTACTTGCACCTGTAATTACACTCGGAGACAATTTATTAACAAAATGAATAATATATACCAAATCTGGCTTTACATCCTTTATTTCTTTTTTTATTGCTTTTTCTACTTCACGAGAATAAATACTTCGCGTAAGTAACTGCCAAATTGATTTAGGTGTCTTTTTCACTTCATCAAAATATGTTGCATCTCGTCCACCAATTGGTTCTACAAAGTATTTTGAATATTCTGTTGCAACATTTTTATTGGAATGTATGGAAAAAGGTATAACCTCATGCCCATTATCTTCAAGCATCTTTTTAATATTAAACATATACTTTTCTGGGCCCCCAGAAATAAAGTATCTATAATTTACTATAAGTATTCTCAACGTTTTCTCCTTATCTTTATAAATAGCATTATTTACTATTTTTTATACACAAATATTTAATAAACAATAAACCTACTCTTTTTTATTCCCCTCTGTGATGGATAATCGCTTTTTATAAAGATCTCTTGTATCTCCAATTATTTTTGCCGGATTTCCACCCACAATCGCAAAATCAGGTACATCTTTAGTTACAACTCCGCCAGCTGCTACTAAAGCATTTTTTCCAATAGTGACATTATATAAAATAATACTCCTTCCTCCAATTACAGCATTATCTTTTATTACTACCGGGCCAGTATAATAATCAATCATTGGACCAGTGTAATTACAATCTCTATTCCACATTCTAGCTACTAAATCATGTTCATAGATTCTAACATCTGCCGCTACAGTGACATTATTTCCTATACTAATTAGATCCGGATGGGTAGGAATCCAACATGGATGCCAATACCCCCCCGACCATATTCTTTAAAGATATTAGATTTTCTAATCACTTCAGCTTTAGCATGGTTTTTCTTTAAAACTGTCAAAAGTAATAATTTAAACAAAATAACTAATTTTTTCACTAATTTCACCGTTTTCTATTTTTAGTTTATTAATCTCTCTGAAAAATATCCCTTGTATAAACTTTGTCTTTTACATCATCCAAACAACTATCATATCTATTTGCGATAATTGCCTGGCTCTGTTCTTTAAATTTATCCAGATCATTCACAACCTTGCTTCCAAAGAAAGTGCTTCCATCTTCCAATGTTGGCTCATAAATAATCACAGATGCCCCTTTAGCTTTGATTCTCTTCATAACTCCCTGTATAGAGGACTGGCGGAAATTATCTGAATTTGATTTCATAGTAAGGCGATATACACCAATTACAACCTCTTTTTCCATAGAGGCATCGTATGTATTCTCATCTCCATAAGCGTAATATCCTGCTTTCTGTAAAACACGATCTGCTATGAAATCTTTCCTTGTTCTATTAGACTCAACGATTGCAGACATCATATTCTGAGGAACATCTGCATAATTTGCCAGAAGCTGTTTTGTGTCTTTCGGTAAGCAATATCCACCATATCCAAATGACGGATTGTTATAATGAGAACCGATTCTAGGATCAAGGCACACACCATTAATAATCTGTTGTGTGTTCAATCCTTTCATTTCTGCATAAGTATCAAGCTCATTAAAATATGAAACTCTGAGAGCCAAATATGTATTAGCAAATAATTTCACTGCTTCTGCTTCTGTAAATCCCATTATCAAGGTATCAATATTTTCTTTAATTGCACCTTCCTGTAACAATCCAGCAAACGTGTTCGCAGCTTTTACAAGTCTAGCATTTTCAACATCTGTTCCCACAATAATTCTGGATGGGTACAGATTATCATATAATGCTTTTGACTCTCGTAAAAATTCTGGACTGAAGATAATATTATCACAGTGGAATTTTTCTCTAATACTTGCGGTATACCCTACCGGAATTGTAGATTTAATTACCATAATTGCATCTGGGTTATATTCAATAACCAGCTTGATTACAGCTTCTACCGCTGATGTATCAAAGAAATTTTTCTTGCTGTCATAGTTTGTAGGTGCAGCAATAACTACAAAATCCGCTTCTTTATATGCAGATTCCGCATCTAATGTGGCAGTCAGATTTAACTCTTTTTCCTTTAAATATTTTTCAATATACTCATCCTGAATCGGACTGATTCTCTTATTAATTTTTTCCAATTTTCTGGAATAATATCAACTACCGTAACCTTATTACTTTGGGCAAGAAGGACAGCAAGGGATAATCCCACATAACCGCTTCCAGCTACTGCGATTTTTCTTCTCATATATTTCTCCTTTCTGACAGAGATAACACTACTTTTTTCTGGCTTTGCACAATTCAGGAATCAATTGTTTTCCAAAGAAAGCAAATGCTATCATAGTTGTTACAATAACAGAAAAGCTTCCCTGTAAAAGAAAGCGTAAATACAGATTATGGATATATATCCTGCTGATAAAAAGTGAAACGGTTAATGCCACAGTCTCGGATACAGACATTTTTATCCAGATAGTTCTGTACTTTACTCCTGGTATGTGAAGCTTTTTCCGGTATATTCCAATTGATTTAAAAACGACTTCAAAAATGGTAGAAACTGCCGTTCCAATAAAAATGCCGCACATGCCATAATAGATTCCAAGGATAACAGAAACTACCAGATTTATTGTTGTACTTATAATGGCAAGATTTCTGTCATATGCAAAAAGTCCACAGGCATCCATTGCTTGCCAGAGAGGATCTTTTACGATCGTAAGGTAAATGTTGATGCAGCAGATAAATACGACCGGAGCTGCAAGGACATATTTCTTCCCAATCCAGATAGAAACGAACGTACTGGCACAGGCCATTAATCCACAGGACAGGATCATGCCAAATAGTTGAAAAAGAGATGTCATCCTGCAAAGTGTATGGTCTACTTTTTTAGGCCGTTCCCTTGCTACAAGATCACCGAAGCTGGCGGAAAATCCATTTGATATCTGCTGTTCTGCCTGACGTACAGCACTGAAAAGCATGGAATAATTGGAATAAAACCCAACTTGAACGGTCCCGACCAATAAGGAAATACAAATATTATCCGTAGAATTCGTAACATATCCGGCAGTTTTTTTCACAAAGATGTTTTTTACATTGGAATAGATTTCCCTGGATTCTTCTTTTTTCAAAGGAACATATTTTTCCGTTAAATACGGGTATACTTTTCGAGCCTGATGCCGGCAGGTAATGTTGCAGAACATAGTTGTTCCAAGCAGAATCAACAGATATAAAGAAAAACGTTTTGTCAGATACAGACATAAAAGAGAAAACACTGTTGAAACAAGCTTGTAAACCGCCTGCACTGCTACTGTTTTATATCTTTTTTGATCTGCCTGTAAAAGTGCTGTATCAGAAACCCACATATAGGAAAATACGGTCTGCAGTACATAAATAAAGAAGATAGAACGTAAATATGTGTCAGAAAAATTTAATCCATTGACCAGATACGGAACAAAAACTGTAATGACAGAACCAATGCAAAGGCACACGAAAGCTATAATATAATAGCATTTCCGGTATAATCCCATAATTTTTTTGATCAATTCGATATTCCCGTCCGCTATGGGTTTGTAAAGGTGATATACGATAGCCGAACCAATTCCCATCTCGACCAGTGACAGCATAGAAACAATCTCCCAGAACAAACCATTCAGGCTGACATAATCAATTCCAAGATAGCGGATCAATGCTGTCCGGCATATAAAATTGGATAATATGGTTATGGCCTGGAAACCCAGGCCTGCCAATATGTTTTTCAGACTTTTTTTCGTTCTGCTCATAAGAAAAATCCTTTTAGTTTATATTGAAACAATTTAATGACAAATACAGGCGTTTTCATTTTCAGTCGGAATCCCATATCCAGAATGCTCCTATAATAAGTTTTTCCATTGGAATAGTTATTTAAAAGAATATCGTAGAGTGCGTATAAAACAGTCCTCATAGCCAGCTTATGATTACCAGTATCTTCAAAAATATGGATTCTGACCATAAGAGCTTCTGGAAAATCCAAAGTTCTACGTTTCGACATGATTGAGTTCGGTCTCTGACGGTAATAATACAGGACATCATCACACATATTGATAGTCCTGTCTCCCTGCATCAGATGACTGATCATAAACTCATCTTCATAAATCTTCCCTACCGGAAAACGGTAATTTTCGAACATTTCGGCTTTATACAGCTTATTCCATACAACCACACTTTCCCTGTGGAAATCCCCATAATACATTTTCCAGAAAGTTTTCATAGACCATGGCTCATGTCCGAAATCGACAGAATTTTCAAACCTTCTGTCCCCGTCTGTAATACAGAACCGGCACATAGCCATATCTGCACCTTCAATACTCTTAAGCAGTGTCTCAACTATATATGGAGAAATATAATCATCACTATCTACAAACATGATATATTTACCTGATGCCCGGTCAAGTCCTGCATTTCTGGCAGCAGATAAACCTTTATTTTTCTGTTCTATCAGGCTTACTCTGGTGTCTGATTCTACTGTAGCCCGGCATAACTCTCCGCTCCGGTCTGTAGAACCATCATTCACCAGAATAATCTCTATATCCTTATATGTCTGGCATAAGATGCTACTTAAACATTCTGGCAGGTACTGTTCTACGTTATATACTGGTACGATAATACTAACCATCACAAATCTCCTCTCAGTGCATGTTTGCATTTTCTCAAAAATTTATAAATTCCAGTAGAAACAGAACCACAGTAAATCCATTTATGCATATGCAGGATCTGTCGGCGTAACTTCATCGCTGCTTCTGTTCCTTTATTGTGTCTATGAACAAAATACTGGTAATTATTGAAGATACATTTTCGATCTGCTTTATTTTCATATCGTGGCAGCCTTTTTATGTTTGCCCGGATATAAAACATTTCATCAAAAGATAATTCCTTGAGCATTGCCGGATATTCCCGGTAAACCTCTTCGATCAGATGAAAGGCTTTCAGATAATCCAAAGCCTTTAAACCATAAGATTTTGATATACTGCCCTCCCTCATTCTGTACGTATAAATGTCATCCGGGATTGTAACAATGCGGATACAATAGGAAAGATAGGTATGGAAAAATACCAGATCCTCTCCCAGGGATAATTTGGGGAACCGGATTTTATACGTCTTCAATAATGAGGCTGAATATAACTTATTGCCTCCGACACAGGTATGATGGATAAACTGGAGCGGAGTATAAAGGTTATCAACCAAACGCGGTTCTGCAGGTTTTTGCTTTTTTCCATATTGATAACAGTAATTCCCCACAACCATGTCTGCATGTGTAAGAGATACAGCATCATACATCTTTTTCAGCACATTTGGCTGTAAAAAATCATCACTATCAAGAAACATGATGTAATCTCCCTTCGCTCTTTTGATCCCGCAGTTCCGAGCGTCAGATACACCTCCATGTTTACCTTTAAAAAAGTGGATATTCTCATATTTTTCCGAGTATTTTTGACATATATATACTGACTTATCTGTTGACCCATCATCGAGCAGAATCAGTTCAACATCTATCTCTTCCTGATTTAAGACTGAATCAATACATTGTTTCAAATATTCTTCCGTATTATAAACCGGAATTATTACTGAAATTTGCGGCACAAGATCTTCTCCTTTCTAATATTTTTTCGTGCAATACCATTTCCACATCCCATAATCCAATTTCAAAAATGTTTCATAAAAATCAGCGTAATTATCTGAAGGCTTTTGATC
>OIXA01003120.1_pt1 | contig 17851 bp, 18 predicted proteins | sample 1587721 | NCBI WGS metagenome assembly OIXA01 (sample SAMEA3888900, study PRJEB22519) | human gut metagenome | biome: human gut; feature: human-associated habitat; material: faeces | place: Denmark | collected 2013 | reverse complement strand
CCACTCTGAGCCTCCCTGCTTTCGCCATTGCCGGAAGCAGAGAGAATGACCACGCCACCCAACCCTACAAATACATAGGCAAAGAGCTCGACCGCACCCACGGACTGGACTGGTATGACCACGGTGCCCGCCACTACGACCCCGTCACGGGAAGATGGAACGTAATGGATGCCTTGGCGGAGAAATACTACCCATGGTCGCCATATGTGTCGTGTGGGGACGACCCGGTAGATGCAGTTGATATTGATGGAGATAGTATTTTTTATTTCAAACCTATTATTAAACAAAGGGAAGTTATAGGCTACATACCATTTTATTGTAAAGAAACTAATAACCAATATAAATTTTATTCCAAGAATGGAAAATGCTATACTGGTAAAAACGTTTTTATGGGCCAAGTCTTAAAAGCCTTGAAACTTTTATCTTTAACTCCTACAGGGAAAAAACTTATAAACACATTATTAGGGAGAAAAAATATAATTATTAAATATGGAAAAAATGAGACAACGGGAAATGTCGTATCATGGAATAATGCTATAGAAATTGGCGGCATAAATGAGAATGGTAATATAACCCGTCCTACATATATAACTTTAGGACACGAATTAGCGCACGCTGTGGACCAGTTATATAAAAAAACAGAATATGGGATTTGGACTAAGGGGCCTAATTCTGAGGACATACCTAACACAGAGAAATATGCCACATATATAGAAAACGAAATTAGAGCAGAAGCAAAGTTGCCTCTGAGAACTCATTATGCAATTATTGGAAATAAAGGGTATGAGCCCACGAGAATTATAGATAAGAAAACTAAAAAGAATTTGTTTTATGGTAATTAGAATTATTATTTTGCTATTGATGTTTGCAGCTAATGCATCAGCACAGAACTGGAAGGAAATCTCGAAAGCGGTCGCTATCGAGCATAAAAAACTATTAGGCGAAGCGGAAAAGTTTATAATGCATAGTAAAGTAGATTATTATAGGAAATTGCGGAATAGAACCCACTTCTATAACATTGAGAGCTTTCATGTCAACCATAATGACACTCTCATAATGATTGAACTCTACCCGTCTACTGGTTATGGCCGCGGCACCATTTGGAAATATTGCAGTAATTATCAGGATGTTTTTGCACGAGACTATGGCAACAGGTTAGTAGAATATTACTATCATAAAGGGAAAATTAGAGCTATGAGAGATTATGAGCAGATGTACTATGATTATGATTTCCGGAAAATGTGCAATGACTGGGATTTCCTGGAATATGAAAAAAAAAGGAAGAAACTCCTTTACGGGGGTGCGGAAGTATGGAGTGTCAGAATAATTACAAAAATAATCATTGACGGCACAAAATATAGGATATTTACACACGAATTGAAGTAAGAAGGCACTCATAGGCAACAGGGCTGACGACAGCCATGCGCGCCGTCCGATACGGACACGCGTTTCGGACGATACGGATGTGCGCACCGTCCGATGCGGATGCTCGTTTCGGACGATGCGCATCAACCAATGACATGGATAGCACGACTGAAGCGACTGAAGGGCACGACTGAAGCGACTGAAGGGCACGACTGAAGCGAATGGTTGGCACGACTGAAGTGACTTGGTGGCACGACTGAAGGGCATGGATAGCGTGACCCGACGCGCTGACTGGCGCAACCAGTGGCATGGCGACACTACCCTACTGGCTGACAATGATGACAGAGGTGGAGACAGATGTGCAGACGGTGTCTGCAGGACCGCTATAGAGAAAAAGGTGCGGAAGGAAGAAGGTGATGATTTTTTTTGCTACCTTTGCAGTAGATTCATTCACGATAAGCCGTAGATAAATCATCAAACTTAGGTTTATGACAAGAACAAGGAAAAGTATACCTATAATAATATACCACACTGCACAATATGCCATGTATGCATATTGCATCTTCGCCTTTCTCTCGCTGGCCATCTCCGTTTGCGGAGAACTCGGCATGCCCATCAGCATGGGCCACATGGTGCTTACCGTAGAGCATTTGTTGCTGCGGCTTACCCCTATTGTCTTATGGGCAATGTTCAGTCTGGCACTACCTGCAGACACAAGACTGCTACGATACTGCAGCAAAGTGGTGACGATATGCTATATGCTCACATTCATCCTGGGGCTATGCTTCAGGTCCAATCTGGCGACAATGACGGAAGACGGACAGACACCCCAGATGGTGACCGTGCTTACCTGGATACAAGGCACAATAGGACTGCTCTCGGTCATCGCATCGCTGATGGCAGGCTGCCATCTGTACAGCAAGTATAAGGGGAACATGCACAAACTGGGCATAGCCCTTGTTATGGTGTTCCTCGTATGGCTGGCAGGCTCTAACATCATCCCGTCGGCTGTGTTCTATCTGGCAGGAAACACGCAGCAGACAGCCATCACCTGCGTAAACATCATCATTGAGGTCAGCAGCACATCGGTGTATATATACGCATACTACATGATGTGCAGGGCGATAAACGACGGAGTGCAAGACACCCCAAGAGACAAGACCATGTAAGATAAAAACAATTACCCACAACCACACGCGACAGATATGATATCCATCCATTGCACCCTCGTAGGTTTCAGACATCACGCATGGCGTGGCACACAGCTCGAAGAGCGACTGGCTCGGGCCATAGGCCAAGAGGTGGTGCTGATGCGCGACCGTGAAAACCACCGCAACCCCGAGGCCGCCATTGCCTGCATAGACAGCGAGGTGGTGGCATATGTCAACAACGACGACTGCCACCGCATAGCCGCCTATCTCGACGCCACGGAGTATGGGCTGCTCTACGGCGTGATAACTGCTGCCGACGCCCACTCCTGCCGGTGTCATGCCGAGATGGAGGTTGACAAGGAGATATACATAGAACCCCTGATGAGCGACGGGCGATATGACGAATGGGATGAAGCCTGGAGCCATATACCCATAGCCCGACTGGGCGACGACGAACTGCGCCAGGACATGCTCCAGCGCCATGTGCTGGCACAGCTGAGCCACCACACGGCGGCGAGCGACAATCTGTGCAGAGACATAGAGCGATATATGCAAGGGATGCGCTATGACCTGAGTGGCGAGGCTTCGCAGACGCGGCGCACCATAGCCGACAGGCTGCTGGCGAGTGGCGACGAGCAGCTGGCAGAGTATGGCCGACGCATGGATGTGGCCATAACCGAGATGGGCAACAACGAGGTGTGTGCAGACATAGCCCACCACATCACCCGCAGACTGGCGCAGAGTGCGGGCGTGGCCGACGCGCTGCGACACATAGGTGGCATAGACCGCCACGAGATGGAGCAGGCGCTGAAGGCTATGCCCCACGGGCTGCACGACGAGTATCGGCTGTCGGTGGCCGACTTTGTGTCGCGCGCCTACTATCTGCAGATACCCCGCCGCATACTGCGCCGTTTTGTCAGTGCCGAGCTGCTGCTGGACCGTCTCGTCCATGCCGATGCCGCCGACGGCGCCAACGAAGAGATAAGACTTGCCGCCATCGAATATATAAGTCGCGCCAACCCATATATCACCCCGGGATGGCTGTCGAGGGCCGATGCGCTCTGGAGCGACATCATCGAGCAGTATGCCCTAAGGCTCACCCGCCTCAACGGCGCCAAGGACACACGGTTCAACGCACGGTTTGTCTGCCAGGTCATGGGCAGGCTCATAGACTTGGGCATCTATGACGACGCGGTGTCGCAAGCCGAATACGGACGACGCATGGCGCTGAACGGAAGAGACATGCGGTCGTCGATAAACCGGGCGCTGATAGACGACGAGGAGACCCGCAGAGCCATCGGGATGATGGTAGAAAGATACAGATAGGCAGAGGCCACGAGGGCGATGGCCATGGCTGTCACCACTGTTACACACCTGTTATATTTCATGTACACTATATCGTTGATGGCAAAGTTGGAAGTGCTTAACTTTGCAGCGTCTAATCAAAACTAACAGGTAACATGAAACAGAACAAAAGAAAAAGAAACAAGCTGTGGACAGCGATAGCTGCGACATGGCAGAGATGGAAACGACGACACCGCACGGCAGCCCAAACCATACTGGCAGACGAAGAACTGTGGCTGCAGGCTCTGATGACAGCATCACTGATAGCACTCTACATGAAAAAACACTGAGAAACACACTGACTGAAACACAACAGACAAACTACAGGATAACAATGGAAATTAAACTTACACGAATAGCCCGACGCAAGGACTACACCATAGGTAGGATGGAGATAGACAACGAGTATATCTGCGACACGCTCGAACCCACGTGGCGCGACCTGGCCCACGGCGGTCGCAAGCAGAAGGGAAAAACAGCCATACCCGAAGGGCGGTATGCCCTGGTGGTGACCAAGTCGCCTAAGTTCAAGAAGTGGCTGCCTCTGCTGCTCGGCGTGCCAGGTTTCGATGGTGTGCGCATACACTCTGGCAATACGCCCAAAGACACGCAAGGGTGCATACTGGTGGGACAAAACCGGAAGAAAGGCATGGTGCTCAACTCGCGCATAGCCATGGAAGAGATAATGAAGATACTTGACAGCCGCAAAGCCGGCGAACCGGTTTTCATCACAATCGTGTGAACGCTGCAGGAGCAGCACCACACGCCGGGTGACGACGGAAAGAGGCGTGACCCCCGACAACAAAAATAATAAAACAATCTGCCAGCCACTGGAGCGCTGGCAGATTGTTTTGCGTTTATACCCAGAGGGTCGGCAGAAGGATGTCTATGACCGAGACTGCGATGGAGCCACCCGGGCAGCCCGCAAGGGCACGGAACAGCGGTGCAGCCATAGGGGCAGAGCCCGAGGGCGGATCATCGCTGGCTGAGTTTGTCTATCATAATGCGGGCGGCATTGTCGGGTGCCACCTCGTCGCCCAACCGTCGCTGCACCTCGGCATAGCCCTCGAGCATGGTGGCGCGGTCGGCTCCGCCAGGGAGTATGCGCTCCAGATGGGATGCGATGCCTTCGAGGGTAAAGCGGTCGGCAAGCAGCTCGGGCACCACCTCGCTGTCGGCGATGAGATTGACCAGACTGATGAAGCGCACATGGATGATGTGGTTGAACGCAAAGCGGATGAGCCGTGGCACCGGCGTCTTGTAGCACACTACCTGGGGCACGCCGAAGAGTGCCGTCTCGAGGGTGGCGGTGCCGCTGGTGACGAGCGCCGACACGGCATGGGAGAGCAGCGGATAGGTCTCGTTGCGCACCATCGCCACATCGTGACCCTCGAGGAAGGGCGCATAGTAGGCATCGTCTATCGAGGGTGCTCCTGCCAGCACCATCTGGTACTGGCGGGTAAGTCCGCGCCGCTCGAGCAGCCGCTCGGTGGCAGCAATCATCATAGGCAGATTGTCCTTGATTTCCTGTCGACGGCTGCCGGCAAGCAGGGCTATGATGGGGCGGTCGTCGAGCTGGTGACGGATGCCGAAATCCTGGCGCGACTCGGTGTAGGATGCCCTGAAGTTGCGCACCTCGTCGGCAGTGGGGTTGCCCACATAGTGGATGGGATAATGATGGCGCTCCTCGAAGAACGGCACCTCGAAGGGGAGGATGGAGAAGAGCTCGGAGACATCGCGCTTGATGTTGCGGATGCGCCACTCCTTCCACGCCCATATCTTGGGCGAGATGTAGTAGAACACGGGGATGCGGGTGTGGCTGTGCAGATACTGGGCAATATTGAGATTGAAGCCCGGATAATCGACGAGGATGACCACATCGGGCTGCCACTCCACAATGTCGCGCTTACACATGGCCATGTTGCGGAAGATGGTGGGCAGATGCAGCAGCACGGGCACGAAGCCCATGTAGGCCAGTTCGCGGTAATGGCGCACGCGGGTGCCGCCGACTGCCGTCATCAGGTCGCCGCCGAAGAAGCGGAACTGGGCGTCGGCGTCATACCTACAGAGCGACTGCATGAGATGGCTGGCATGCAGGTCGCCGCTGGCTTCGCCTACGATAAGATAGTATTTCATAGTTTCCAGTTGTTGACAGTATCTATCATCTGATAAGCAGTAACATCAATGGTGGTGGGGGTAACAGCCACATAGCCGTGGGCAAGTGCCCACTGGTCGGTGTCCTGGGCATCGGGCTCGGCATTGCGGTAATGGCCCACCATCCAGTAGTAAGGATAGCCGAGAGGATGGCGCTGGGGGGAGACCTCGTTGACCCACTCGCCGAAGGTCATGCGGCAGGCTCGGATGCCTTCAAAGGTCTTGCGGTCGGGGAAGTTGACATTGAGGCAGACGCCCTTGGGCAGTCCCTCGGCCAGCACCCGCTCTACCACGCGACGCACATAGTGGGTGAGGTGGGTCTGCGACGACTGGGGGTTGTAGTCGCAGTTGGAGAACGCCACCGAGGGGACGCCCTTGATGCAGCCCTCGACAGCCACTCCCATGGTGCCCGAATAGTGGTTGTTGACGGTGGAGTTGTCGCCATGGTTGATGCCGCCGATGACAAGGTCGGGAGTGCGTCCTCCACAGAGCTCATCTACAGCCAGTTTGACACAGTCGACGGGGGTGCCGTTGGTAGACCATACCTCGACTTCACCCATATTGTGGCGGCGCGTCAGGCGCAGGGGGACAGTGGCAGAGAAGGCGCATGAAAAGCCCGAGCGGGCAGAGTCGGGCGCGCAGACGATAATCTCGCCCATATCGCCAATCATCTCGACAAGCGAACAAATACCTACGGCATCGTAGCCGTCATCATTGGATACCAATATCAGTGGTTTATTAATACTCATTATTTTTCGTTATTTTTTCGCTACAAAAGTACGAAAAAAGGGCCAAGAATACGACTATATCATATAAAATATGTATCTTTGCAGTCTAAATAATCGATAGAATTACATAGGAAATGGGAAAAATTATAGCTGTGGCAAACCAGAAAGGCGGTGTAGGTAAAACTACTACTACGATAAACTTGGCCGCCTCGTTGGCAACTTTAGAGAAAACCGTGCTGGTGGTAGATGCCGACCCACAGGCCAACGCTTCGAGCGGATTGGGCGTAGACATCAAGGAGGTGGACTGCTCGCTCTACGAGTGTATCATTGACCACACCGATGTCAAAGAGGCCATCTACACCACCGACATCGACGGTCTCGACATCATACCCAGCCATATCGACCTGGTAGGCGCCGAGGTGGAAATGCTCAAGATAAAGAACAACCGCGAGAAGATGATGAAAGAGCTCCTTGCACCCATGCGCGACGAGTACGACTATATACTGATAGACTGTGCGCCTTCGCTGGGACTTATCACCGTCAACTGTCTCACTGCCGCCGACTCGGTTATCATCCCCGTACAGTGCGAATACTTTGCGCTCGAGGGTATCAGCAAGCTGCTCAACACCATCAAAATCATCAAGAGCAAGCTCAACCCGAGACTGGAGATAGAAGGCTTCCTGCTCACGATGTATGACAGCCGTCTGCGTCTGGCCAACCAGATATACGACGAGGTGAAGCGCCACTTCCAGGAGCTGGTCTTCAAGACTGTCATCCAGCGCAACGTGAAGTTGAGCGAAAGCCCGAGCCACGGACTGCCCGTGATCCTCTACGACGCCGAATCGGCTGGTGCCAAGAACCATCTGAACCTGGCCAAGGAAATCATTGACAAAAACATGTAAGACTATGCCTCCACACAAGAAATTCAACATATCGGGCAAAGGCACCGCGCTGGGACGCGGACTCGATGCGCTCATCTCAACCGAAGATGTAAGGACGAGCGGGTCGTCGACCATCAACGAGATTGCCCTCAACCAGATAGAACCCAACCCTAACCAGCCACGCCACGAGTTTGACCAAGAAGCTCTCGACGAACTGGCTACAAGCATACGCGAACTGGGCATCATCCAGCCTATCACGCTGAGACAGGTGGCCGATGACAGGTATCAGATTATTGCCGGCGAGCGCCGTTGGCGTGCCTCCCAGCTGGCTGGGCTTGAAACCATTCCCGCCTACATCCGTACCGTCAACGACGAGAACGTGATGGAGCTGGCTCTGGTCGAGAACCTGCAGCGCCAGGACCTCAACGCCATCGAAATCGCTTTGGCCTACGAGCATCTGCTCGAAGGTAGCGGCATGACTCAGGAACGCATCAGCGAGCGCGTGGGCAAGAGCCGTACTGCCATCACCAACTATCTGCGTCTGCTCAAACTGCCTGCTCAGGTCCAGATGTCGCTCCAGAAGAAAGAGCTCGACATGGGCCACGCCCGCGCTCTGCTGTCGCTCGAGTCGCCTACCCAGCAGATTAAGCTCTTCAAGGACATCATCAAGAACGGTTACTCGGTGCGCAAGGTCGAAGAACTGGTGAAGCGCATCAAGAACGAAGAGCAGATGGACAATGACCAGAGCAACATACAGAAGAACCCGCTCAGCGAGAAGTTGGGCACGCTGTCCAAGCAGCTTTCGGGCGTACTGGCCACCAAGGTCCAGATGACCTGCACCAGTAAGGGCAAAGGCAAGATAAGCATCCCCTTTGCCAACGAGAGCGAGCTGGAGCGTATTCTGCTGATGTTCGACAAACTCAAAGGCTAATCAACGTGAAGTCATACACTAAGTTATATCTCATAATACTGGTGGTTTGCATGGCCATGACTATGCCCCTGACAACCGCTGCCCAAAGCCGGAAGACCGACTGGGGCACCACTCCCGCGCCGCAGAAGAAGGACACGGTCAAGGTGGTAAAGGGCGCAGCCGAGGCGATCAAGGACACGGTCAAGGCTGTCAAGGACGCAGAGACAGTTATCTCTACCAAAGGACTCACCACGCCCGACACTGCGCAGACTGTGCAGGCAGAGACGCCGCTGACCCTCACGCCCGACACGCTGACCCAGAAGAAGAAGAGAGACTGGAGCACGTGGCGCCCAGAGACCAAGCGCGCAATGTGGCTTGCCCTGGTGCTGCCCGGAGCCGGACAGATATACAACCGAAAGTACTGGAAGCTGCCCATCATCTACGGTGGATTTGTAGGCTGTGCCTACGCGCTGCGCTGGAATAACATGATGTACAAGGATTATTCCCAGGCCTACATGGACTTGATGGACAACGACCCCAACACCCAAAGCTACAACAAATTCCTTTATTTGGGCAACCAAATAGATAACAGCAACAAAGAATATTACCAGAAACTGTTCAAGAACCGTAAGGACAGATACCGCAAGTGGCGCGACATGAGTGTCTTCGCCATGGTTGGCGTGTATCTGATATCCGTGGTCGACGCCTACGTTGACGCGTCGCTGTCAGAGTTTGACATATCGAGAGACCTGAGTATGAAGGTAAGTCCCGCAGTCATCAAGGAGCGCAGCGAATGGACAAGCTACAATCCGCTCAACTCGTCGGCAGTGGGGCTGCAGTGCTCGCTGACATTCTGAACTATCTCTGGGAAGACAAAAGACAAACAAGAAAAGATATCTTATTATATAATGAAGAGAATATATGCGATTATGACCGTTTTGGCCCTGTGTGGATGGAATACTACCCAAGCCCAAAACGTGGAAACTGAAATAACGGTAACAGACAAAGGAAAAGAAGAAGTAATCGAACTGCCGCAAGGTATGATCACAGAGGTTGACAGCCTGCTGCATCTGTATAACACCAAGACTTACATGAAGCCGGCGACAGACTGCAATGTGCCCAACGTCAATCCCATATATACCAAGGAGGAGTATATGGAGAGGCTCAAGCGCATCCCGTCGGTGATAGAAATGCCCTACAACGACATCGTCCAGAAATTCATTGACCGCTACAGCAGCCGCTTACGCCGTTCGGTAAGCTACATGCTGGGCGCACAGAATTTCTATATGCCCATTTTTGAACAGGCGTTGGAAACCTACGGACTCCCCCTCGAACTCAAGTATCTGCCCGTAATCGAGTCTGCGCTTAACCCCAAAGCCGTATCGAGAGTTGGCGCCACAGGTCTGTGGCAGTTCATGCTCAAGACAGGCAAGAACTACGGACTGGAGGTCAACTCGCTGGTCGACGAGCGCCGCGACCCCGTCAAGGCATCCTACGCCGCAGCAAGGTATTTGAGCGACCTGTACAAGATATTCGGCAACTGGAACCTGGTGATTGCCGCCTACAACGCCGGACCTGAAAAAATCAACAAGGCCATTCACCGTGCCAACGGAAAAGCAGATTATTGGGAAATTTATCCCTATCTCCCCCAGGAGACGAGAGGCTATGTACCTGCTTTCATAGCCGCCAACTACATCATGACTTATTACTGCGACCACAATATCTGTCCGATGGAGACCGACCTGCCAGCCAAGACAGACACCGTGATGATAGACCGCGACGTACACTTTGAGCAGATAGCCCATGTGCTCAACATGGACGTGCGCCAGATAGAGGAGCTCAACCCCCAGTATCGCCGCGATATCGTCAACGGCACCTCCAAGCTGTCTGCGTTGAGGTTGCCATCGACCCAAATCACCCAGTTCATCGACAATCAAGACTCCATTTTCGCCTACAACGCCCAGGACCTGCTGTCCAAGCGCAAGGAGGTGAAGGTCAACGACGACGTGCCCACCTACACCAAGTCGAGCAAAAGCAAGAGCCGACGCAAAGGCAGAAGAGGCAGAGGCAGCAGACGCGTGACCATCAAGAACGGCGATACGCTGTCTGAAATCGCACACCGCAACCACACCACGGTAGCCAAGCTCAAGAGGCTCAACAAGATAAGTGGAACCAACATCAGAGCCGGCAAGAAAATCAGAGTCAAGTAAACCCTCGTATATCAACCCTACAACCCTAAGGATATGGAAAGTCAGTTGCCTAAGACCAAAGAAGAACTGGAAGAGCAAATGGTAGACGATGCCTTCCAGCACCTCAAAGATACGTATCTCGCGTCGCGCCACCGCAAGAAAATAGATATTATCAACAAGGCTTTCAACTTCGCCCGCCAAGCCCACAAGGGCGTGAAGCGACTGTCGGGCGAGCCCTATATCCTGCACCCCATCGCCGTGGCGCAGATAGCCTGCGAGGAGATGGGACTGGGCTCGACCAGCATCAGCGCAGCCCTGCTCCACGATGTGGTCGAAGACACCGACTACACCGTCGAGGACATCGAAAACATCTTCGGTGCCAAGATAGCGCAAATCGTTGACGGACTGACCAAAATCAGTGGAGGCATCTTCGGCGACCATGCCTCGGCACAGGCAGAGAACTTCAAGAAACTGCTGCTCACCATGAGCGACGACATAAGGGTCATCCTCATCAAAATCTGCGACCGACTCCACAACATGCGAACCCTCGAGTCGCAGCCTGCCAACAAGCAGTACAAGATAGCAGGCGAGACCCTGTACATCTACGCCCCCTTGGCCAACCGACTGGGTCTGAACAAAATCAAGACCGAGCTCGAGAACCTCAGTTTCAAGTTCGAGCACCCCGAGGAGTACGCCAACATCACCAACAAGCTCAACTTCACCAAGGAGGAGCGCGACAAGCTCTTCGAAGAATTTACCGCCCCCATCAGGCAAGCCCTCGATGCGTCTGGGGTGAAATACAAGATTATCGCCCGCGTCAAGAGCCCATACTCTATATGGAACAAGATGCAGACCAAGCACGTCACCTTCGAAGAAATCTATGACCTCCTTGCCGTACGTATCATCTTCACGCCCAAGGTCAGAGAAGAGGAAATCAACGAGTGTTTCAAGATTTACGTCGCCATAAGCCGCATCTACAAGTCTCACCCCGACCGCCTGCGCGATTGGCTCAACCACCCCAAAGCCAATGGCTATCAGGCCCTGCACGTCACGCTGATGAGCAAGCAGGGACGATGGATAGAGGTGCAGATACGCTCCGACCGCATGGACGAGATAGCCGAACAGGGATTTGCCGCCCACTGGAAGTACAAGGAGGGCAACGACAGCCAGGACAGAGATATCCAGGAGGACGAGGTGGAACTCAACAACTGGCTGCGCACCATCAAGGAGATACTCGACGACCCACAGCCCGACGCCATGGACTTCCTCGACGCCATCAAGCTCAACCTCTTTGCCTCAGAGATTTTCGTCTTCACCCCCAAGGGCGAAATCAAGACCATGCCCGCCGGCAGCACCGCCCTCGACTTCGCCTTCCAAATCCATACCTTCCTCGGCAGCCACTGCATCGGCGCCAAAGTCAACCACAAGCTGGTGCCACTGAGCCACAAGCTGCAGAGTGGCGACCAGGTAGAAATCCTCTCGTCCAAGGCACAGCACGTGCAGCCCTCGTGGATTAACTTCTGCTCGTCGGCCAAAGCCAAGGCAAAGATACAGGCCATCCTGCGCCGCGAAAACCGTGAAATCCAGAAGAAGGGAGAGCAGGTTCTGACCGACTGGATGAAGAAGAACGACTTCGAGCTTACCACCTCCAATCTGGACAAGCTCTGCGAGTATCACGACATGCAGAAGCACGACGACCTGTTCCTCGCCATCGGCGAGCGCACCATCCTGCTCGGCGAGAAAGACATAGACAAGCTCAACGAGAAAGACAAGAAGAGCACCTCGACCTCCAGCTGGCGCAAGTACGTGTCGTTCCTCGGCCTCGACAAGAAAAAGAAGAAGGATGAAGACGACACTGTGGAACCCGTCACCGTCAAGGAGGGGTTCAACAAGAAGAAGCCGTGCATTATCAACGAAGAGCACATCGGCAAATACTTCTTCCGCGACTGCTGTCACCCCATTCCCGGCGACGACATCCTGGGGTACATCGACAACAAGAACCATATCGAGATACACAAGCGCAACTGCCCCGTGGCGAGCCGACTCAAGACGAGCTACGGCAACCGCATACTCGACGCCAAGTGGGATATGCACCGGCTAATGTTCTTCGATGCGACCGTCGAAATCAAGGGTATCGACCGCAAGGGTATGATATTCGATGTGGCCAAGGTCATCACCGACGAGCTCGACATCAACATCCACCGCGTCACCGTCACCGCCGACGAGGGCATCTTCGACGGCTCGATAGAGCTTCGCGTCCACGACCGTAGTGATGTCAAACTCATCATGGACCGGCTCAAGAAAGTCGACGGCATACAGGAGGTGATGCGCATCAACTGATACTGCCGCCATGCCTGCCACAGGCGCACGCACAGGATATAGCAAGGTAAGACTCCACATCGGGTCTTACCTTTTTTTGTTGCCCTCCCAGCAGACGGGCATTGCCGCCTGCACGCCAGTCATTATCGCCACAGCCGCGCAGAGCCCATTCACGCTCGCACTGACCACAGCGGGCGGCTCGTAAGATAAGGTACGTGGGCTCGTGTCGTATGAAACGTAGGCTCGTGCCTTACGTTACGTGTCCTCGTACCTTACGTTACGAGCCAGCAACCATCATCACAGACACGACTATCCATGACCATTATTGCAATGTCTATCATAGCAGATGCCCAGATTGCACTGAGCAGCGCTCTCGCCCTGTTCGGCAGCGAGCCGATACCAGTGGGCAGCCTCGTCGTCGCTCTGGTCTACCCCCAGTCCTTCCTGAAAACAGAAGGCAAGATTGTACTGGCCGCGACCGTCGAAATCAAGAGGATCGACCGCAAGGGTATGAACTTCGATGTGGCCAAGGTCATCACCGACGAGCTCGACATCAACATCCACCGCTTCACTGTCACCGCCGACGAGGGCATCTTCGACGGTTCGATAGAGCTTCGCGTCCACGACCGTAGTGATGTCAAACTCATCATGGACCGGCTCAAGAAAGTGGATGGTATACAGGAGGTGATGCGCATCAACTGAGACTGCCGACGCGCCAGCCACTGACACGCACACAGGATATAGCAAGGTAAGACTCGCCATCGGGTCTTACCTTGCTATTCGGCAAGCCCCCATAGGCGGAGCCGTAGGGCTGACCTATGGGGGCGAGTACTGTGCAGACGGGGCTGCGGCAGCCATGCCGTCTTATCTCATTGTCTATTACCTTTTACAGCTTTACCACCTTACCCATAAAGAGGATGGCACCCGTGGTGTTCTCGCGGACGGCGTAGATGAAGGGGTGGTCGAATGAGAGATTGGGCATAGGAGTCATAGCGCCGTCGATGCCAACCCCTGCCGACACACCTGCTGCCTTTGTGCCATTCTCATTTACATGGATGGCCACCTTGTGGGCGATGAGGGTAATTACGGTATTATTATATTCATTAATAACTTTAGGAATAGCAGCCCAGTCAAGTGAGGGCATACCCAAAGATTCCATCGCGCGCATAATGTTCTTCCAACTGGCCTCTGCCGAGAAGCGTGGAAGCCGAATGATAGCCATGCCCTTGGTCATCTGGTTGTGCCATCCCCACCAGTCGGCTTTCTCAATAATATCGTTCAGGTATTCCGACTTCTTGGGCATCACCACCATCATGCTGTAATAGCCCTGTCCGTAAGGCATTTCCACCATCTGCAGCGAGTCGTCTTGATAGTGGTTCACCTCTTCCGTGTTGCACATGGTCATCACGTTGCGTTGGTTGCCATCAAGGCCATAGAATGGAAGGGCTTTGGATTCGGCGGCATTGAAAGGATTGGACCATTTACCGTCAAAATAGTTTGCATTTACTACAATGAATTCTGTTTTATCGTCTATACTCAAAGGGAAACTGGTGATAAGTCCTTTGGTGCTTTCCTTAGCCCATGCGTCAACCTGTTGCTGCATTGCTTTGGGATTGTTGCGAATATCCACCACGCTCAGGTTTGCCTTGTAATACTGATCCATCGTGCTCTTAAATCCAGACCGATAGGTATATTTCTTGTCCAACCAGGCGCTGTTGTTTAGGCCTATCTTTACATATTGGTCATCTTCGCCCAACTTGTTGAGCATAGCCAGATTCTCCTGGTTCAGACTCTCTATATCGTCATACCCCAAGGCTTCCACTATCTCTTTCGCCACACCATCGTCAACGCCATTGGCCAGCATCGAGAGCACATACTGCATGCTCATGGGAGCCACGCACACGTTCTCACCCTGCTTCTCTGGGTCGGCCGAGAGCAAGGCCATCAACTTGTTGGCAAACTTGTTGCTCTGCTGTGCAAACTCGGTCTGCTGCACCTGGCTGTATGCCAGCGGTATGGGCTTCAGATCCACATCATTTCCACCGCCGTTTCCGTTGTCGTCGGTGCAACTTGCCATCGACACCAATAGCGCCGAAATGGCAAACATAGAAATCATCTTTTTCATAATCGCTTGATATTTGTCAGTTAATATTATTTCTCTAATTTGAAGTATCTCCTGTTAGTATTAAATCCTTGGATTTCACTTATTACATAATAGGTGTCATCTGCATCCGAACCTGATGGATAAAAACTTAGATTCCATCCAAAATTGCACTGGTAAGCGTAATCCTGTTTATAAGTCCCTACATTCTCACGCAGTATCACACCATAACGATCTGGGTCATAGAATGTAGTGTCTTCTAAGAAACGCCATACATCCTCATACTCTACCAGGTCATACTTACAACCATCTATCACGAACATGTGCCCAATCGCCAGTGAGTCAGAGGTACCTCTTGTTATGACGGGTTCCTTTCTTACTCCTACTATATTTTCCAAATTGATATCTTTCCATTCAACAAATTTTCCCTTTACCCCAACACTGTTCAAGAAACTTTGCGCATTTGCATAAAGAGTCCCAGAACCAGAAGGACCAAATTTCATTCTTACCTGTTTGGCAGCATAGCCTATCACAAGAGCAGCTCTGTCAAATTGGTCTGATGAGTACTGGATGGTGTTGTCTGTTAAGGGAAGTGCACTTAAATCCCATGAGGCAAACCGTGTAAAACTTTGGATATAGTTTTCATTATGAGCACCAATACAAGAGCCTAAGAGGGGCATATTGAAAGAATAGCCTAACTTGTCTTGTAAGAAATACAAATATTGACTGGTAGCCACCGCAACACACCCCGTAGGACATCGCATTTCGCTGTTAACAGAAATGGTAGGGCAGTATTTGTTAAAGGGCTCTTCTTGATGCCATAGCGTCTTTGTGACATGGGGAACGAGTACCGTCTGGCGGCTTACCTCCTCTCTGCCTACATATATATACTCGCCCGGCACAGGCTGATAGGGTATGCGCTTGATGCCACGTCCCTGCGTTGCCCATTGTTCCAGACTCTCCGAATTTTCGTCGTATTCATCTGTCGTTGCCAGATATGATGTCTGTCCGGCTATATCGGATACCCACGATGAAATGGCCTTATTTTGCAGTATGTCAGAGGCTCTCTTCCCTCTCTCTACATAATTTACCGCCAATACTGTAGGCATACGCTTATCTACCGAATACAGTTTCCATCCCTGGTTATAGTTTACCAGATACATGATGGTGTCGCCCTTATATACCACAGGCTCTATACTGCACACGTCAGAAGTGGCTGCGCTCTTTGCCGTCTGGGTAGAGGGCTGTGCCAAGAGCGTCTGTAGGTCGCTGCGGGTCACCTTAAATGTATTGCGCAGCAACTGCCCATTGAGGGGTGTCACTGAGACCTTATACTTCATGTTAGCCACAAAAGCCTTGGCAAGCTCTATTTTGCCCTCTTTCAGCGATGCGAGTTCCTCGTCCATCTCGGTCTGTGTGCTACTGCACGATGCCAAGAAGGCCAACAAGGGCAGAAGCAGATAGATTTTTGCTTTCTTTGTCATAATGATGTCATTTTAAGTTTAGTCCAACGTTTCAGGTGTTTGGCTTCCTCCTTTGGGCAGCGTGGTCTGGTATATCGTGATGTGTTAGAGAACTATGGTTATACTAATAGCGTTTGTAGGCTTTTACGGCTGTAAAGATATGAATAATAAGAGAAACCACAAAAAAAAAAGCAGAAAAATTCATTCTGTGACGAAAAAAAAGACAAAATGCTGAAACATCATGACTTATAAGGGTATTTGAAATGCTGTGCTTTATCCCAAATCGGTCATTAGGGCTTGCATGGATTTTACTTTAGAAGAGTGGATTTGGGTTGGGTTAAGCCACAGGTCGGATACTCTGATTGCCCATAACCGACCATCTTAATCCTAACAAACCACATAGCAGCAAGTTCCCAAGCAGCGGCAACTCTGAACCGCAGGTCACCGGCGCGGAGCGGAAAGGTAATGGAGTTGCGATTCCCCAGCCCAGGGTTGCGGGCGAAGCACGCTACCCTGGGTAGCTGCCCTACTAATCTGGCAACTCTGTAAAAGTTGCGTTTAGCCGTAGGCGTTACTTGTCGTGTGTATTCCCTTATTACATGAATTTACCATCGCAAGAAACTACAAAAAGATTTGTGGCTTTTCAGGTCTTCGCCCTATGCGTCCGTGTGTGTCGGGAAATATCTCGAGAGCATGCTCTCGGATATTCCCCGACACCCCCATCCGCGCCTGCCTTGTGGCAGGCTGAAAAGCCGCAAATACAAAAAGTCCGCCGTTGGCGGTAAAAAAAGTCCGGCTAACGCCGGTACAAAAAAAGATTACCTTATTTTATATCGGCAGGTGTCAAACAGATGGAATAACACAATCAGCTGTTTTTTTACCGCCAAAGGCGGACTTTTTTTACGGCCACCGGCCGCTTTTTGAACCATGCCGGCTGTTGTCGTCATGCGAAGCATGGCGTTGGGGATGGCGGCGACGACAATGAGGAAAACGAGTTTTCCGACTGGCGTCACCGTCAGCCACAAAAAGGCGAAGCCGACAACAGTTGGCATGGCTTTTTGTGTTTATATCACCCCCTGATTGAGGCAGCTAATAATGGTTTAATCCCGCAATTGAAACCTTGTTTCCTGCCGTGGTAACGCCTTCGGCTAACAGCAACTCTTACAGAGTAGCTAAGTAGGGTGGTGTTCTTACCCAGGGTAGAGGCGCTGCGCACCTCAACCCTGGGCTATGAAATCGCAACTCC
>OIXA01003110.1_pt1 | contig 17902 bp, 18 predicted proteins | sample 1587721 | NCBI WGS metagenome assembly OIXA01 (sample SAMEA3888900, study PRJEB22519) | human gut metagenome | biome: human gut; feature: human-associated habitat; material: faeces | place: Denmark | collected 2013 | reverse complement strand
ATTTGAAAAACCGGTTGACAATCGTGCTTATTTATGGTTATAATAGCTTTTGTCAGTTGCGGGGTGTGGCTCAGTTTGGCTAGAGCGCCATCTTAGGGAGGTGGAGGCCGCAAGTTCGAATCTTGTCACTCCGACTGTTTTATATTAGAGATACCACAGATTTATCTGTGGTATTTTTTGTATCGGAGGGATGATATGGAGAGAGCATTTATTGTTGGTGTAAATCTGGACGGAGACAGTAATTTTGGGTTATCCATGGATGAGTTAGCCAGCCTGGCGCAGGCGTGTGAAATGGAAGTTGTGGGAAGAGCAGAACAGAATATGGAGTATGCCAATACAGCAACCTATATTGGCGCTGGTAAGGTAGAAGAAGTACGTCAGGCAGCAGAATATCTTGAGGCGGATATTGTGATCTTTGATAATGCATTGTCTCCGGTACAATTGCGCAATCTGCAACGTGAACTGGATAAGCCGGTCATGGATAGAACGACTTTGATTCTGGAGATATTTTCTACCAGAGCCAAGACAAGGGAAGCCAAATTACAGGTAGAAGTAGCCAGGTTACAGTACATGCTTCCAAGACTGGTTGGCTTGCATGATGCATTGTCCAGACAGGGTGGTGCCAGCGGAGCCATGAGTAATAAAGGTGCTGGCGAGAAGAAGCTGGAGCTGGATAGAAGGCGTTTGGAGCAGCGCTTAACCAATATGAAGAGAGAACTGGATCTCATTGCAGGAGAGCGGCGTACGCAGCGTCAGAAGCGTGCAAGAAGCGGTATTCCCAGAGTGGCGCTGGTTGGTTATACCAATGCGGGGAAATCTACCATTATGAATATGCTGCTTGGTGCATATGTGAAGGATGAGGAGAAACAGGTTCTGGAGAAGGATATGCTTTTTGCAACGCTGGATACAACAGTAAGAAGAATTGCGCCGCCGGACCGCAATCCATTCCTGTTATCAGATACAGTAGGCTTTATTTCCAAGCTGCCACATGCACTGGTCAAGGCATTCCATTCTACCCTGGAAGAAGCCAGGGAGGCAGATCTTCTGCTGCAGATTATTGATTATTCGGATGAACATTATAGAGAATATATGAAAGTAACAGAGGATACGCTCAGAGAACTGGGTGCTGATACGATACCTATGATCTATGTATTTAATAAGGCAGATAAATGTGGAATGGGTAAATTTGCCATGGTACAGGGAGAGGATAAGATATTCATGTCTGCCAAATTCATGGATGGCATTGATACACTTTTGACTTTGATAGAGGGCAAGCTGGCAGGAGGATATCGCGATTGTGAATTGCTGATTCCTTACACACGGGGAGATATTGTGTCATATCTCAATGATAATGCAGTGGTATATCAGTGTGACTATAGAGAAGATGGTGTATATATGCATGCAAATCTGCAGGTAAGTGATGCAGGAAGGTATGAAAAATTCATATTAAAATAATAAAATAGAACGAGTTCAAATTAAATTTGGTTATTGTTCACAATTTATTTACAGTTTCATAACAGAAAAGGGTTATTATATACAATGTAAAGTAACTGTAAAACCGTAACCAAAGGAGATTTGCCATGGAAAAAGCTGCCAGAAGAAAGAAAATTAGTAAAATCATCTATGTTATTGGAATGCTTGGAGTTATTATGCTGAATTATCTGGCATGGAGAAGCAGAGAGTTCTGCGACTGGTATATCGACCATATTTTTCCAGTATGGTTAAATACGTATGCGCGTCTGACAAGTGCATTATCTATTTCTGTGGGCGAAATTATGCTGATTCTGGCAGTAGGGATTACTGCGTTCGGAATCGGCTTTTTTATTTATAATCTGATCCGAAGAGGCAAATATACGACAGGCTTGTTAAAATACGGCAGAACCTATGCATGGATCGTTCTGGTAGTGGGATATGTAATGACATTAAACTGTTTTATTCTGTATCATGCCACCGGTTTTGCACAAAAGTACATGGTAAAAGAAACCGGAACCATGGTCGTTGATATGTCAGATACCGCGGTCGTCGAGGTAGATACAAAGGGGAAAAGCGCATACACGAAGAAGAATCTGGCAACATTAAGAGATTATCTGGTAGAGCAGTGCAATACGCTTGCAGATCAGATTGACAGGGATGAGCAGGGAACCGCAGTATATTCAGGAGATCTTATTGCAGAATCGGTTCATGCAATGGAGACAATGGGACAACAGTATGACAGATTGTCAGGATATTATGTAACCCCTAAATATCTGAAGTGTTCCGAGTTTTTCAGCCAGCAGTATATTATGGGATATTATTTTCCATTTTCCATGGAGGCAAATATCAATTCAGTCATGTATATCACAAACGTAGCACCTACCGTATGTCATGAACTGGCGCATACCAAGGGATTCATCTTTGAAAATGATGCCAATATGATCGGATATCTGGCGTGTATACAGTCTGATGATACTTTTTTGCAATATTGTGGATATCTAAGTGTATTGAATTATGTAAACAATGATTTCTACAAGTCAGTTAATAAGTCAACATATAAAAAACATGTAAGAATAAGCGACAGAGTTGCAGATGATAATGTATTCCTTACCAGAGAAGACGGCAGTAGTTAAGACATCTACAGTCAAAAAGGTATCCAATAACTTCTTAAATACCAATCTGAAGCTCAACGGTGTGGACGAAGGTATTCAGCAGTACAATGAAGTGGTGAATCTGTTATTGGATTATTATGATGGAATCCTGTATTAAAAATAAGGGGCACAACACAGAACAATTAGGAGCGTGTTGTGCCTCTTTTGATTAATTCACCTGAAAAGATGACTTTCTGCGGCATGTCTGTACCTGTAAGTACACCCATCTGGGTCTTGACCAGCTGCACGCATAAAGTATTTAATTTGCTGTCTACTGAGGTCAGAGGTGGTTCACAGCAGGAAGTAAGAAGGGAGTTATTATAGCCAATGACTGCAAAATCATCAGGCATGGACAACCCCTTATATCTGCCGTATTTTATGGCTCCCATGGCAAGAATGTCATCAGAAGCGATAATTCCATCAAAATCAAGACCATTGGCATTCAGCTGAATCAGAAAGTCTGTAATCGCTTCAATATCCTCTCTTTCACCCTGATACAACTGAATATATTCTGGACGGAAGTCATGTCCGCTCTGAAGTACTGCGGACTGATAACCGGAGAGCTTCTTCAGACCAGAGTAAGATTGCGAGTTATACAGATATAAGACGTTTTGAGCACCGCTTTGGAACAGGAACTGGGTAGCTTCCAAAATGGATTTGTAATCATCACATAAGGTACAATATACATTGGGATAATCAAAATCAGCGTTCAAAAGCATAATGGGAACCTGCTGTGCGGCGTCTCTGATATACTGGTTTTCTTCTGAAATGTCGGATATAAAATTGGAGCCTACCATAATCACACTGTCAACACGCTTGGACAATAACAGCTCCATGGAGGATTTCTTGGTGGCAGTATCATAGCCGGTACAGCACAGAATAGAATTATATCCGTTTTCACGAAGAAGCTGTTCGATATAATATACGGCTTTGGCTAGATACAGATCGGAGGAATCAGCACAGAGAATACCGATTGTATTCATGGTATTAAGCCCCAGACCTCTTGCAAATGCATTTGGAGTATAGCCGTATTCTTCGATTACATCCATGACCTTTTTCTTGGTCTTTGGTTTCACATTGGCATTTCCATTCAGAACACGGGATACAGTTGCGATAGATACGCCGGCTTTTTCAGAGATATCATAGATTGTCATGCAGCGTAGAAACCTCCTTTTTGCTAGTTTACATAATGTCGTTTGCGACTAAAAATGTAACTGTTTTCATAGACAGAATACATTAAGCAGTTTCAAAAAGCAAGTCTAAAAAATCTTTTGAAAGCTTTCATTTAAACGAAAACCTGTGAAAAAGGCATAAAATCGGGAATTCTTTTCTGAAAAAACAAGTTGACTTTCTGAGCAAAACAATATAAAATGCAAATGTAAGCACTTACAGATTGATGTAAGTAAAATCAATGATTTGATAGGAGATATGACAATGGAATTATTAAATGCGGCAAAGACCGGAAAAAAAGAAAGACCCATTAAAGTACTTCAGTTCGGTGAAGGAAATTTCTTACGTGCGTTTGTTGATTACATGATTGACATTGCAAATGAATCAGGAAAGTTTGATGGAGATATCGTTCTGGTAAAACCCATCGAGTTTGGTAATCTCGACATGTTCCATAAGCAGGACTGCCAGTATACCGTATGTTTAAGAGGTATCGTTGATGGCGAGCCTAAGGTAATCAAGAGAGTGGTAACAAGTGTTGCAGATGCAGTAGATGCATATGGTGAGTACCAGAAATACGCTGATTATGCCAAGTTAGACTCCTTAAGATATATCGTATCCAACACAACAGAGGCTGGTATCGTATATGATGATACAGACAAGTTTGAAGCAGAGCCTCCCAAGACATATCCTGGCAAGCTGTGTAAGTTCCTTTATACAAGATATAAGCATTTCAATGGTGCAGCAGATAAGGGACTTGTAATGCTTCCTGTAGAGCTGATCGATGACAATGGTATTCATTTAAAAGAGTGCGTTGTTAAGTTTGCAAAGCTCTGGAATCTGGAAGAAGGCTTCCTGACATGGCTTGATGATGCATGTGTATTTACTTCTACATTAGTAGACCGTATCGTTACAGGTTATCCAAGAGATGATGCAGAAGAACTCTGGAAAGAATTCGGATATCAGGATAATATCGTTGTTACAGCAGAGCCTTTTGGTCTGTGGGTAATCGAGAGCTCCAAGGATATCAGCAAGGAATTACCTCTCCCAGAAGCAGGACTTCCTGTTATCTTTACAGATAACCAGAAGCCATATAAGCAGAGAAAGGTACGTATCCTGAATGGTGCTCATACATCTTTCGTTCTTGCTTCTTATCTTGCAGGTAACGATTATGTAAGAGAATCCATGGAGGACGAGCTGATTGGCAACTTCATGCATCAGACAATTTATGATGAAGTAATTCCTACACTTGACCTTCCTAAGGAAGACCTGTTAGAGTTCGCATCAGCAGTTGACGGAAGATTCCGTAATCCATATATTAAACATGCTTTATTATCCATCTCTCTGAATTCAGTATCCAAGTGGAGAGCAAGATGTATGCCTTCTTTATTAGGATATGTAGAGAGAAAGGGTGAGCTTCCTAAGCATCTTACATTCTCTATCGCAGCACTGATGGCATTCTACACAGGCAGCGAGATCCGTGATAAGGCTCTGATCGGACACAGAAACGGTCAGGAATACAATATCATGGACGATATGGCTGTTCTGGAGTTCTTCGCAGCTAACAGCAGCAAGCCATCTGCAGAGTTTGTAAATGCTTACCTGAGCAATGAGAACTTCCACGGACAGGATCTTACCAAGGTTGCAGGATTAAGCGATGCTGTAACTGCATATCTTGAGGATATCAGAACTCTTGGTATGAGAAAGGCTATCGAGAAGAATTTTTAATCATTCTGACTAAAATAGTCTTATAAATGATTGAAAATAATAAATATTTTACAAAAAATGGCGTGACATACAGCACCGCTTATATTAAAATATAGGTGGTGTTGTAAGTAAGCGGTTACATTTATAAAGGAAAAACGTATGGCAAAATTTATAAAAATCCATGAGAATGACAATGTAGCAGTTGCACTTGAAACAATTGCACAGGGCGAGACTATTACAGTAGATGATGTAACAGTTACCACTGTAAATGAGATCCCGGCAGGACATAAATTTGCTCTGAAGGATCTTCCGGTTGGAACACCTGTTGTAAAGTATGGTTTCAAAATCGGTAACACAACAGCTGATGTAAAGGCTGGAGAGTGGATACATACTCATAATCTGAAGACCGGACTTGGTGATCTGCTGGATTACAGCTATGAGCCCAAGCTCCCGGAAGAAAAATTTACAGAAGATGTTACTTTCATGGGCTATAACCGTGAGAACGGAAAAGTCGGTGTCAGAAACGAAATCTGGGTAATTCCTACAGTTGGATGTGTAAATAATATCGCAAGCAAAATTGCAGAGTTATCCAAAGGACTTGTAAGAGAAAATATTGAAGCTGTTTGTGCATTCCCTCATCCTTACGGATGTTCCCAGATGGGTGACGATCAGGAACATACAAGACAGATTCTGGCTAATCTGATCAATCATCCAAATGCCGGTGGTGTTCTGGTATTAGGACTTGGCTGTGAGAACAGCAACATTGATGTACTGAAGAATTACATTGGTGAATATAATCCTGACAGAGTGAAATTCCTCGTATGTCAGGAAAGTGATGATGAGATTACAGATGGTGTTGAGATTGTAAAAGAACTTGCAGAGTATGCTTCACAGTTCAAACGTGAGCCAATCAGTGTATCCAAGCTTGTAATCGGTATGAAGTGTGGTGGCAGCGATGGATTCTCCGGCATCACAGCAAATCCGACTGTTGGACGTTTCTCTGATATCCTTATCAGTAAGAAGGGTACAACAATTCTGACAGAAGTACCTGAAATGTTCGGTGCAGAGACCATTCTGATGAACCGTTGTGCAAATGAAGAATTATTTGATAAAACAGTAGATCTGATCAATGACTTTAAGAATTATTTCAAGAGTCATAACCAGACAATCTATGAGAACCCTTCACCTGGTAACAAGAAGGGTGGTATCTCCACATTGGAGGACAAGTCCCTTGGATGTACACAGAAGTCAGGAAGTGCTATTGTAAAAGGCGTTCTTGCCTACGGTGAGACAGTATCTACTCCGGGACTGAATCTGCTCAGCGCACCGGGCAACGATCTGGTAGCAGCTACTGCACTGGCAGCAAGCGGTGCTCATATCGTATTATTTACAACTGGACGTGGTACACCATTTGCATGTCCGGTACCTACAATGAAGATTTCAAGTAATTCAAGACTGGCTGGTAAGAAGGACAACTGGATTGACTTTAATGCAGGTGTCGTAGCAGAGGGTGAAGATCTTGATACAGTAGGCAAGAGATTGTTTGATGAAGTGGTAGCGGTAGCTTCCGGTAAAGAAGTGAAGAGTGAAATCGCGGGCTTCCATGATATGGCGATCTTTAAACAGGGCGTAACATTGTAAGCATATAGTGATACTTTGATAAGGTTTACAATGTGGCACATAGATAAATGGATAGAAAATTATCCAGATTACTTCAAGAATAATAGAAAAATGATAAATGATGGAGGATTATTATCATGAGTAAAAAAGTAGTAACAATGGGTGAGATTATGTTAAGACTTTCTACACCTAACAATGAGAAGTTTATCCAGGCAGACGAGTTCGATATCAACTATGGCGGCGGTGAAGCTAACGTAGCAGTATCTCTTGCAAATTATGGACATGAAGCACAGTTCGTTACAGCAGTTCCTGATAACGAATTAGGTGAGTGTGCAGTTGCTGCTTTAAGAAAATATAATGTTGGTACACAGAACATCGCAAGATGTGGTGAAAGACTTGGTATCTACTATCTGGAGTCAGGTTCTTCCATGCGTCCTTCCAAGGTTGTATATGATAGAGCTCATTCTTCTATCTCTACAGCTACAGCAGCAGATTTTGATTTCGATAAGATCTTCGAAGGTGTTGACTGGTTCCATTTCACAGGTATCACACCAGCTATTTCTGATTCAGCAGCAGTATTAACAGAGGAAGCCTTAAAGGCTGCCAAGAAGCACGGCGTTAAGGTTTCTGTAGACTTAAACTTCCGTAAGAAGTTATGGTCTTCTGAGAAGGCTCAGAAGGTTATGAAGAACCTTATGCAGTATGTTGATGTATGTATCGGTAACGAAGAAGATGCTGAACTTGTACTTGGTTACAAGCCTGGTAATACAGATGTAACAAGCGGTGATCTTGAACTTGCTGGTTACAAGTCAATCTTCGAACAGATGGTAGCAGACTATAACTTCGAGTACTGCATCTCTTCCTTAAGAGTAAGCCATTCTGCATCTGACAATGGCTGGTCAGCATGTATCTATTCAAGAGATACAAAGGAATTCTATCATTCTAAAGAATACAGCATTCATCCTATCGTAGACCGTGTAGGTGGTGGAGATTCCTTCGCAGGCGGTGTTATCTGTGGTCTGTTAGACGGTAAGGATTTCAAGGCTGCTCTTGAGTATGGTGTAGCTGCATCCGCATTAAAGCATACAATCCCTGGTGACTTCAACCTGGTATCCAGAAAAGAAGTTGAAACACTTGCAGGCGGCGATGCTTCCGGACGTGTTCAGAGATAATAAAGAAACATAGCAAATAAAATATAAAATCTATAGGAGGAATTATCATTATGGCAAACACAAATCCATTCTCACTTGAAGGCAAAATTGCTCTTATCACAGGTGCTTCCTACGGTATCGGCTTCGCAATCGCTAAGTCTATGGCAGCAGCAGGAGCTACTATCGTATTCAATGATATCAAGCAGGAACTTGTAGACAAGGGAATTGCAGCATACAAAGAAGAGGGTATTGATGCTCACGGATATGTATGTGATGTTACAAATGAAGAGGCAGTAAATGCACTCATAGCTACAATTGAGAAGGAAGTTGGAGTAATCGACATCCTTGTAAACAACGCAGGTATTATTAAGAGAATCCCTATGTGTGATATGACAGCAGCAGAATTCAGACAGGTTATTGATGTAGACTTAAATGCACCTTTCATCGTATCTAAGGCTGTTATTCCTTCTATGATCAAGAAGGGTCACGGCAAGATCATCAACATCTGCTCTATGATGTCTGAACTTGGTCGTGAGACTGTATCTGCATATGCAGCAGCTAAGGGTGGTTTAAAGATGCTGACAAGAAATATCTGCTCTGAATATGGTGAGTACAATATTCAGTGTAACGGTATTGGACCTGGTTACATCGAGACTCCTCAGACTGCTCCTCTTCGTGAGAGACAGCCGGATGGCAGCAGACATCCTTTCGATTCCTTCATCATCTCCAAGACACCCGCCGGCAGATGGTTACAGGCAGACGAACTTGGCGGACCAGCAGTATTCCTTGCTTCTGATGCATCCAATGCTGTAAACGGACATATCCTGTATGTTGATGGTGGTATCTTAGCTTACATTGGCAAGCAGCCAAACTAATTTTTCATATTTATTTAGGAGATAAAGAAATGAACGAAGTATTAGAAAAAATCAGTAAAATTGGTATTGTACCAGTCGTTGTTTTAGATGATGCAAAAGACGCTGAGCCTTTAGCAGAAGCTTTAATCAAGGGTGGTCTTCCTTGTGCAGAAGTTACATTCAGAACAGCTGCAGCAGAAGAATCTATCAGAATTATGGCACAGAAATTCCCTGAAATGTTAGTTGGTGCAGGTACTGTATTAACAACAGAGCAGGTTGACCGTGCAGTAAATGCAGGCGCTAAGTTCATCGTTAGCCCTGGTTTAAATCCTAAGATCGTTAAGTATTGTATCGAGAAGGGTGTTCCTGTAACTCCTGGTACATCTAATCCTTCTGATGTAGAAGCAGCTATCGAATTAGGTCTTGACGTTGTTAAGTTCTTCCCGGCTGAAGCAGCAGGTGGACTGAATATGATCAAGTCTATGGCAGCTCCTTATACACAGATGAAGTTCATGCCTACAGGTGGAATCAATGCAAAGAATATCTGTGATTATCTTGCATTCGATAAGATCATTGCTTGTGGTGGTTCCTGGATGGTTAAGAAAGATCTCGTAGCAGCTGGCAAGTTTGATGAGATTCAGGCTCTGACAGAAGAAGCTGTTAGAACAATGCTTGGTTTCGAATTAAGACATATTGGCATTAACTGTGAAGATGAAGCAGCAGCAGATTCTGTAGCTTCCAAGTTCGACAATCTGTTTGGTTTCTCCAAGAAGGTTGGAAACAGCTCTATCTTTGCAGGAATTGAAGTAGAAGCTATGAAGAAGATCGGTCGTGGAACAAACGGTCACATCGCAATCGGAACAAACAGTGTAGCTCGTGCTAAGAATTACTTAGAGTCTGTTAAGGGTGCTAAGTTCATCGAAGATTCTGCTGTTGTTAAGAATGGCAAGCTGACAGCTATTTATCTGGAAGACGAAATTGGTGGTTTCGCAATTCATCTTGTGCAGAAATAAGTCTGGAATATTGTGGACATCATAGGTTCATAGAGATACGAAAGAGGCATCATACCGTCTGGGTGATGCCTTTTTCTGCGAGTAACATGAGATAGAGAGGTAGATTACGAAATGATAGATAATAATTGTGCATATTGTATGGAAGGTGAGTTAGTAGACAAGTTCGGTATCAAGATTTGCGAACTTCCTGCTTCAAAGGTATATTTATTTAAGGAACAGAGCCATAAGGGAAGATGTATTGTTGCAAGCAAGCATCATGTAAGTGAAATGATTGAATTATCAGAAGAAGACAGAAATGCATTTATTGCTGATGTGAATCACGTGGCTAAGGCTATGCATGCAGCTTTTCATCCTGATAAGGTAAATTATGGAGCATACGGTGATACTGGTCATCATTTACATTTCCATCTGGTTCCCAAGTATAAGGATGAGTTTGAGTGGGGTGGAACCTTTGCCATGGATCCTAAACAGAAGACTCTTACCAATGCAGAATATGATATTCTGATTGCAGAATTGAAGAAATATTTATAAACAAATGTTGCATACTTTTGCATTCACTGAAAATACTCTGCAATAAAGAGTTTCCCATCCAGTACTGATTTTTACAGAAAAACAATTCCTATATATTTACTGCGTTTTTTGAACTTGCATAAATATGTGAATTTGCACAATGTTTTACGGAAAATGTTCCATAAAATGCAATAAGATTAGAAAAAAAACTAATGACTTGCTTATGGCATTAAAATGCGCCATAATAACAAAGTAATGTATGGATAGATATACATAAAACATTCCTATAAGTTAAAAAAAGCAAGGGAACAGAAAAGGAGTCAAATATGGGTGTTAAAGTGCTATTGAATTCAGTAGATAAGGTAAAAGATTTTATTGATATTACAAGAAGTGTTTCGTATGATATTGATCTGATCAGCGGAAGAGATACTTATTTGGATGCAAAATCATTACTTGGAGTTTTGAGTTGCGATTGCACGAAGCCATTGACATTGGATATTCATGCAGAAATGGAAGAACGAAGAGAACTGATGGAACGTCTTGAAGAGTATGTAGTGGCTTAGGTGTATACATACAAAGCAGCGTACTGATAAATAAGAGGATACATAGCGGAACGCAAAGCAGCAGGAACTGATTTGCGTTCCGTTTTTTACACGACAAATTTGAAGCTGTGCAAGGGACTGAAAATTATCCGGTATTGAAGTACCTGAATGTTTGCAGATGATTGAAAGGCATGGTTATTTGTGTATGCGTATACTTGATAAAAACTCGATATGCGCAGAAATGAGGATTAATATGAGAAAAAAAGAGCAGTTAATGACCAGAACAGTAGTGGTATGGCTTGGCGCACTATTGTGCTGTGCATTGTGGGGAAGTGCTTTTCCCTGTATTAAAATAGGATATCAATTGTTTGAAATACCGTCTGGAGCTACTGCAACACAGATTCTGTTTGCAGGCTGTAGATTCACGTTGGCAGGAATTCTGGCTATTATTATAGGAAGTGTATTGAACCATAGGATTTTGGTGCCGAAGAAAACTTCATGGGGAAAAATCGCAAAGTTGTGCATGCTTCAGACTGTGGCACAATATTTGTTTTTCTATATAGGACTTGCAAACACGTCAGGGGTAAAGGCGTCTATCATAGAAGGTGTCAATGTATTTATCTCGATTCTGGTGGCAAGTCTCATCTTTCATCAGGAGAGACTGACAACAAGAAAGATGGCAGGCTGTCTGATTGGTTTTGCAGGAGTTGTGCTGGTCAATATAACGGGTGGAATTGATATGGCATTTACATTTACGGGTGATGGATTTATTGTGTTGTCTACGATTGCCTATGCCTTTTCCTCTGTCATGATCAAAAGATATTCACAGGGAGAAAATCCGGTTACGCTGAGTGGATATCAGTTTGTACTGGGTGGTCTGATCATGGTAATATGCGGTCTTCTCATGGGAGGCAGACTGGAGGTAATTACGCCGGCAGGAATTGCCATGCTGTTATATCTTGCGGTGATCTCTGCAGTGGCATATTCTTTATGGGGCATATTGTTAAAGTACAATCCCGTATCAAGAGTTACGGTGTTCGGGTTTATGAATCCTGTGTTTGGAGTGATTCTGTCAGCTATATTCCTGAAAGAATCGGACAATGTGGGAATCATCTGTGTTGTGGCATTGGCACTTGTCTGTGAGGGAATCTATATTGTGAATAAGAAGCAGAATACAGGGGAAGCATAAGACAGTTAGTTTTCATGAACTTTTAATACTTAGAACTATTGGTTTTTTAAGCCAATTGTGATACCATAATACTTTAGAAGATTATTTTTATAGTTTTAGTCAAATAATTGATAGGAGGTTTTTTATCATGACGAAAATAGATATTTTTTCCGGTTTCTTAGGAGCTGGTAAAACAACTTTGATCAAGAAGTTACTGAAAGAGGCAATGGATGCTTCTAAAGTAGTGCTGATTGAAAATGAATTTGGTGAAATTGGTATTGATGGCGGTTTTTTAAAGGAAGCCGGTGTAGAAATTAAGGAAATGAATTCTGGATGTATCTGCTGTTCTTTAGTAGGGGATTTCGGAACTTCTCTGGCAGAAGTACTGGATAAGTATCATCCTGAGAGAATCCTGATCGAGCCATCAGGTGTAGGTAAGCTCTCAGATGTTATGAAGGCAGTACAGAATGTAAAATCTGATGTAGATGTACAGCTTAACAGCGCAGTTGTAGTTGTTGATGCAAATAAGTGCAAGATGTATGCAAAGAATTTTGGTGAGTTCTTCTTAAATCAGATCGAGCATGCAGGTACAATCATTCTGAGCAGAACTGCAGATATCAGTGAAAGCAAGCTGAATGCTGCACTGGAGATCATCCGTGAGCATAACAGCAAGGCAACAGTTATCACAACTCCATGGGATGAACTGGATGGTAAGAAGATTCTGGAGACAATTGAGAATGCCAAGGATCTGGAAGCTGAACTGATGGAAGAGGTTGCCAAGCTTCATGATGAACATGAGCATCATCATGACCATGGTGAGGACTGCACATGTGGCTGCCATGATCACGACCATGATGAGGACGAGCATGAGCATCATCATCACCACGACCATGATGAGGACGAGCATGAACATCATCACCATGACCATGATGAGCATCATCACGATCATGAAGAGGAACATAATCACGGGCATCATCATGACCATGACGACCATGATGAGAACTGCACATGTGGCTGCCATGACCACGACCATGAGCATCATCACCATCACCATGCAGATGAGATATTCACAAGCTGGGGTATGGAGACACCCACAGCCTATACCAAGGATGAGATCGAGACAATCCTTAAAAAGCTGGATGATGCAGACACTTACGGCGTAATCCTTCGTGCAAAAGGCATGCTTCCTTCTAATGATGGAACATGGATCAATTTTGACTATGTACCGGAAGAGAGCAATGTCAGAACAGGAGCACCTGAAGTAACAGGTAAGATCTGTGTGATTGGTTCCAAGCTGAACGAGGACAATCTGAAAGCATTGTTTACAAAATAAGAAATAGGATAGAGGAAAAATATGAAGCCCGTTTATATTATCAATGGATTTTTGGAAAGTGGCAAAACAGAATTTATCACTTATACACTTTCACAGCCATATTTTCAGATCAGAGGAAAGACATTGTTGATCGTCTGCGAGGAAGGTGAAGTAGAATACGAAGAGGTTCTGCTTCGCAAAAGCAGAACGGTTATGGAAGTCATTGATGAAGAAGAGAACTTCACACCGGAGAATCTGATTGAGCTGGAGAAGAAATATAAGCCAGAACGTATTGTAATTGAATACAATGGTATGTGGAACTGCAAGAATATGAAGCTGCCATGGCACTGGACAGTAGAGCAGCAGATCACGACGATCAATGGCGCTACATTCCAGAATTACTATACAAATATGAAGTCTCTGCTGGCTGAACAGATCAGAAAATCAGAGCTGATCATCTTTAACCGCTGTGATGGATTAAATGAACAGTTAGGCAATTTTAAACGTAATATCAAGGCTGTAAATCCTACAGCAGATGTTGTTTTTGAAGACAAGGATGGAGAAATCAATCAGATTCTGGAAGAGGATCTTCCATATGATCTGAATCAACCGGTGATTGATCTGGATACGTATGCATATGGCATATGGTATCTGGATGCAATGGATAATCTGAGCCGATATATTGGTAAGACAATCAAGTTCAAGGCTATGGTATTAAGACCAAAGGATGGAAGTACAGATTATTTCGTGCCGGGTAGGATGGCGATGACATGCTGTGCAGAGGATATGGCTTTTCTGGGTTATGCCTGCAAATATGATAAGAGTACAGAATTGACGAATAAAGAGTGGGTAGAAGTAACCGCTACCGTTCATCAGGAGTACTGGAAAGACTATAATGGTGAAGGTCCTGTCCTTCATGCAGTCAGTGTCGTACCGACCAAGAAGCCAAAGGATGAAGTAGTAAGCTTCAACTAACTATATTTATGTGAAAAATAAAATGCAGATACCGGAGAAAATTGCTCTCTGGTATCTGCATTTTTTCATTCTATAACAATTCTATAAATCTGCACTGCTGTATTTCTCTTCGCAGTACTTGCAACGGTATACTTCTTTTTCCTCATCAGTAAGAACGAAGATATGAGGAAGCTCCTGTTCGATAGAGGTGATACAACGTGGATTCTTGCATTTCAGCACATTCTTGATTTCACGGGGCAGAGTGAGCTGGCGTTTCTGCACGATTTCTGAATTTTTGATGACATTGACGGTGATATTGTGGTCAATAAATCCCAAAATGTCAAGGTTAAGCGTGTCAATGTCACATTCTACCTTGAGAATATCCTTTTTACCCATCTTGCCACTCTTGGCATTTTTGATGATAGCAACTGTACAATCCAGCTTGTCCAATCCTAAATGCTTATAGATACTCAGGCTTTTGCCAGCCTTGATGTGATCCAGAACGAAACCTTCTTCAATTTTACCTACATTTAACATGATGTGACCTCCTACTCTTCTACATGAATCTCTAATAAAGTCAACAGCAGTGCCATTCTGACATATACGCCGTATTGTACCTGACGGAAGTATGCTGCTCTTGGATCATCATCTACTTCAACAGATATCTCGTTGACACGGGGAAGGGGATGAAGCACGATCATGTCCTGCTTTGCCATTTCCATTTTCTCTTTGTTGAGAACGTAGAAGTCTTTCAGACGAACGTAATCCTCTTCGTTGAAGAAACGCTCTTTCTGAACACGGGTCATATAGAGAATATCAAGTTCAGGCATAACATCTTCAAGTCTGGTCACTTCTTCATAAGAAATACCTTTTTCATGAAGCATTTCTGTGACATACTCGGGAACCTTCAATTCATCTGGAGAGATGAAGATGAAACGGACGTCATCATAACGAACCAGTGCATTGATCAGGGAATGCACGGTACGGCCAAACTTCAGATCTCCGCACAGACCAATTGTGAAGTGATTCAGTCTGCCTTTTAAGGATTTGATTGTCATCAGGTCGGTCAGAGTCTGGGTAGGATGCTGATGACCACCATCGCCGGCATTGATGACCGGTATTCCGGAATGGGAGGCTGCTACCATAGGAGCACCTTCTTTAGGATGACGCATAGCGCAGATATCTGCAAAACAGGAGATAACACGAATGGTATCGGATACACTTTCACCCTTGGACGCGGAAGAACAGTTGGCATCTGAGAAACCGAGGACACTGCCGCCAAGGTTAAGCATGGCAGCTTCAAAGCTCAGTCTGGTACGTGTGCTTGGCTCATAAAAGCATGTAGCAAGCTTTTTACCGGCGCAGGCATGCGCATATTTAGCGGGATTGTGTTCGATGTCACTGGCAAGTGTGAATAACTTGTCAAGCTCCTCCACAGAGAAATCAAGCGGACTCATTAAATGTCTCATAGAAAACCTCCTTAGAATTGTTACGAATTTTTGGCAAAATAAAAGAAGAGATATCTTCTCTTCTTGAAAAATTACCAATATAAAAAGTGAAATGTCTGAAAATGAAAAAAGGAAATAATGTGGCTATCGGATGAAATACGTCGATATACTTATCTTCACTCATTGATACAGCCATGGTCTTACTCCTTCTTAATCGTTTATATAAATTCACTCACTTGTGCTATCATAGCATATCTTGAGTGTGCTTGCAATGGAAAAATTATATTTTATGAATAGGACATTTTTAAATTTTATGTTATACTATACGTAAGAAAAAACAGAGGCCATTGGTCATGCAGAGTAGGAGGATGAAGATGGAATTTAGAGAGCGAAAGAGATGGGTATTTTTTGGACTGCCGTTTACTTTTACGATATACACGGTAAAAGAAGAGGTCCTTACTGTAGATACGGGATTTCTGAGCAAGGAAGAGAATGACTGCTATATGTACAAGGTGCAGGATGTAACATTGAAGACTTCTCTGTTGGAGAGAATATTTGGCTTGGGTACGATTATCTGTTATACAGGTGATACGACCAATCCACAGCTTGTCATGGCGCATATTAAGAACGCCAGGGCAATAAAGGACTTCATTCTGGAGCAGTCGGAGATAGCAAGAAGAAAGCGCAGGACAATGAATACGCTGGATATCGGTGCTGACGGTTCGGATTTTGATATTGATAACTAAATGCATAGTGCAGTTGGGAGAGGGGGAATGCCCTCTCCTTTTTTGAACTCTGGGAAGTGAAGCAGGGAGTGCGGTATAATTCAGCCTTTAGATTGGCTGGATGGTTTCTCGGTAAGCAGTTTCTCGAAGAAAAGTCCGGTGGCAAACCAGTAGGGGAAGAAGTCAAGGCGTATAATACCCTGAATGTTCCAATGATGGCTGGTATAATCCCAAGGACACAGGTGGTGCTTCTGTAAAAGGCGTCCACTTAAAAATTCACCGGCAAAGATCATAAGGGCATAGATACATCCGCGGACTGGAAAGGCCAATTTCTGCATGCGTAGAAAAAAGGGCCGCAATAATGCCATGGAGCCGTAAATGGGGAACATCCAGATGGAAGTAGTGCCTTTTAGGGTCATTTCACGCCTGCGCAGTGCCATGGAGGCAGTAAAGAGAATCTCCAGACACCATCCTGCAATACCACATTTTATAAAGTTGTTAAGGTAAAGGTTTGATTTATGATTCATAAAAACAGTATGACCGGTTCTGCATGGAATATACATACAAGACCGGTCATGTTATTTTTATTTATTCTGTTGGGCAGCAGCCTGTAGTGCCGCATCGAAAGTGGAGATATCAATTGGTCCGTCCAGAGGGATTCTGTAGACAGGAACTCTGCTTCCGAATTTCAGGAAATAGACATATTTGGAAGTGGTCTGGATAGTATTGTATGCGCCGTCAGCAATTACTTCCATATAAGAACCATCCTTGGAAATACGCTTGAACTGTGGAGTATCGCCGGATGTCTGATAGTAGATATATTGTGGTGAGGCATTGAGCATATCAGTCCTTGTATCATCCAGAGTTGTCTTTTCCCCGGTGGTCAGATCCATGCGGATCAAAGCATAATTGTTATGGATGTCTATGCCATAAAGTGTGTTGCCTTCTACAATAGGCATATAAATATCTTCAGAAGACACCTGAAATACCTGGTTGGTCAATGTGTTGACAGCCATAAGATGCAGGTCTGTCTTGGTATTCTGATAATAAAGAGTGTTATTGTCAACACAGGCAGGAAGGATAGGGTTCGTCAGGATAGTCTGGGAA
>OIXA01003109.1_pt1 | contig 17903 bp, 11 predicted proteins | sample 1587721 | NCBI WGS metagenome assembly OIXA01 (sample SAMEA3888900, study PRJEB22519) | human gut metagenome | biome: human gut; feature: human-associated habitat; material: faeces | place: Denmark | collected 2013 | reverse complement strand
TGTTATTGACGTGTTACAAAAATTCTTTTCTTATGATGTAGAACGTGCAACGCAATTGATGCTCGCTGTTCACTACCAGGGGAAGGCCATTTGCGGAGTCTTTACCGCTGAGGTTGCAGAAACCAAAGTGGCGATGGTGAACAAGTACGCGAGGGAGAATGAGCATCCATTGCTGTGTACGCTAGAAAAAGCCTGAATGCAGGCATAAAAATTGGGGGAGGTGCCTATGCTCAATCAAGAACTGGAACTCAGTTTAAATATGGCTTTCGCCAGAGCGCGCGAGCACCGTCATGAGTTTATGACCGTCGAGCACTTGTTACTGGCGCTGCTCAGTAACCCATCTGCCCGGGAGGCGCTGGAAGCGTGTTCTGTAGATTTGGTTGCGCTCCGTCAGGAACTGGAAGCCTTTATTGAACAAACCACACCCGTTCTGCCTGCCAGTGAAGAGGAGCGCGACACACAGCCGACGTTGAGTTTTCAGCGTGTACTGCAACGTGCGGTCTTCCATGTCCAGTCCTCCGGTCGCAATGAGGTTACCGGTGCAAACGTTCTGGTCGCTATCTTTAGCGAACAGGAGTCGCAGGCGGCATATCTGTTGCGCAAACATGAAGTCAGCCGTCTCGATGTGGTGAACTTTATCTCTCATGGCACGCGTAAAGACGAGCCGACACAGTCTTCTGATCCTGGCAGCCAGCCAAACAGCGAAGAACAAGCTGGTGGGGAGGAACGTATGGAGAATTTCACGACGAACCTGAATCAGCTTGCGCGAGTGGGCGGAATCGACCCACTAATTGGTCGTGAGAAGGAGCTGGAGCGTGCTATTCAGGTTCTCTGCCGTCGCCGTAAAAACAACCCGCTGCTGGTGGGGGAATCTGGTGTCGGTAAAACCGCGATTGCGGAGGGGCTTGCATGGCGAATTGTTCAGGGCGATGTGCCGGAAGTGATGGCTGACTGTACGATTTACTCTCTCGATATCGGTTCCCTGTTAGCGGGCACAAAATATCGCGGCGACTTTGAAAAACGTTTTAAAGCGTTGCTCAAGCAGCTGGAGCAGGACACTAACAGCATCCTGTTTATTGATGAGATCCACACCATTATCGGTGCGGGTGCAGCGTCTGGTGGCCAGGTCGATGCGGCTAACCTGATTAAACCGTTGCTCTCCAGCGGTAAAATCCGCGTAATTGGTTCGACAACCTATCAGGAGTTCAGCAACATTTTCGAGAAAGACCGTGCTCTGGCGCGTCGCTTCCAGAAAATTGATATTACTGAACCGTCAATCGAAGAAACTGTTCAAATCATCAATGGCCTGAAACCGAAGTATGAAGCGCACCACGACGTGCGTTATACCGCAAAAGCGGTGCGTGCGGCGGTAGAGCTGGCGGTGAAATACATTAACGATCGTCATCTGCCGGATAAAGCGATTGATGTTATCGACGAAGCGGGCGCTCGCGCACGTCTGATGCCGGTAAGCAAACGCAAGAAAACCGTTAATGTGGCGGATATTGAATCCGTGGTGGCCCGTATTGCACGCATTCCAGAGAAGAGTGTTTCTCAGAGTGACCGCGATACCCTGAAAAACCTCGGCGATCGCCTGAAAATGCTGGTCTTCGGTCAGGATAAAGCCATTGAGGCGCTGACTGAAGCCATTAAGATGGCGCGTGCAGGTTTAGGTCACGAACATAAACCGGTCGGTTCGTTCCTGTTTGCCGGCCCTACCGGGGTCGGGAAAACAGAGGTGACGGTACAGCTTTCGAAAGCGTTGGGCATTGAGCTTCTGCGCTTTGATATGTCCGAGTATATGGAACGCCATACCGTCAGCCGTCTGATTGGTGCGCCTCCGGGATACGTTGGTTTTGATCAGGGCGGTTTGCTGACTGATGCGGTCATCAAGCATCCACATGCGGTGCTGCTGCTGGACGAAATCGAGAAAGCGCACCCGGACGTGTTCAATATTCTGTTGCAGGTGATGGATAACGGTACGCTGACCGATAACAACGGACGCAAAGCGGACTTCCGTAACGTGGTGCTGGTGATGACCACTAATGCCGGGGTACGGGAAACTGAGCGCAAATCCATTGGTCTTATCCACCAGGATAACAGCACCGATGCGATGGAAGAGATCAAGAAGATCTTTACACCGGAATTCCGTAACCGTCTCGACAACATTATCTGGTTCGATCATCTGTCAACCGACGTGATCCATCAGGTGGTGGATAAATTCATCGTCGAGTTGCAGGTTCAGTTGGATCAGAAAGGTGTTTCTCTGGAAGTGAGCCAGGAAGCGCGTAACTGGCTGGCCGAGAAAGGTTACGACCGGGCAATGGGCGCACGTCCGATGGCGCGTGTCATCCAGGACAACCTGAAAAAACCGCTCGCCAACGAACTGCTGTTTGGTTCGCTGGTGGACGGCGGTCAGGTCACCGTCGCGCTGGATAAAGAGAAAAATGAGCTGACTTACGGATTCCAGAGTGCACAAAAGCACAAGGCGGAAGCAGCGCATTAATCTGATTGTCTGGTAGGTTGGTGAAGTCCGTAATCTCGTCAGGGGTTACGGACTTTTTATTTATGGGGGGAGGAGGTTCAGACCCTTTTTTTGATGATGATGGTAAGTTATTGATAATTAGTGCTGCGGGTAGGTAAGGATAAAAAAGGGTGGCAGCAGGAGATTGAGATGGTTTTGCTTTATTAACAACGGGCTAAACGTGTAGTATTTGAGTTCACTGCCGTACAGGCAGCTTAGAAATTGCCGCGGATCCTGTCTGCCAATAATGACAAGTTCACTGCCGTACAGGCAGATAAAATGCGAAAAAAAAGCCCGTACTTTCGTACGAGCTCTTCTTTAAATATGGCGGTGAGGGGGGGATTCGAACCCCCGATACGTTGCCGTATACACACTTTCCAGGCGTGCTCCTTCAGCCACTCGGACACCTCACCAAATTGTTTTTTTGCCTGACCTCATGGGGGGCAACGGGGCGCTACTATAGGGAGTTGGAATAAAACGGTCAAGAAGAATTTTTATGATAATTATTGTTTGCTCATACTGTAAACAAGTTGTGCAGTATATCTACATCGAGACAAGTTACGGACTTATACTTCTAAAGTACTCCATACATATCACAAAATAAAAAGGCCGGCTAAACCGACCTTTTACTCATTCTTTCTCTTCGCCCATCAGGCGGTAAAACAATCAGCGACTACGGAAGACAATGCGGCCTTTGCTCAGGTCGTACGGGGTCAGTTCAACAGTCACTTTGTCGCCCGTCAGGATGCGGATGTAGTTTTTGCGCATTTTACCGGAGATGTGTGCAGTAACCACGTGACCGTTTTCTAACTCTACGCGGAACATGGTATTAGGCAACGTTTCAAGAACGGTACCTTGCATTTCAATATTGTCTTCTTTGGCCATCTAATCCTCTGGGGTATCACTACCGTAATTTGAACCGGCAAGATAATGCCGAAGTTCTGTAAATAAGTAAAGATTTGCGCGCTAAATCGCAACAAACAGGTTCGGCACATTACTCCGAAAACACACGGCTAAGCCGCACCAAAAGCGCAACGTATAAGGGAGCGGTGAGATAAACGATGGGCGTTACCTGACGCGAAAAATTCCTTATCGGCAGCGGGGTAATGAGCGTAACCAACTCTGCGACCGCAATTATAACACTCTGGGGAGAAATGTGCCGAAAACATTCATTCTTGTGGTGAAAACAAGCATCGAGGTACCCAGAAATTATTCGACAATCGTCCGAGGCGCATTTGATTGAGATAATTAAGGTAATCCCGGCGGGGAATTTCGCAGGCACCAAGCGATGCTGTGTGATCGTTAAGGACCTGGCAGTCGATAAGTTTACCGCCATGACGGATAAATTCATCACAGAAGACCAGAAGCGCCGTTTTGGACGCATTTTCCATCCGGCTGAACATGGACTCGCCACAAAATAGTGTTCCCTGGGCCACGCCGTACATACCGCCGACAAGCTCATCTTCACGCCAGACTTCAATGGAGTGGGCATGACCGAGTTCGTGAAGGCGATGGTAGGCTTCGACCACGCCACGCGTGATCCAGGTTCCTTCTTCGCGATCGCTGGCACAGCCTTCGATGACCTGACCAAAAGCGTAATTCATCGTGACACGATAGGGTGAGCGTTTATGAAATCGCTTCATACTACGGCTGATATGCAGTGATTCTGGCCATAACACCGCGCGGGGATCGGGCGACCACCAGAGGATGGGGTCGCCAGGAGAAAACCACGGGAAAATACCACGCTGATAAGCCATTAATAGGCGCGCAGGGCTAAGATCGCCCCCCAGTGCCAGCAGGCCGTTAGGCTCACGTAATGCGCCTTCCGGGGAAGGGAAGGCTATTGAATGGCGAGAAAGCTGAACCAGGCGCATGACCGCAAAACTCCACGCAAGTCGGATCGTTCAATAATAGCTTACAAACCCTGCTTAAACTGGTAATAACGCCCCTGTCTGGCAAGCAGTTCTGCGTGAGTACCTTGCTCAATAATTTGCCCGTTGTCCATCACTATTATTTGTTGGAAACGAGAGAGCCCGCGAAGTCGATGGGTGACCATTAACACCGTTTTCTCGCACATCATTTCTGCAAGCAATTCAAGGATCTGACTTTCGGTTGTGGCATCTAAGCCTTCTGTAGGTTCATCCAGCAATACCAGCGGCGCATCATGTAACAGCGCACGGGCGATAGCCAGACGGCGCAGTTCACCACCGGAGAGCTGGCGTCCGCCTTCACCTAACCAACTGTTGAGACCTGCATCCTCGAGCAGCTTCTCCAGACCAACGCGACGCAAGATCTCCGCCAGAGCCTCATCACTACTACCAGGCGAGGCGAGTAACAGATTATCACGCAGCGTGGCGCTAAACAGATGCACTCGCTGAGGAACAACGCTGATGGTCTGTCGTAGAGCCGCTTCATTCAGGCTGGCTATGGGACTATCGTTAAGCAAAATCTCGCCCTGTTGCGGGTCCCATGCGCGGGTCAGCAGTTGTAACAGTGTTGACTTGCCGCATCCGGTTCGCCCGAGAATCGCAATATGTTCCCCGGCGTTTACCTGAAGATAAATCCCTTTAAGTGCCTGTTGGGATTGCTCCGGATAAGTGAACTGAACATCCCGTAATGTCAGCGAAACGCGATCGGCAACACGAGTTTGGGTATCAGGGAAGGTGACTTTCGGTTTTTGATCCGTTAAATCAGTGATCCGTACGGCAGAGGCAATGACTTGCCCCAGATGCTGAAATGCACCCGTTACTGGTGCCAGCGCTTCAAACGCGGCTAACGCGCAGAAGACAAACAGGGCAATTAACGCGCCGGGTTGAGCATTGCCGCCAACGCCGCCAGACGCCATCCACAGCATCAGGATCACCGCTAACGCGCCAATGAGCAGCATTATCGCTTGCGACAATGCGGTTAGTTCAGATTGACGGCGTTGCGCTTCCAGCCATTGAATTTCTGTATTCTCTAATTGCGTGCGATAACGATCGCTGGCACCAAAAATGGTCAGCTCAGCTTGCCCTTGCAGCCAGGCCGTCAGTTGTTGGCGATACTGCCCGCGAAGATGAGTCAGATTTTGCCCGGTGCTTTTTCCCGCACGATAAAACAGTGGTGGCATCAGGAAAAGCGTCAGTAACATAATGCCGCCCAGCGTAAAGGCGAGGGTGAAATCAAGGAAACTTAACCCGATTGTCACCACCATAATCACCACAAAAGCGCCTACCAGCGGCGAGATAACGCGCAGGTAAAGATGATCGAGCGTATCAACATCCGCCACCACGCGGTTGAGTAATTCGCCCTGACGATAGCGCGCCAGTCCTGCAGGGGAGAGGGGCAGTAATTTGCTGAAGGTGTAAATGCGCAGATGCTGCAACACGCGGAAAGTCGCATCGTGACTTACCAGGCGTTCAAAATAGCGCCCGGCAGTACGGGTGATTGCTGCGCCACGCACGCCCGCAGCGGGTAGCATATAGTTGAAGCTGTACAGTCCGGCAACCCCCGCAACCGCTGAGGCGGAGAGGAACCAGCCCGAAAGTGTCAACAGACCGATACTGGCGAGCAGCGTGACAATTGCCAGCACGATACCAAGACTTAACATCCATTTATGACGTTTATACAGTGCCAGATAGGGTAGCAAAGCGCGCATTTAAATCTCCTCCTGACGATGGGCCAGTAATGTGGCGAATGGGCCACCAGCCACACTTAATTCCGCGTAACGTCCTTGCTCAATAATCTGACCATCCTGCATTACCCAAATGACATCCCAGTCAGCAAGATCTTCTAACTGGTGGGTGACCATTAACGTTGTCTGGCGCAGAGAGGCGGCATTCAGCGCCTCCATTACGCGCTGTTCACTGTGAGCATCAAGGCTGGCAGCGGGTTCATCCAACAGTAATAGCGAACAGGGATTTAGTAACGCACGGGCCACCGCCACGCGCTGCGCCTGCCCCACGGAAAGGCGGGCAGCCTGGTCGCCAACAGGCGTATCAACGCCTTGTGGCAGGAGCGGTAGAAACTCACTGACCCAGGCGTTATCCAGCGCTGTTTGTAACTCTTGTTCGCTGGCATCAGGTCGCGCCAGTAGTACGTTATCCCGTAATGTTGCTGCCGGTAATTGTGGGTTTTGCCCAACCCAGGAGAGATGTTTACGCCATGATTCCGGTGATAAATCGCGTAATTCTATCCCGTTGATTCGTAGCGATCCCTGATATGAGAGAAAACCAGAAAGCGCGTTCAACAGTGAACTTTTACCTGAACCGCTGCGACCAACCAACACTGCTCGTTGGCCTGCTGGCAAAGTAAAATTCAGCGGTCCGGCCAGCGTTTTACCTTCCGGCGACGTGATAAACAGATCCTCGGCTTCAATGGTCACCGGATCGGTCGATGCTAATTCCGCTTCACCGCGCTGCGGATGGGCTAGCGGGGTTTCCATAAACGTTTTCAAACTGTCAGCTGCACCAACAGCCTGGGCTTTAGCATGATAAAACGTACCGAGATCGCGTAATGGCTGGAAAAACTCTGGCGCAAGGATCAGGGCCAGAAAACCCGCAGCCAGCGTCACGCCAGTATCGTAGTGACCAAAATCCAGCTCGCCGAGGTAGGAAAAACCAAAGTAGACCGCCACCAGAGCAATCGACAGCGAGGTAAAAAATTCGAGAATGCCGGAGGATAAAAACGCCAGCCGTAGCACTTCCATTGTCCGTTGGCGGAAATCTTCCGAAGCAGAACGAATACTTTCAATTTCAGCTTCACCACGACCAAAAATACGCAATGTTTCCATGCCGCGCAGGCGATCGAGGAAATGCCCACTTAAGCGAGCAAGAGCGAGAAAGTTACGTCGGTTAGCATCGGCAGCCCCCATTCCAACCAGCGCCATAAATAACGGAATTAGCGGTGCAGTGCCCAGCAGAATGAGCGCCGCGGCCCAGTTAGAGGGGAAGATAGCCACCACAATCAGCAGCGGCACCGACACTGCCAGCGCCATTTGCGGCAGGTAGCGTGCATAGTAATCATGCATATCGTCAATTTGCTCGAGTACCAGCGTCGCCCAGCTCCCCGCAGGTTTACCCTGAATCCACGCTGGCCCTGCTTGTTGCAGACGGTCGAGAACCTGACGGCGGATGGCAAAGCGGATATGCTGCCCGGCGTGATAACCCACCCGTTCGCGTAACCAGACCACCCATGCGCGCAGTACAAAGGTCAGAAACAGTAACGTAAAGGGAAGCAGCAGGGCTTCACGGGGAATATTCTCCATAATCATATGTTGCAGAATTCGCGCCATGAACCAGGCCTGGGCAATGATCAATATGCCGCTCACAAAGCCCAGCAGACGAGAAATATTCAGCCAACGTTGGGAGATGACGCTTTGCTGTTTTAACCAGCGGGTTAATTCTTTTTGACGGGATTTATTCATTGCACGCTTAGCAGGTGAGTTATCAGAATTATTTGCAGAGCAATGTTACAACGGGGAAAAAATAAAGGCGACCCATAGTCGCATGGTGTCGCCTTCTTTACTTTTGTTACTGATTTGTAAAATTATTTTGCGTCAGCTAAACCGTCGAGGTAGCGTTCCGCATCAAGAGCTGCCATGCAGCCTGTACCAGCAGATGTAATGGCCTGGCGATAAATGTGATCCATCACGTCGCCTGCGGCAAAGACGCCAGGGATGCTGGTCTGGGTGGCATTACCATGAATACCCGACTGTACTTTGATGTAGCCGTTTTCCAGTTCCAGCTGCCCTTCGAAAATGGCAGTATTCGGGCTGTGACCGATAGCAACAAACAGACCGGCAACGTCGAGTGACTCGATATTATCGGTGTTTTGCGTATCGCGCAGACGAACGCCAGTGACGCCCATCTGATCGCCGGTCACTTCTTCCAGCGTACGGTTGGTGTGCAGAATAATGTTGCCGTTCTCCACTTTATCCATCAGACGCTTAATGAGGATTTTTTCCGCACGGAAACCATCACGGCGGTGAATCAGATGAACTTCCGAAGCGATGTTAGACAGATACAGCGCCTCTTCAACCGCGGTATTGCCGCCGCCGATGACCGCAACTTTCTGGTTGCGATAGAAGAAACCGTCGCAGGTTGCACAAGCAGAAACTCCACGGCCTTTAAAGGCTTCTTCAGAGGGCAGGCCGAGATAGCGTGCAGAAGCTCCGGTGGCAATAATCAGCGCGTCGCAAGTGTATTCGCCGCTATCGCCAGTCAGACGGAACGGACGATTCTGCAAATCAACTTTGTTGATGTGATCAAAGATGATTTCAGTTTCAAATTTGGTGGCATGTTCGTGCATGCGCTCCATTAATAACGGACCGGTCAGATCGTTTGGATCGCCAGGCCAGTTTTCCACTTCCGTGGTGGTGGTCAGTTGGCCGCCTTTTTCCATGCCGGTAATCAGCACAGGTTGCAGGTTGGCGCGCGCCGCGTAGACAGCAGCGGTGTATCCCGCCGGGCCTGAACCCAGGATAAGCAGTTTACTGTGTTTGGTCGTGCCCATGAGATCCCCATAGTTGTTGGCAGACAATGGGCAGGATTGTAGGGAATTTACAGACGTAAAAAAAGAGTATGACGATTTTGTTAACAATTTGTGCAATCGGCAGCATCGATAAGCAGGTCAAATTCTCACGTCATTATCACCTCTGCTACTTAAATTTCCCGCTTTATAAGCCGATTAAATGATGAATAAACGCCCCTGTTAATGAATATCTGGCATGTTGTACTAAAAATCGATGTTTTGCTTTGACAATCCCCTGGTGTTTTGCGAAAACATTCGAGGAAGAAAAAAAACAGTATTCTTATATGCGCATAACCATGCATGTAAATACCATGTTTACCGTGCTAGTGAAATCTACGTATGGCGTGGACAGACGCCATTCGTGATGTCGATAGCTGCCACAAGGCAACGGTCTTCTCACCGTAGACCCAGGCATTGCGCGCCGTGAATCTTCATGATTTCGGTCTATCGTGACGGGTAGCGACTCTGAACAGTGATGTTTCAGGGTCAGACAGGAGTAGGGAAGGAATACAGAGAGACAATAATAATGGTAGATAGCAAGAAGCGCCCTGGCAAAGATCTCGACCGTATCGATCGTAACATTCTTAATGAGTTGCAAAAGGATGGGCGTATTTCTAACGTCGAGCTTTCTAAACGTGTGGGACTTTCCCCAACGCCGTGCCTTGAGCGTGTGCGTCGGCTGGAAAGACAAGGGTTTATTCAGGGCTATACGGCGCTGCTGAACCCCCATTATCTGGATGCATCACTTCTGGTATTCGTTGAGATTACTCTGAATCGTGGCGCACCGGATGTGTTTGAACAATTCAATACCGCTGTACAAAAACTTGAAGAAATTCAGGAGTGTCATTTAGTATCCGGTGATTTCGACTACCTGTTGAAAACACGCGTGCCGGATATGTCTGCTTACCGTAAGTTACTGGGGGAAACCCTGCTGCGTCTGCCTGGCGTCAATGACACACGGACATACGTTGTTATGGAAGAAGTCAAGCAGAGTAATCGTCTGGTTATTAAGACGCGCTAACACGGAACAGGTGCAAAATCGGCGTATTTTGATTACACTCCTGTTAATCCATACAGCAACAGTACTGGGGTAACCTGGTACTGTTGTCCGTTTTAGCATCGGGCAGGAAAAGCCTGTAACCTGGAGAGCCTTTCTTGAGCCAGGAATACACTGAAGACAAAGAAGTCACATTGACAAAGTTAAGTAGCGGCCGCCGCCTTCTGGAGGCGTTGCTGATCCTTATTGTCCTGTTTGCCGTCTGGTTGATGGCTGCCTTACTAAGCTTTAACCCTTCGGACCCCAGCTGGTCGCAAACGGCCTGGCATGAACCTATCCATAATTTAGGTGGGATGCCCGGTGCGTGGCTGGCAGATACGCTGTTCTTTATTTTTGGCGTGATGGCTTACACCATTCCCGTCATTATTGTCGGCGGTTGTTGGTTTGCCTGGCGTCATCAGTCCAGCGACGAATACATTGATTATTTTGCCGTTTCGCTACGCATCATTGGCGTTTTGGCGCTCATCCTTACCTCCTGTGGTCTGGCGGCAATCAACGCTGACGATATCTGGTATTTTGCCTCCGGTGGCGTCATTGGCAGCTTACTAAGCACTACGCTACAACCACTGCTACACAGTAGCGGGGGAACTATTGCGCTGCTCTGCGTTTGGGCAGCGGGCCTGACGCTGTTCACCGGTTGGTCATGGGTGACCATTGCTGAAAAACTCGGCGGCTGGATTTTAAATATTCTTACCTTCGCCAGTAATCGTACCCGTCGCGATGATACCTGGGTCGATGAAGATGAGTATGAAGACGACGAAGAGTATGAAGATGAAAATCACGGCAAACAGCATGAATCACGCCGTGCCCGTATTCTTCGCGGCGCGTTAGCGCGTCGTAAACGGTTGGCGGAAAAATTCATTAATCCGATGGGGCGGCAAACAGACGCTGCGTTGTTCTCCGGTAAGCGGATGGATGATGACGAAGAGATTACCTACACTGTACGCGGTGTGGCTGCCGACCCTGACGACGTCCTCTTTTCGGGCAATCGTGCAACGCAGCCAGAATATGACGAGTACGATCCATTATTAAACGGTGCGCCAATTACCGAACCTGTTGCTGTAGCAGCTGCTGCTACCACGGCGACACAAAGCTGGGCTGCACCGGTTGAACCTGTGACTCAGACGCCGCCAGTTGCCTCTGTTGATGTTCCACCTGCGCAATCTACAGTAGCCTGGCAGCCTGTACCGGGGCCGCAAACGGGAGAACCGGTTATTGCTCCTGCACCGGAAGGTTACCCACAGCAGCCACAATATGCGCAGCCTGCAGTGCAATATAATGAGCCGCTGCAACAACCAGTACAGCCACAGCAGCCGTATTATGCACCTGCAGCTGAACAACCTGCGCAACAACCTTACTACGCTCCTGCGGCGGAACAACCTGTTCAGCAACCGTATTACGCAACTGCGGCGGAACAGCCTGCGCAACAGCCGTATTACGCCCCTGCGCCAGAACAAGCGGTGGCAGGTAACGCCTGGCAAGCCGAAGAGCAGCAATCCACTTTTGCTCCACAGTCTACATACCAGACTGAGCAAACTTATCAGCAGCCAGCCGCTCAGGAACCGTTGTACCAACAGCCGCAACCTGTTGAACAGCAGCCTGTTGTGGAGCCTGAACCCGTTGTAGAAGAGACAAAACCCACGCGTCCGCCGCTTTACTACTTTGAAGAAGTGGAAGAGAAGCGAGCCCGTGAACGCGAACAACTTGCGGCCTGGTATCAACCGATTCCAGAACCTGTTAAAGAACCAGAACCGATCAAATCTTCGCTAAAAGCACCTTCTGTTGCAGCAGTACCTCCAGTGGAAGCCGCTGCCGCCGTTTCTCCGCTGGCATCTGGCGTGAAAAAAGCGACACTGGCGACGGGGGCTGCCGCAACCGTTGCCGCGCCAGTCTTCAGTCTGGCAAATAGCGGTGGACCGCGTCCGCAGGTCAAAGAGGGGATTGGCCCGCAGTTGCCACGACCGAAACGTATCCGCGTGCCAACTCGTCGTGAACTGGCGTCTTACGGTATTAAGCTGCCCTCACAGCGTGCGGCAGAAGAAAAAGCCCGTGAAGCCCAGCGTAATCAGTACGATTCTGGCGATCAGTACAACGATGATGAAATCGATGCGATGCAGCAGGATGAACTGGCACGTCAGTTCGCCCAGACGCAGCAGCAACGCTATGGCGAACAGTATCAACATGATGTGCCCGTGAACACAGAAGATGCAGATGCTGCGGCAGAGGCAGAACTGGCTCGTCAGTTTGCTCAAACTCAACAACAACGTTATTCCGGCGAACAACCGGCTGGGGCGAATCCGTTCTCGCTGGATGATTTTGAATTTTCGCCAATGAAAGCGTTGCTGGATGATGGTCCACACGAACCGCTGTTTACGCCAATTGTTGAACCTGTACAGCAGCCGCAACAACCGGTAGCACCGCAGCAGCAATATCAGCAGCCGCAACAACCGGTTGCACCGCAGCCGCAGTATCAGCAGCCGCAACAACCGGTTGCACCGCAGCAGCAATATCAGCAGCCACAACAACCGGTTGCGCCGCAGCAGCAATATCAGCAGCCGCAACAGCCGGTTGCACAGCAGCCGCAATATCAGCAGCCGCAACAGCCAGTTGCGCCGCAGCCGCATGATACCCTGCTTCATCCGCTGTTGATGCGCAATGGTGACAGCCGTCCGTTGCATAAACCGACGACGCCGCTGCCTTCTCTGGATTTGCTGACACCGCCGCCAGCGGAAGTCGAGCCGGTGGATACCTTTGCCCTTGAGCAGATGGCCCGTCTGGTGGAAGCGCGTCTGGCTGATTTCCGTATTAAAGCCGATGTTGTCAATTACTCTCCGGGGCCAGTTATCACTCGCTTTGAATTGAACCTGGCACCGGGCGTAAAAGCGGCGCGCATTTCTAACTTGTCACGTGACCTTGCCCGTTCACTTTCGACGGTGGCGGTGCGTGTCGTTGAAGTTATTCCTGGCAAACCCTATGTAGGTCTGGAGTTACCGAATAAAAAACGACAAACCGTTTATCTGCGCGAGGTTTTGGATAACGCCAAATTCCGCGATAATCCGTCGCCATTAACCGTGGTGCTGGGTAAAGATATCGCCGGTGAGCCGGTGGTTGCCGATCTGGCGAAAATGCCGCACTTGTTGGTTGCGGGGACTACCGGTTCCGGTAAGTCTGTCGGGGTGAACGCGATGATCCTGAGCATGCTTTATAAAGCACAGCCAGAAGATGTGCGTTTCATCATGATCGACCCGAAAATGCTGGAGCTTTCGGTTTATGAAGGCATTCCGCACCTGTTAACGGAAGTTGTTACTGATATGAAAGATGCCGCCAACGCGCTGCGCTGGTGTGTTAACGAGATGGAGCGTCGTTATAAACTGATGTCTGCGCTGGGTGTGCGTAATCTGGCGGGTTATAACGAAAAAATTGCTGAAGCCGATCGCATGATGCGTCCGATTCCAGACCCGTACTGGAAGCCGGGTGATAGTATGGATGCGCAGCATCCGGTGCTGAAAAAAGAACCGTACATAGTGGTGTTGGTGGACGAATTTGCCGACCTGATGATGACGGTAGGTAAAAAAGTGGAAGAGCTGATAGCACGTCTGGCGCAAAAAGCTCGTGCCGCGGGTATCCACCTCGTACTGGCAACGCAGCGTCCATCGGTTGATGTTATTACTGGTCTGATTAAAGCGAATATTCCGACCCGTATCGCCTTTACCGTATCCAGTAAGATTGACTCACGTACCATTCTTGATCAGGCTGGTGCGGAATCACTGCTGGGTATGGGGGATATGCTCTACTCTGGGCCGAACTCCACTTTGCCGGTACGTGTCCATGGTGCTTTTGTTCGCGATCAAGAAGTTCATGCCGTGGTGCAGGACTGGAAAGCGCGTGGTCGCCCACAGTATGTTGATGGCATCACCTCCGACAGCGAAAGCGAAGGTGGCGCGGGCGGTTTCGATGGCGCTGAAGAGCTGGATCCGTTGTTCGATCAGGCGGTGCAGTTTGTCACTGAAAAACGCAAAGCATCAATTTCTGGCGTACAGCGTCAGTTCCGCATTGGTTATAACCGTGCAGCGCGTATTATCGAACAGATGGAAGCGCAGGGGATTGTCAGCGAACAGGGGCACAACGGTAATCGTGAAGTGCTGGCCCCACCGCCGTTTGACTAATTAATGCATCGTAGGCCGGATAAGGCGCGGTAGCGTCGCATCCGGCAATCTGGTAACTGAAAATTCAGTATTTTCTTCTTTCCTCAAGCTGATTATTAGCCTGGAATAGAGAGTAGAGGGAGCTCCCGGTCGGGAGTGACGTAATTTGAGGAATAATGATGAAAAAAATTGCCATCACCTGTGCATTACTCTCAAGCTTAGTAGCAAGCAGCGTTTGGGCTGATGCCGCAAGCGATCTGAAAAGCCGCCTGGATAAAGTCAGCAGCTTCCACGCCAGCTTCACACAAAAAGTGACTGACGGTAGCGGCGCGGCGGTGCAGGAAGGTCAGGGCGATCTGTGGGTGAAACGTCCAAACTTATTCAACTGGCATATGACTCAACCTGATGAAAGCATTCTGGTTTCTGACGGTAAAACACTGTGGTTCTATAACCCGTTCGTTGAGCAAGCTACGGCAACCTGGCTGAAAGATGCCACCAGTAATACGCCGTTTATGCTGATTGCCCGCAACCAGTCCAGCGACTGGCAGCAGTACAATATCAAACAGAATGGCGATGACTTTGTCCTGACGCCGAAAGCCAGCAATGGCAATCTGAAGCAGTTCACCATTAACGTGGGACGTGATGGCACAATCCATCAGTTTAGCGCGGTGGAGCAGGACGATCAGCGCAGCAGTTATCAGCTGAAATCCCAGCAAAATGGGACTGTGGATGCAGCGAAATTTACCTTCACCCCGCCGCAAGGCGTAACGGTAGATGATCAACGTAAGTAGAGGCACCTGAGTGAGCAATCTGTCGCTCGATTTTTCGGATAATACTTTTCAACCCCTGGCCGCGCGTATGCGGCCAGAAAATTTAGCACAGTATATCGGCCAGCAACATTTGCTGGCTGTGGGGAAGCCGTTGCCGCGCGCTATCGAAGCCGGGCATCTGCATTCTATGATCCTCTGGGGGCCGCCGGGTACCGGCAAAACAACCCTCGCTGAAGTGATTGCCCGCTATGCGAACGCTGATGTGGAACGTATTTCTGCCGTCACCTCTGGCGTGAAAGAGATTCGCGAGGCGATCGAACGCGCTCGGCAAAACCGCAATGCAGGTCGCCGCACTATTCTTTTTGTTGACGAAGTTCACCGTTTCAACAAAAGCCAGCAGGATGCATTTCTGCCACATATTGAAGACGGCACCATCACTTTTATTGGCGCAACCACTGAAAACCCGTCGTTTGAGCTTAATTCGGCACTGCTTTCCCGTGCCCGTGTCTATCTGTTGAAATCCCTGAGTACAGAGGATATTGAGCAAGTACTAACTCAGGCGATGGAAGACAAAACCCGTGGCTATGGTGGTCAGGATATAGTTCTGCCAGATGAAACGCGACGCGCCATTGCTGAACTGGTGAATGGCGACGCGCGCCGGGCGTTAAATACGCTGGAAATGATGGCGGATATGGCCGAAGTCGATGATAGCGGTAAGCGGGTCCTGAAGCCTGAATTACTGACCGAAATCGCCGGTGAACGTAGCGCCCGCTTTGATAACAAAGGCGATCGCTTTTACGATCTGATTTCCGCATTGCATAAGTCGGTACGTGGTAGCGCACCCGATGCGGCGCTCTACTGGTATGCGCGAATTATTACCGCCGGTGGCGATCCGTTATATGTTGCGCGTCGTTGCCTGGCAATTGCTTCCGAAGATGTCGGCAATGCCGACCCACGGGCGATGCAGGTGGCAATTGCGGCCTGGGATTGCTTTACTCGCGTTGGCCCGGCGGAAGGTGAACGCGCCATTGCTCAGGCGATTGTTTACCTGGCCTGCGCGCCAAAAAGCAACGCTGTCTACACTGCGTTTAAAGCCGCGCTGGCCGATGCTCGCGAACGTCCGGATTATGACGTGCCGGTTCATTTGCGTAATGCGCCGACGAAATTAATGAAGGAAATGGGCTACGGGCAGGAATATCGTTACGCTCATGATGAAGCAAACGCTTATGCTGCCGGTGAGGTTTACTTCCCGCCGGAAATAGCACAAACACGCTATTATTTCCCGACAAACAGGGGCCTTGAAGGCAAGATTGGCGAAAAGCTCGCCTGGCTGGCTGAACAGGATCAAAATAGCCCCATAAAACGCTACCGTTAATGTTATCGTTGCGGTAATGTTGTTAATGTATCCCTGTGGTCGCAGGCTGTGGCCACATCTCCCATTTAATTCGATAAGCACAGGATAAGCATGCTCGATCCCAATCTGCTGCGTAATGAGCCAGACGCAGTCGCTGAAAAACTGGCACGCCGGGGCTTTAAGCTGGATGTAGATAAGCTGGGCGCTCTTGAAGAGCGTCGTAAAGTATTGCAGGTCAAAACGGAAAACCTGCAAGCGGAGCGTAACTCCCGATCGAAATCCATTGGCCAGGCGAAAGCGCGCGGGGAAGATATCGAGCCATTACGCCAGGAAGTCAACAAACTTGGCGAACAGCTGGATGCGGCGAAAGCCGAACTGGACGTGTTACTGGCAGAGATCCGCGATATCGCGCTGACTATCCCGAACATTCCGCACGACGACGTTCCGGCCGGTCGCGACGAAAACGACAACGTTGAAGTCAGCCGCTGGGGTACGCCGCGCGAGTTCGATTTTGACGTCCGCGATCACGTGACGCTGGGCGAAATGCACGGCGGGCTGGACTTTGCCGCAGCCGTTAAGCTGACCGGCTCCCGTTTTGTGGTGATGAAAGGGCAACTGGCCCGTCTGCATCGTGCGCTGGCGCAGTTCATGCTGGATCTGCATACCGAACAGCACGGCTACAGTGAAAACTATGTGCCGTACCTGGTGAACCAGGAGACGCTGTACGGTACCGGTCAGCTGCCGAAATTTGCCGGCGATCTGTTCCATACGCGCCCGCTGGAAGAAGAAGCGGATAGCAGCAACTATGCGCTGATTCCCACTGCGGAAGTACCGCTGACCAACCTCGTTCGCGATGAGATCATCGACGAAGACGATCTGCCGATCAAAATGACCGCTCACACGCCGTGTTTCCGTTCTGAGGCGGGATCGTACGGCCGTGATACCCGCGGTCTGATTCGTATGCATCAGTTCGACAAAGTGGAAATGGTGCAGATCGTGCGTCCGGAAGATTCGATGGCGGCGCTGGAAGAGATGACCGGCCATGCGGAAAAAGTTCTGCAGCTGCTGGGTCTGCCATACCGCAAAGTGGCGCTCTGCACCGGCGATATGGGCTTCAGCGCATGCAAAACGTATGATCTGGAAGTCTGGGTTCCGGCACAGAACACCTATCGTGAAATCTCCTCCTGCTCTAACGTCTGGGACTTCCAGGCGCGTCGTATGCAGGCACGCTGCCGCAGCAAGTCCGACAAGAAAACCCGTCTGGTGCATACGCTGAACGGTTCCGGGCTGGCGGTAGGTCGTACCCTGGTCGCGCTGATGGAAAACTATCAGCAGGCGGATGGTCGTATCGAAATCCCCGAAATTCTGCGCCCCTATATGCGCGGCCTCGAATTTATCGGCTGATTTTTTTACCTGTTTCTCAAAAGCGCCTTCGGGCGCTTTTTTTTATCCCCTTATTGATGCCGGGCAATAATCCCTCTGGCGATTCCCCCCATACTCCCTTGGTGTTAGCGCAGCATAAAAAACTATAAAAGATTAAATTCGT
>OIXA01003085.1_pt1 | contig 18005 bp, 17 predicted proteins | sample 1587721 | NCBI WGS metagenome assembly OIXA01 (sample SAMEA3888900, study PRJEB22519) | human gut metagenome | biome: human gut; feature: human-associated habitat; material: faeces | place: Denmark | collected 2013 | reverse complement strand
CATTGGGCTTGCCCATGTGCCAGATTATTCTGGCATCGGGAAGCCTAATACCCCAACCATCTATCGATGCCTGGGAGACTGACCAGATAAAAAAGCAAGCAATTATGGTTACTGAGCTTTGATAGTTCTACGAAACTATGCATTGTAAATGCCACATTCAGTGTGAGTCGGTTAGCCAGCAGTATCAGCGATCCGAAGAGAAACTGGGTAATGCCGTAGATACCATCAGTGGTAAGTTTGATACAATGAGCGAGCACATTGGCCGAGTCATGGAAGATGCACCCACAAAGTTGAAAGTATCGGTGAATGTCTCAGACGCTGACTGGCAGAAGATGCACGAAATCCATGTCCAATAGCTGGAGCTAGAGGAACAGAAACTTGCCGACCACGACAAGCAGCAGGAAACGATTTGGCAGAAATATATCCAACGACTTACTGACATTATAAAGAATAACGAGGGCGTATGGATTTCTGCTAAACTGTTCTACGTCGTTGACTCCCTTTCCCTTCTGTCAATCATAACGATTGCAATGGAGGTAGCTTTCTATGTGTATTTTCACTATATACAATAGTCCAAAGAATAAACTATTCAAAAAGAGCCTTGCTAATATCATCTTATTGAAATGAGTTTGACAACTATGACAACTATAATCTGAATATGCTTCTTATCAAGAGAATTATCCTCAGAAGGCTAAACAGGACTCCCTACTTGCTCCCTTGCTGAATTCGAACCCTTCCCAGAGGATTGAAAATTCACAAGACTGCACATGTTTTCAAAAACGATGCCACGTTCAAGAAAGTGTATTACCCTGAAAAACATTGAATGAAAAAAAAACTGGTGCCAAACAGTAAAAGAGCTGGCAAGCCTATTATCTGCACAAGGACTGCCCACATATCCCAACATGGTCAATGATTGAGTCTGCACCATAAGGCAATATTCAATCTTTTATAGGGTTTAAGAGAATAGATTCAACCATGATTAGGGTTAATAGAAATTATTCAACCCTTAACAGGGTTTAAGTTAAAATCCATTCAACTTTTTTAGGGTACTACATCATGATTATGCAAGGTGGTTCTCTTGATCTTGCTGAAAAGGCTGATGCAGGTTATCACACAACTTTCATCATAGGATTTGAACTCGGATAGGGACCTAATCGCAGCTGAGGCGAGCGATCTTGCGCTCGCCTCAGTGGCTTATATGAACAGATTGACGTTTGAGTTTTCGGCTCGTTCCATATAGCTTGCTACGCCGCCTACGTTGACGTTGTCGAGGAGTTCGTCGCGGCTTATCCCCATCACGTCCATAGACATCTGGCAGGCTATGAATTCCACGCCGTTGTCGATGGCTTGCTGACGCAGGGATTCGAGCGAGTCGACTCCTTTCTTGGCCATGAGGAAACGCATCATCTTGGAGCCTATGCCCATCATGTTCATCTTGGAGAGTGAGAGGCTGGTAGAGTCTGAGGGGAGCATCCATGAGAACATTCGCCCCCAGAGGTCTTTGGCGACGTGTGGCTTGTGGGTCTTCTTGATGGCGTTAAGCCCCCAGAATGTAAAGAAGATGCTGACTTTCTTGCCCGTGGCTGCCGCTCCGTTGGCGAGGACGAAGGTGGCGAGGGCTTTGTCGAGGTCGTCACTGAAGAGGATAAAGGTCTTGCCTTGGGCATTCGTCGTGGGGAGTGGGGTTCCTACGGGGCATGGTGTCGCCTTTTCTATTTCTACAGTGTGTATGCCGCCCTCTGAGTGTCTGCTGACGAACTTGTTGCCTGTGGTGCGGCACCATGCCTCAGCATCGCGTGGAAAGCCTGCGTCTGTGGCCTTTATCACCAGAGTCTGACCTGCACTAAGTCTGTCCATGGCCTGTTTCATCTTGAGAATGGGTCCTGGGCATTGTATGCCGCAGGCGTCGACCGTGATTGTCACCTTGCCTTGTGGGCTGGGGCGGCATTCGCTTGCGACGTGCGTCTCGTTTTTGTCGTCAAAGCCTTGGGGGGTCTCTCTGCTTGCGGTGGCGGCCTTGTATGTGCGCAGTCCTCCGATGAGGTTGCTCACTTGGCTATAACCGTTTGCCTTGAGTATGTTGGAGGCGAGGTAGCCGCGCAGGCCTACTCCGCAGAAGAGCCATACGGGGCGTGTTGTGGGTATCTCGCCAAGGCGTTGCCTCATGTCGTCCAGAGGAATGTTGATCGCACCGGGTATGCTGCCCAATGCGTATTCGTCGGGGGTACGCACATCGACGAGGGTGACTGCGGACGTGTCGGCGTCGCGCATCTCACGCCAGTACAGAGGCTGCATCTTTCCGCTGAGTATATTGCAGGCGACGTAGCCCGAAATGGCAACGGGGTCTTTGGCTGACGAAAACGGGGGTGCATAGGCGTGTTCGAGTCGGGTGAGTTGCTCTGCAGTAGCTCCCTGCTTGATGGCGAGTGCGTACTGGTCGATGCGTGTGTCCACTCCGTCGCAGCCTACGATCTGCGCTCCGTAGATGCGTCCGTCTGTGGGGGAGAAGGTTATCTTGATCGCCATCTGGGTGCTGCCAGGATAGTAGCCTGCATGGGAGCCGTTGTGTATGGTGGCTGAGAGGTATGGTATGTTCATCTGCTTGAGCCGCTTGGCTGGCAGACCTGTGGAGGCTACCGTGATGTCGAAAACTTTTGCTATGGCTGTGCCTATCGAGCCTTCGTATCTGACGCTGTTGCCCAGCACCATATTGTCTGCCACGATGCGTGCCTGACGATTGGCTGGGCCTGCGAGGAAGTTGAGCCACGGTTTGCCTGTGATGGGGTGTGGGAATTCGATGGCATCACCTACGGCATAAATGTTTTCGTCTGATGTCTGCAGATATTCGTTTACCCAAATGCCACGCATCTCGCCCAACTTCAAATGTGCGTCTTGGGCAAGGCGTGTCTCGGCTCTCACTCCGATGCTCAGCAGGACCATATCGGCGTCAAGCTTTATGCCTGACTTGAAGTGTACGGAGAGTGCTTCGCCTTGACGCGAAAAGCTCTCTACGGCTTGTTCGAGGTATAGCCTGACTCCCTGCTCCTGCAGATGCTCGTGTACGAGGGCTGCCATGGAGTAGTCTATGGGGCCCATCACCTGTGGGGCCATCTCGACGACGGCGACTTCCGCGCCTGCGTGTCTGAGGTTTTCGGCCATCTCAAGACCGATGAAGCCTCCACCCACGATGACTGCGCGGCGTACTTTGTGGCAACTCAGGTATGACTTGATACGGTCGGTGTCGTTCACGTTTCTCAGCGTAAAGATGCCTTCGCTCTGTATGCCAGGGAGTGGGGGCACGACCGGTGAGGCTCCGGGTGAGAGCAGGAGCTTGTCGTAGCGTTCTGTATAGGTCTTTCCGTCGGTGGTCTTGACCGTCACCTGTCGCTGCTCTGTATCGATGGCTGTGACCTCGCTGTTGGTGCGGACATCGATGTTGAAGCGTTTGCCGAATGCCTCGGGTGTCTGGACGAAGAGCTTGTCGCGCTCTTCTATCACGCCGCCTATGTAATAGGGTAGGCCGCAGTTGGCATACGATATGTATTCCCCTTTCTCAAAAAGGACAATCTCTGCTTCTTCGGAGAGCCTCCTCATTCGGGCTGCCGCGGTAGCTCCTCCGGCGACGCCTCCCACTATGACGAATTTTGTTTTGGCCATTTTCTCTTTGTTTAATGTGTAAGTTTGTCGTAATAGTACGGTTCTTCCCCGTATAAGTAAGTCAGTTTCCACGCTCATACCTAAGCGCCAACAACAGGTAGGGGCCTCCCATTACGTAGCTATCGCCACCTTTTACCCATTGCCTAACCTGTTTGTCTCGAGTACAAAGGTAGGTATTTTTTTCCATATTGCCAAATATTTTGAAGAAAAAATGCTTCATCATGCAACATAATTGCCCAAAATGGTGTCTGTATTGCCCTGAAAATATTGAATGAAAAAAAATCTGGTGCCAAACAGTAAAAGAGCTGGCAAGCCTATTATCTGCACACGAACTGCCCACATATCCCAACATTTATTCAACAGAGTTTGGGGATAAGGCGAAAATCATTCAACCAACCTCAGGTTTACAGTACAAATCCATTCAACTTTTTCTAGGGTAGTACAATTATTGCGTCTTGTTAAATGTCTAACTTTGACTAATATAACCTGTTTCGGCAGGCAATGAGGAAATAGTAATTGGTCAGTTTTAAACTGACCAATTTGGCCAGGCTACATTCCAAAGTTGATGTTGACAAGCACCTTATCGTTGTAATCTATGCCTATGAGGAACTTGATGCTGTTGTCCTTCTCTTGGTTGATTCTCTCCTGATACTTGATGCAATCCATGATGCTCTCAACATTGGAGATGTTGTTTCAAAAACTATTTGTAATCTCAATGTGGTACTTCTTAGCCGACAACGAGCTCGCCATCTGTTTCCTCGGCATCTGTCAGAACTTTAAACTCTTGTTTTTGAGGGCAAAGATATTGGTAGGTTCTAGTATTTGAAAAGACATTTATTGCAAGCTTCTTTAATGTGTGAAACAAAAAAGTTTCTTGTGAAGCAAAATTTTTTGTTGTTTTATGCATTCGTTAAAGTATTATTATGTACCTTTGTGTATCGTTAATAAAGAAATCCAATAATGGCAAATAAGAGATTAAACCGACTAAAAATAGTTCTCGCAGAAAATGATAAAACAAACAATTGGTTGGCTGAACAACTTGGTAAAGATAAAGCTACCGTTTCTAAATGGTGCACCAATACTTGCCAACCTGATATAGAAACCTTTATGCGTATAGCCGTATTGCTAAAGGTAGAAGTGTCAGAGTTATTGAGAATGGACGAATTTGAAAACGAAATCAACAATTAACTGTATGGCCAAAAGAGAACAAAATTGCAAATGGTATTTTGCAGACCAACCACTAGGTGGTCAAGACGTTGGACCAAACAATGCAATGGCACAAAACTTTAAGAAGCATCCATATGCTTCTTTAGTACGTGAAAGCATACAAAACTCTCTAGATGCAGTTGCGGATAAGTCTAAGCCCGTAAGAGTGGTTTATTCTTTTAAAAATATGCGTTGGGCAGATTATCCTGAATTTTATAAAATAAAAGATCATATTGCAGGCTGTTTAGATTATTATATCAACAATCAGAATGCAAAAGACATTTATGGAGAAATGCTTAAGCGATTTGATGAAATAAATAGCTTAGAAGATAGCCTCAGATATATTCGCATTAGTGATTTTAATACTAAAGGTATGAAATATGATGAGAATAAAACTGATAGTCCTTTTTACGCATTTGTTCGCTCCGCTGGCGTTAGTGCAAAAGAAACTAATTCCGCAGGAGGCTCTTTCGGATTTGGAAAAGCGGCATATTTTCAACTTTCTCCTATAAGCACAATAATTGTAAGTACTTGTACAACAAAAGAAGACAGGTATTTTGAAGGGGTGTCATCTTTATGTACTCACACATTTGAAGGCGTAAAAAAAATGTCTGTGGGATATTATGATGACAATAATGGCATGCCGATATGTGATGAAACATGTATACCCGTTCAGTTTCGTAGAGCTGATCCAGGAACCGATATTAATATATTAGGATTTAATGGCCTGTCAGAAATTGAAGCTAAAGAAGAAATGAAGCAAGCTGTGTTGCGTAATTTTTGGTTGGCTATATATAAAGGCAGGTTAGAGGTTGAAATTGACAACGATATTTTCATCAATAAGGTTACTTTAAGCAATATTTTAGAGGCAACTTTTCCTGATGATGAAGATAACTCTAAAAAAGCGGGCTTTGATAATCCTCGTCCTTATTTTGATGCAGTAAGGTTTGCAGGCTCATCCAAGCAATATGTAAAGATTGAGGATAATCTGCCAAGATTGGGACATGTAGAGTTTTATGTCAATAAAAAGAAAGGTGCGAGTGATAAAATCGCATATTTTCGTGAACTTCAGATGTTGGTATATTCCAAGAGAAATAAAACGAATTTTGGAATGTACGGTGTCTTTTATTGTGATGATCCTACGGGAAACAGTTATTTAAGAAGATTGGAAAATCCTGCTCACGATGAATGGAGCGCTAACAATTGGAAGACCGAAGGCAAGAATAACAAATTTGGACGACAAATAATAAAACTGATTGATACACATACAAGTAGTTGGCTTTCAGAGTTGTTCGCGTCCAAAGATAAAACTTGCATAGACATAAAGGGGTTGGAGGAATTCTTATATATTCCAAGAGCCGATGAAGATGACGATTTGGATTTAGATTGTGAAACGCCGCCAGCATTGAACGGTGAGCCGACAGGAAATTTGGTTGATGAAGGTAATTTATATACTACAGATATTCCTCAATCAGATAACAATCCAACGATTGCAAGTCCTGTAAAAGGAACATCAACGGGTCATGTGCTGATCAACAAACAGACAAAAGCAAAAGATTCCCTAAAAGGAAAATTGCTTTCTGGACATGGCGATTCAACTAAAAAAACCAAGGAAAAGGGTATTGAACGCCCAGGAGATGCTAAAGACAAAAGAGAAGAAGATGAAAATGGAACCGAAGGAATTTATGCAACTCCTATATATGTCCCATATAGAACTTTCTCGCAAGTAGAGAATGGACAAGTATGTCATTATATAATACTCCATCCGGAGAAAGAAGTTGGTAAGGTTCGTCTACACTTCTTTGCGATTGGTGAAGATAGTGACGAGGAACTGCAAATTGCAGAAACGAATGTCGGAAAAATCACAGGAAATGTCATACAAGATGTAAAATTAAGCAAAGGACGGATACAATTACGAGTACGTTTTGCAGACAAGATGAAACATTCGATTAAACTTTCAGCAGAAGAATATGAAGTACAATAACAATATATCTCTTCCATATCCTGTTCTTGGTATAAGCGATGATGTTTTTCCATTGCTTAAGGATGATTGTATCTATATGGCAGACCCAGACAAGTCTTCTCCATACGACTACATATTTAGAGTGGAGTTGAAGCAAGAGAACAAGAAAATAGCTCAACTTATAGAGGATGGTCAAGCTGAATATGCTTGTGAAGTGACATGTAAAGATACTTATCTTCGGTTTTGCAAACATTCTTCTTCGGCAAAGTTTGAAATAAAGTTATCTCGCAGAGATGTGAAAGGTCGAATCAACTTTAATTGTTTTGTAGCAGCCAAGAAGCCTATATTGGGATATTCGAACAATGATTTCAACGAAGATTACAAAGGTTTTACCTTTGATTTGGAAGTTGGAGATTTGCTCGTAGTGTTTCCTATGGCATATTATAATACTGAAATAAAATATGACAAGCTTTTTGCAGCAGGATCTTTTATGCAAATTGAAGAGGCCGCAGATGGTATAGACCGTGTTTGGTTCGATTTGTCTAAGCCAAAAATCATGATAGAAATGCCTCATGATTTATATGAACAATATTTAAAAATTGGCAATAGGTTCCCTGAGATAATACATTCATCTTTGGTTCATAATGCTCTTGTTTATGCCCTAATAAATCTAAGCGATTATGCAGACAAAGGACTTTTATGGGCAGATAGTTTAATGAGCAGAGTGACGGAACCTGAACTTAGAGATTTCGATTTAGACGTAATGGACCAGGTGTACAAAGTAGCGGACATTCTTTTAAAAAATCCGTACAAACGACTCCTTGATAGTCTTGAAAAAATCAATGACAACCTAAATTCGGAGGACGATTAGAATGGAATTACAAAGAATATTCAAGAATCCTTATTTGAAACAACTTAGGGACAATATAATAGTCGACGATTACAGGAAAGAAGAATTTCCTTATGATGATACACAGACCAAAGCTCTTGCTAACGTGTATAAACCAGAAGGACTGTTAGAAAAATTAGACCCTACGGACGATTTTAAAACAGCCAAGGCATTATATGAAGCATATAAGGACGTGTCTCCTTTAGTTGCTTCATTACCCAATTTGTGGGTGTATCTAACTCATGTGGACTTGTTCCAATATGTACAGAAGCGTTGGCCCAAGATTTATGAAAAGGAAGTGGATGAAAAGTACATTGTAAACCATTGGCATGAGAATGACCATTTTATGCGTACAACATTTGCTGGATTATGGTGGCACACATATCTTTCATACGATGAGAGTAGAGACGACCCTTATGAGTTGACTGAGATTTTGTTTAAATCGCAAGATTTCCGAACTTTACGTTTCGGTGAGTTGGGGCTTATTCGTCATCGTCCTGCAATGCAGGGTGTCTTGGAGTTTCTTCTTGAAAATCCTGATGTAATGGAAAACGCATTTGATGCGCGAGGTCAGTTTATTTCAAGATATTTCAATATGTTAGGAGGTATAAAACCCTTAGCATATATGGAAAAAGAATATTTCAAAAAAGTATTAACAGATATAAAACCGTCATTATTGAATATCAAATCAATTAATGACGTACAAAACAAACAAATCACTATGTAACATATGGTGGTGTATTAAGATGAAAGAAAAAAAGAAATATACATTTATCGATTTATTTGCTGGATGCGGTGGGCTTTCTGAGGGATTCTTGGAAACTAACAAATTCGTCGGCTTGGCTCATGTCGAATGGGAAAGTCCAATGATTAATACCCTCCGTCAACGTCTAATCGACAAATGGGGCCACACACAGGATGATGCACAAAAGCGTGTAATTAAGTTTGATGTTCAAAAAACAGAAGAACTTATTAACGGAAATTGGAGTGATGAAACAAAAGCGCTGTATGAAAAAGAAAATCACAAAGAAATAGTTGAACATGGTTTGTCGGGTGTGGTTGGAAATCAAAGCGTAGATTTGATTATTGGAGGTCCTCCATGTCAAGCATATTCTATTGCAGGAAGAGCACAGTCGCCAACAGGAATGAAAGACGATTATAGGAACTATCTGTTTGAGAGTTTCGTAAAAATTGTTGATCATTTTAAGCCTAAGGCATTTGTGTTTGAAAATGTGCCTGGGCTGTTGAGTGCCTGCCCTGGAGACAAACCTGTAAGAGAAAGAATATTCGAGGCGTTTCAAGCTATCGGGTATGACATACGGACTCCTAATAAATTAAAAGAGTCAATATATTGTGCCGAAGACTTTGATGTGCCACAAAAAAGAAATAGAATTATAATTATAGGAGTAAAGCACGGAACCGGACTTGACACAGAAGAATTCTATAAAAGTCTGACGGAGCATAAGAGTAAGAAAAAGGTAAAAACTGTCAAAGATGCAATAGGCAATATGCCAAAGCTGTTGCCACTTGACAAGGTGGAGAAAGTCGGTCGATGCAATGTGTCTCATCGCCAAATAGATGGAGAACAAATAGATTTACATACTCCCCGTTATAATGGCGAACGTGACCAAAGGCTGTTCAAAGAATGGCTTTCTAACGACATGAACAAATGTTCTCAAGTTGAGAAGAAGGAGTTCTACACTAAGATAACAGGACATACATCAAACCACATAAAGTATAGAAATTTGGAATGGGGTAAACCTTCTCCAACGGTGGTGGCCCATTTACAGAAAGATGGATATATGTTCATTCATCCAGATGTTGAACAATTAAGAACCATTACGATACGAGAAGCTGCTCTGCTGCAGTCGTTTCCAATGGATTATAAATTCTTAGGATCTAATCCTTACTGTTTCAAGATGATTGGCAATGCTGTGCCTGTGCTTTTTGCTAAAGGTATAGCTGAAGCCATGTTTGACGTATTAAAATTACATGATAAAGAATGAAGCGTAAATTAAACATATTAATAGCTTGTGAAGAGAGCCAGGCAGTATGCCGTGCTTTTCGAGAGTTGGGACATAACGCTTATAGTTGCGATTTGTTCAAATGTAGTGGAACGAAGTTTGGCACAGACGAAGCAGAACCACACTCAGAATGGCATTTCGACCATGATGTAACCACGGTTTTAGATAAAACCGATTTGACTCTACAGAATGGAGAACAGGCTGTAATTGAAGGAGATTGGGATATAATGATAGGTCACCCACCATGCACCTTTCTTGCTGTAAGCGGTGCAAAGTGGATGTATCATCCAGATGATAAAGACAAGCCAATAGAAGAAAGGCGTCCTCACCCTCATTTCCCGAACAGAAGGAAGGAACAAGAAGATGGCGCAAAATTCTTCTTGTTTCTCGCTAACGCTAACGTAAAGCGTATAGCGATAGAGAATCCTGTTGGTGTTATGAGTTCCCGATGGAGAAAGCCTGACCAGAACATTCAGCCATATATGTTTGGTGATCCATACTCTAAAAACACTTGTTTGTGGCTGAAAAATCTCCGTCCTCTGCATCCTTCCGAAGAGACGGATGATCATGGAGAGAGGATTTACTTTGAAAGTGGAAAATCACAGCCAAAGTGGTATTCTGACGGTTTGACTAAAACGAAGTCAAAAGAAGAACGCCAAAAATGGAGAAGCAAAACTTTTCCAGGGATAGCAAGAGGTATAGCAGAACAATGGACTATACAAATTGCGGCTGAAGAAGGATTGTTGACTGAAGAAGAAAGAAAGATTATTGGAGACGATTATCTCTCTTTGGTTGACAAGATGACAGGAGGTATTCGTTATACAAACGCAGTACCAAATCCTGCTTTGGATAAAAAGAGAGTGCCTATTCGTTTCAACCCTGAGTTATTGGAAAAAATTGAGCGGCGAGAACAGGCTTTGATACATTATTGGAAACATCTATAAGTGTAACGATGAAAGTATATATCAGAAAAGTTATGCATCACGACATTACTCATGAGGTAAGCCTGACTGAGTATGTGCACATGGATTTCTTCAACGATGAATACAATGTATCCTTCCAAATTAGAGGGGAAGGATACATGTATCATGTGACATTTAATGATGCCACAGACATGCGTTTTGGTGGAGACTTTAAGGCCATGTGTCGGCTATTAGACATTCACGAAGGGGATTTTTTTGTTATAACAAAAACAGCCGACAACTTATATAGTATTCGGAGAGAAACAATGACAGAAGCTGTAAATAAGTCTTACTTCCATTTCTTTACGGGAAGAAGAAGACATTTGATAGCTTCTATCAATGGAAATGAACTGATTAAACATTATGTAAGATAATATGGGAGATGTCTTAGTAAAATGGAGAACGGCAAAGCCTGAATATGTTGAAGAACTTGTTCGGGAGCTGCCAAAGGAGGAAATGTCCGAACCTCAGTTCAGGGCAATTATGAACTCTTCTATATATGGAAATAGTTTTTTTCGAACCCCATATCAGTTAGCTTGCCAACTTGGTCTATATTGTGTGGACAATAATACATACATTCCAAGATTTAAAAGTGACATAACAAGGAATGAGGCCAAGAGCTATATGGAAAGTTGGATTTGGCATTATTATGTGCCTAATCCATATACAAAAAGCTATGCAAAAGATTGTAAGCCCCAACGAGTTATGCTTTCTATAATAAAGCATTTGGAGGAGCATCCTGAAAACAGGAATTTAGCTTCTATATGTCAAGAGATTTGGGGTGAACCATTTGGAAATTTACCTAATCTAAAATACGTTATAAATGAATACAGCAAAGCTGCTCATGTTGACGGAAATGAACAAATAACATTAGAACCCAACTATAAAGAAATAATGGAAGAAGCACTTAGTAGAAATGATAAGCGTGGATTCTTTGACGCAATGGATGGTCTTTCAGCTTCAAAGAACACAGAACCTGTTAAGCCTACATGTTCTGACGTTGACTTGATGGATGAAGAATATGGCTATATATCTGCCATAAAGACAAAGCCGTTCTTGATCTTAGGCGGCTTTTCCGGAACGGGCAAGAGTGTAGAAGTGAAACTTCTTGCTTTTGCAACTTGTCCTTGTGATGGTTTCCTTAACACGTCAGAAACCTCTCCTGGCAACTATCTGTTGATTAGCGTAAAGCCTAACTGGCATGATGCAACTGATATTACAGGATTCCGTTCTTCGGTACAGAACAAATATTTTGTAACAGACTTCATGCGATTCCTGGTAAAAGCCAAGATGTATGAAGACAAGAACGTTCCGTTCTTTGTTTGTCTCGACGAGATGAACCTTGCTCCTGTTGAAGAATATTTCGCAGACTTCCTTAGTGTGATAGAGTCGCGCAAGCGCAAGTCTGACGGAAAAATCGTGACAGATCCTATTGTCCCTGCAAGTGTGTTCAATGAGAAATACGCCGACGACTTTAATATCTTTATGGAAATGGGGTTGAAACCCGCCAATGAAGATTGGTCGGCAGATGACATAAACGCTTTGGGTCAAAAAGAGAAGGAAGAAGCTTTTGTGCGCCAGGACATCGTTGACGAATTAAGATGTGAGGGGTTGACAATTCCTCAAAACGTTGTCATTGTCGGTACAGTAAATATGGATGACACCACCAACTCTTTTTCTCGCAAGGTGATTGACCGTGCTATGACCTTTGAAACTATTGTAGGTAATTTTGGCGAAGACTATTTTGATGGTGATCTCAGCTTTAACTATTTGGAGCATCCTCGTAATGGTGAGCTTTTTATAAGCGACGAGGTCCGTGCTCTTGAAATGTTGGATAAGGGACGGTTTGAACTATCAGATTCTGAGAAGAACGATATTCTGGCGTTTATCAACAATATTAATAAGGACATGGAAGGAACTCCCTTTAAGGTAAGCCACCGTATCATGAACGAGACAATTCTTCTTTATCATTCAAAGAAAGAGATTTACAAGCTCATGAATGATGGCGAAGACTTTGAGGACGGAGTGAACTTTGATACCGATCTGAACACGGTGTTTGACGACATTCTCATGCAGAAAGTGTTGCCGAGAATTGAAGGCGACTACGAGAAATGCAATAGCTGTCTGATGAAGCTGTCGGCCCGTTGTGCAGACAACGACTGGACCAAGAGCGAGGATAAGATTGAGTTTATGCTCAAACGCTTCGGTAGCGACAAGAGTGGATTCACAAGTTTCTGGAATTAAAACAAAAGATGTATGGACGTATTGGTTTTTGAATGTGACGACTACAAGCTGATCGTGAGCACAGGCAGCATTGAATATGCCTGGGCACGGTTTGCCCGTCGCGTTAAAGACGCTGCGCTTACATATTGCGACTATCGTTCTTCCAGAGAAGGAAAGCTTACGCTCTATTTTCCCTTCGGCGGCAATGAGGGGATGCAGATGTTGAATCCGGATGTGAAACATTCGGAATGGCTGAAGAAACATCCCGTGTTCTTTGAGACCTGCGAATATCAGTTTGCTGTTGAGCTGAAGAACATCTACGACACCTCACATGAGCGGTCGCTGCCCAAAGTGCGCCATCAGATAAAGAGCATCGGCGACGCTTTCAAGTTCTACAAAAACGGTGACCATTCGGGCATTCTCGTCGGCACCATTGATTTCTTGAACTCTCCCGGCAAGTTTAATTTCGCCTTTGAGTATAGAGACAAAGAAGGGGCTTTGGTGAAGCAAAGCTTGGAGCTGTATGTGGCGTCGCCAAAGCTCGACACCAAGAACGACTTGCACGAGATAATAACCCTTATCAACGAAGAATATGAAAACTATGTGTTTGATTATCTCACGCTGACATTCAGCAGTTTTTCATTGAAGAAGGCGGAGCGTAACAATAGCATAATATGGTTGAGCATCTTCAAGAATGTGGTGGACAGTTATTTCAAGAACATCAAGTTTATTATGTCGTGTCCGAACAACAAGCCTGTCCGTAAGACCTACAATGCACGTCCTGCGAAAATACGTCGTTGGAGCCAACAAGAAGCGGAGAGATTTGTAGATAGACGAGAAGACGGTGAGCTTTGCTACTACCGCTATGAGGTGACGGAGAAAACGGCCAACACCAAAGAGAACCGCTTTGTAAAATACTCCCTGAGAGTGTTGGAAAAGAAGTTCGGTGAAGTGTTCAACGAGGTCAGCGGATTGTATAAAGACATGGACGACAATGAGCAGAGGAGCCTGTATGAATATAAGGCAATGTTCAAGCGTCTGCGAGGCAACGTGTTCTTCAAAAAGGTCGGAGAGTTTGAAGGGTTCCGGCAGGAAAGCGCAATATTACAGCAGCGGACGGGTTACAGCCAGATTTACAAAGCGTGGCTCATGCTTAAAAACTCGCTCGACTTGGTGGAAGGCAAGACTGACATTGGCATGAAGAAAATTTGGGAGCTGTACGAGATTTGGTGCTTCCTGATCATGAAGCGGCTCATTGCCAAGGTTCTCGGCATAGACCTGGCTGACAAGGAACGGGTGACAGAAAACAAGGGCGAGATGATAGACACGTTTGTCAACAGCGGCATGACCCACGAAGTGGTGTTCAAGGCCGACAACGGCGACGAGGTGAAGCTGGAATATCAGCACACCTACAACAGGCGTTCAAAGGATGAAATGAAGACCACAACGACAGAGCAGCGTCCCGACATTGTTGTGTCTATAAGAAAGCCTGACGGGTTTACGCTTACTTACCTCTATGACGCAAAATATAGGGTGCAGGATGATGTGAACGACTGCGAGCTTGATGACGGCGCTGACATCGACATTGCCGACTATCCGTTGCCAGATGCCATCAACCAGATGCACCGCTACCGTGACGCCATTTATTACTCCATGAAGGAGGATGTGCGTCCGCGCGGAAAGGAAATCATAGGCGGATATATTCTCTTCCCAGGCAGAACGGAAGGCGACAAGATAGAAAACCGCTATTTCTATCAGAGCATAAAGAAGGTGAACATTGGCGCGTTTCCTTTGCTCCCGGCTGACGAAGAGCACAAGGCCGACTATGTGCAATGTGACCTGTTGGAAAAGCATCTGCGGGAAATTCTCCTGGAGAATAGCGTGATGGCACACATCAAAGACAGCGTTCCGCAAAAGGGCTTGAACTATAGCATTGCACCCGAAGACGAGAACACGCTTGTGCTTGTCGGCTATGTAAAGGACGAAAAGCATTGGAATGCCATTCTGAAGAATAAGATATATAATGTCCGTGCAGGAATGGTAAGCGGTTCGCTCCGGCTTATACCTGGCTTTGAACATAGCAAGTATGCTCTTCTGTATGACAGCAATGGACGCAAAGCTTTGTATGCGTTGTCAGAAAGTGGTCCACGACTTGTATCTAAGGAAGAACTGGTAAAGAAGAATTTTGAAGTCGGTCATGAGTTTTATCTTTGTTTTGACTTTAGGGATGATGAACCGATAGTGGAGTTTACAGACCCAAAATCAGGTCGTATAATGAAAGTGCGCAAAAACTTGAATCCTCGGAAAAAAGAACCTTACTTTACCACGATGAAAGAGTTGCTAGTTCAATAAAAAAGAAGCAAAACAAAAGGCATCAATGCTGAGCGTGGATCCGGCGCTGATGCCTTTTGTTGTTGTGTTAGCCTCGGTGGAAGGAGGGGATTGGAATGTTACAGCTATGAAAGTTAAGAATGCTTCTGTACTTCTTTGCGCCATTTTATTCTTTGGGTGAACAAAGAAACAATAATAGTTGAACACAAGCTTGGTTTTTCATTTAGATTTTGTAACTTTGTAGACAAAAACATTTTAAATCATGGTGAAATGATTTAAATGGAACAAACGGTTTCTGCATGAAAGAGGCGCTAGAAAAATAGCCAATGTCATGAAGAAAACCAAGGATGAGAAAGATACTAGTAATTATGAAAACCTATTAGTTTCATAGAAAGCGTATGAAATCAAACAAAACGATATGGCAAGAATTCTGTTACGACTTGGTGGAGGCTCGCAAGGATGATATCTTGGAAGAACCCTATCAGAACATCGTAGAGATGAACCTGCGCCAACTTGGTTGGAGCAAGGTTCAGGGAGAAATATGCCCTAAGGAAAGGATTAATATAGGGTCGCATAATCAGATTGAACCAGACATTACCCTAAAAATTGAAGACAAGCCCGTCATTGTGATAGAGATGAAGCGTCCTCGTAACATCATCACACCCAGACAAGAGCAGCAACTTTTATCGTATATGCGTTTGCAAAAAACAACCATAGGTCTGTACATCGGTGACAACATCAGAATGTATTACGATACGAACGAAGAATTGCCTCTCATGGTATGGCAAATAGAGATAGACTTGGATGCTGAAGGTGGCGCAGAATTTGTGGATTTCTTCCTGCATGACACTTTCAACAAGCAACGAATAGAGAATTATTGCAAAGCAAAGGCTAACGATATAAAAACAATTGAGATTATGAATGCTTTTCAACAATCATTGTCAACTAACAAGGACGCAACCATCAAGCAAGTGTTGACAGATTATTTCGTTGAGTTCAAGAAATGCAACAAAAATTTGGTGGAAGAAGTTCTGCACGGTTTAAGTTTTACGATACAGCTCTCTCCTTCATCGGCTAGCCAACAATCGGAGCCCTTGCTTTCTGTCGCTACTTCTGGAATGGTCGTTTCACAGGTCTCAAAGGACAAACGGAAACGGGATGTTACCAAATATTCATTGGATGGTGGCAGGAGCTACTATGGCAAGGGACGATTCGTGAGGGAAGTCGTTGCTCATTTTATGGAACTGAATCCAAACTTGACATTTGAGCAACTTTCCCATATTTTTGAAGATCACTTACAAGGTTCATACGGTGTTATTAGAAGTGTTGATAGCATCGATAGATCTTCGCATGACAAGAAGGATTTGCGTTCACGCTATGTGATGTCGGAAGATATGGTGCTGCAAAGCTATGATGGCATCCAGTTTGTGGTTTCCAATCAATGGGCTACCTACAATTTTATCAATATTCTCAATTTGTTGGAAAAATGGGGATGGAATATAATTACAGATAGGTAATGAAACGAATTAAAGACAGAGGTAATTTCGAAGTGAATCTGCATTTCCTTATGGAAAGCAATAAGGAAAGTGGTTTAAAGGCAAATGGTAACTTGCTTAGAACACTTGCTTATCGTTTTTCTTTGTGGGAAGAGAACAATGTCTTTTCCTTAGAAAACCGATACGAGACCTTTCGTGAAGAAATTGTCTCGCTTGATTATGATGAGATCTTGGAAATGTATCTGTTAACAGTTGTCCATCCTGATATGAAAGAATCTTATTGGGATGATGCTTGCTATAAGTTTTTTCGAGAGAATCTCTTTGAACAAATAAATAACATGAGCTTGACGAAGAATTAGAACAAGGTCAATTGTTTTGTTGAACTAACGTTAAATAATAAATGTTATGAGCATGAAAGTGAAATTTATCTTGACCTATGTAGCTGGAATAGTTACAGGTATTGTTTTGATTTTTGCTGTAGGCCTTTTTATGGCGAAATCAGTAGCAACATCTACATCAAACAAAGATGTAGTGATGTTTGAAAAGCCTCGCGGTGTTGTGCCTGGTAAGGTTTTTAAGGTTATGCAGGTGCTGCCTGATGGAAGCGCATTAGCTATGGTTGACGATACTCGAAGTGATAATTGGGGAACGGTAGTTTACTTTGCAGGTGATGAAAGCACGTCTTATTATGACAGTCAAAAGATAAATGTGCCTAAAGGAAAAGTTGTAAAGCAAGTGGGAACTTACAGCTATATGACACAAAATGAAATGTACAAAACAGTACCTGTTGTTGAAATAATGGCAGAGTAAATGGAAGATATAAAATACGAAACTCTGCCGTTATGTTCTGTTTGTAATCCGAGAGCAGAGATTGTAGATTCGCAGTAATAAATAGGCAAATAAACAAAAAAAGCATCAATGCTGAGCGTGGGCCCGGCATTGATGCTTTTTGGTTTTTAGCCCATGGTCTTGTGTTTAAGCAATTGATCTTGGGCTATTTTGTGTTAACCTCGGGTGGAAGGAGGGGCAGGGAAGCTCCTCCTTCGGCACACGGGGTCAGAAAAGTTGCGAAAGGTGGTTAGATCTGCTCGCTCCAGTCTTCCTGGCTCTTGCGAACGTAGGTCTGGTAGCGGAGCTTAGCCATCTTCTCGGCCTGGGTGAAGAGCTCGTCAGCCTCCTTCGGGAATGCCTTCTGTACAGACAGATAACGAACCTCGCCGAGGAGGAAGTCGCGGAAGTCGTCCCACTTAGGAG
>OIXA01003066.1_pt1 | contig 18095 bp, 19 predicted proteins | sample 1587721 | NCBI WGS metagenome assembly OIXA01 (sample SAMEA3888900, study PRJEB22519) | human gut metagenome | biome: human gut; feature: human-associated habitat; material: faeces | place: Denmark | collected 2013 | reverse complement strand
CACAAGAACGTACAACGAGTTTTTTTATTTATATTGGGAGTTTTGACACACCCTCTTCTCCATTTCCTGCAACACAGAACCCTATCCACCGAAAAAGAAAGCCGGATGTGGTTCGCCCCGTCATTGCTGCATACCGAAGCCTTGCGGAAGATTATCCGCTGCAACCGTAATCGGTTGGAGATAGAGATGCACGAGCTTATACTTGACATCATGGAGAGCGTAGGCACGGACACCTTCTCGTTCTGTTATAACGATATTCTTCTTTTGCTGGTACACTCGCAGGTAAAAGTGGAGAAGCACCAGATACGGAAAGTATTGCAGGAGTGCTGGAAACTTACCCCTGCATCCAACGGACTGACCTATACCACCTATCAGTTCAATTACAATCGGGAGTGTCGGTATGAGCCTATAAAGAGGGTCGGGCGTTTCTATACCGTCACAAGGGAACAGCTTGAATCTCTGTAATCTCTTTCTTTTTTTGTTGAATTGTTGAATAGGGATATAACCATACTGAAAATAAACAACATACACTCTCAACAAATACCCAACAATCGAAAAATAATGTTGAGGAAGGAACGGCAACCGTTTGTCGGATTCCATATTTGTGAGTGATTTGTTGAGAAGATGTTGAGAAAATAAAACCTTAACATACAGCCTGATATATGTGCCATTCATCAAATCAACATTTATACACTCATCATCAAATCCGTAGAAAGAATAAATCATGAACATCCAGGAAGCAAAACAAATCAGAATTGCAGACTATCTGCAAAGTATGGGCTACTTGCCTATCAAACAACAAGGCAACAGCCTTTGGTACAAGTCACCGTTCCGAGAGGAAACGGAAGCCTCGTTCAAGGTGAATACCGACCGTAACCTATGGTACGATTACGGGCTTGGAAAAGGCGGAAACATCATCGCATTGGCAGAGGAACTATACGCAACCGACTATGTGCCTTACTTGCTCAACAAGATAGCGGAGCGAGTACCGCACATCCGTCCCGTATCTTTCTCTTTTCGCCAGCAAGCATCCGAACCGAGTTTCCAACAGTTGGAGGTAAGAGAGCTTACCCATCCGGCATTGCTCCGCTACTTGCAGGAACGGGGTATAGACATCGATTTGGCGAGGTCGGAATGTAAGGAACTGCACTTCATCCATAACGGCAAGCCCTATTTCGCCATCGGTTTCCCGAATGTGGCAGGAGGATATGAAGTGCGCAACAGATTCTTCAAGGGCTGCATCGCACCGAAGGACATCAGCCATATCCGCCAGCAGGGAGAGCCGAGAGAGAAATGCCTCGTATTCGAGGGTATGATGGACTACCTTTCATTCCTCACTTTGCGGATGAAGAACTGCCCGACAATGCCGAACCTTGACGGGCAGGATTACGTTATCCTCAATTCGGTTGCCAATGTTTCTAAAGTCATAGACGTGCTGCACGGGTACGAGCGCATCCATTGCCTGCTTGACAATGACGAGGCAGGACGAAATGCGTACTTGGATCTGGCGAGAGAGTTCAGCGGACGCATCCGGGACTTCTCTGACAACTATAGGGGCATAAAGACCTGAACGATTATCTATGTGATAAGCGGCAGAATTTAGTTGTTAATTCGCCTCCACGAACCATCATTAAGCCCAAGAAGAAAGGGCTGGGATTATGACATCTCTAACAAGAAAAAACGTGAGATGCTTGAAACTCATTCCATAAGGATTGGGAGGTAGCAAGTTTGTGTTTCGGGTGTACCGAAACCGCTTGCTACCCACTTCCCGAGTTTGGAAGGTGGCATCCCGTTGGTCTATTCAGTATAATCAGTAACAGAATTAAAAGAAGTGAAATATGGAACAGAACAAAGAACATAAGGAACGTAACAAGGGCGGTCGCCCCAAGAAAGAAGCGACCGAGAAACTGAAATACCGTATCGCGGTGAAGATGGCGACAGCCGACTACTATCGTCTGCTGACACGGGCGCATGAGGCTGGAGTATCACCGAGCGAGTATATGAGGGAGTGTTTCCGGAACGGTCATGTGAAAGAACGACTGTCTGAGGAACACGCCGGATACATCCGTCAGCTCTGCGGCATGGCGAACAATCTCAATCAGATTGCGCACAAGGCGAACGCAGGAGGCTTCCATGATGAGAAGTGGGACTGCAAGGTAGCGGTGGCAAGGATTCACGAACTATTAATCAAGATAGGAATATGATGGCGAAAATCGTAAAGGGAAGCGACTTTAAGGGTGTGGTGGATTATATCCTTGACAAGAACAAGAATGCCCAAGTTGTCGCATACGAGGGTTTGTTCATGGAGAACAGGGAAACCATTGCCATGAGTTTCAATGCCCAGTCGGGGATGAACGACAGGGTGGCGAAGCCTGTAGGACATATCGCGTTGAGTTTCTCCAAAGAGGATGAGCCACGTTTGACGAATCGTGCTATGGCTGGTATCGCTCTTGAATATATGGAACGGATGGGCATACGGAACACTCAGTTCTTTATAGCAAGGCATTTCGACAAGGAACATCCGCACATGCATATCGCCTTCAATCGCATAGACAACAATGGCAATACCATATCCGACAAACACGAGCGTATGCGCAGTACCCGTATCTGCAAGAAACTAACATTGAAATATGGCTTATACATGGCAAACGGCAAGGAGAATGTCAAGCGCAACCGCCTGAAAGAGCCGGACAAGACGAAGTACGAGCTTTACGACATTCTCAAAGCCGAAGTCGGTAGGTGCGGCAACTGGAACGTGCTTGTCGCCAACCTAAAACGGCAGGGTGTGGAAGTGCATTTCAGCCACAGAGGGCAGACCAACGAGATACAGGGCGTTGTCTTCACCAAAAACGGCTATCGCTTCAACGGCTCCAAAGTGGACAGGCGTTTCAGCTTTTCCAAGATTGATGCTGCCTTGCGGCACAACAGAAATGAGGAACGTATGGGAATGACCGCCAAAGCGCATGAAGCGGCTATACCAATCGCAACACCCGGCACGGCACAAAGCGAATTGTTCAACGGCTCTTTGGGCTTGCTTAACGGCAACGGCTCATCTTATAATGCCACTGATATGGAAGCCTATCAGGAAATGGCGGATATACTTCGCAGAAAGAAGAAACGTAAACGTGGATTTAGATTGTAAAAGTTAGACCTAAGGAGAATCTTCCGTCAAAAGAAAAACTAAACTTTTTCACTCCTATCCAAGCTTTTCAAGCATTTTTCCTAATATTGCATTTGCCGTTAGGCTCTTAACTCGCAGATTTTTTGTACATTTGCAAGCAGTAATAGTAATCCATAATTATATTTGATATATGAGCACTTTATATGATATCTGTCTTCAAGGACAAAAAGTTTCAAAATACACTCCTGTAAAATTACCAACTGGCGAAGCACATATATTCGGTTTTGTCGCTTATCATGATAATGTATTTTCTGATAATGTAAGTTGTCCTCCTTTAGGAAAGGCTTATGTTGTGGGTAATCGCATTGTTTTCAGCATGGAGAACAAATTATATCGTTTTCCTATATTTTCTTCTATTGAAAAAAATACCAAAGAAAGTTATCCTGTTTATCTTTTATATGTACCTCGTCTCATGGATTTGCCATACCAATCTCATGTAACGGCATATGTTGATTCTATGAAAAATGAGAAACCAAATTCGTATGTTTGGAAAGTCGATAGCATAAGATTAATAGAAGGAAAAGCATACTATTTTCCTCAAGAGGATGAATTTTATTTTGACTCTACATCGCAATTTAAGGGAATTGGGGATGCTTTTGAAGTAATTATAACCAGAAAATCTCCAGTTGACGGCTCATTAATTTATGAAGTGTATGACCCCAAAGAAATAGAAATAATAGAACAATGAAAGAACCCGTCTGTCAATTTGAGTCTATTGAGGATCATTTCAATTTTGGAAAATATAGCGGCCTAACATTAGCTGATGTTTTAGAAATTAATCCTTCATATATTGAATGGTGTGTAAAAAAATGTGATGGTGTACATTTTCTTATAGAACAAAATGTCATAGAACAGATAAAAATAGTATATCCGGAATTCCCGTTAACCAACGAGTTTATTAACGAATGCCAGCAGAGAATTGACGATTATTACGAAGCATACAATGAAATGTGCGACAAATTCAATTCTGCGCAGGGAAATGACTACTACCAAGAGAGCTATGGCCGTTACGCAGGTTCATACGCCCAAGATGAAATGGGATATTCTGATGACGATATTGACACTATCTTTGATGGAGACCCCGATGCATATTGGAACATAGATTAGCTGCGTCTTTTCAGGCTCAATACAGAGTCCATAACTTCGTTGAAAATTTCAGATAGTTATGGGCTTTCTTAATTCCTCATCCGTTGAAACGATGCCAGACTACGAGTCACATGCTGCGTTCTCTGCAAACTCTACTTCGGTATTCAAGGAGGATACTTATAACATTCGGGAAAATATCATTGTTACATTTGATGTGTTTCTGATTTTTATTGCTACTTTTGTATCAAGACGAGTGACAATGGTAGCAACTCGCACCAGAACGTAGAAATAGACACGGTTGCCAAATCATTACCTCATTTTTACCTTATCCTCTGAACCGCCTACAAATAAAGAGGTTATAAAAATCTTCCAGAATTACAATATATCTTTGTTTTTGCCAAAAGAATCCATAATTATTTAATCATCAATTGTTAAAGCTACGATTCAAATTGTCCATCCCAAAATTTTTTTGATTATATGTTTTTATTTCGTAATTTTGCATTTGTGGACAATCCGAAAGGTTAAATCCGTAAGATTATAGGTATAAGGAAAAAAGAGATGAAACAACTTAAGGAAAATGAAGGCATAGAGCGCAGTTTGTTGCTTGCAATGGCTGTTATAGCAGGATTGACTGTGGCAAATTGCTATTACAACCAACCTCTTCTGGAGATGATACGTCACGACATAGGAGTGAGCCAACATGAGGCAAACCTGATAACCGTTGTCACCCAAATAGGCTATGCGCTTGGTTTGTGCTTCCTTATCCCTATGGGCGACCTCTACTCGCGCCGTCGCATAATCGTTGTGAATATGACGGTGGCAGCCATTATGGCAGTCTTCATTGCCGTAGCCCACAATGTGTGGATGATTTGGGGAGCATCTCTGCTATTGGGAGCCTGCTCCGTAATTCCGCAGTTTTTCATACCTATAGCAGGACAATATTCGGAGAAGGAGAACAAAAGCAGGAATATGGGCATCGTTCTGTCGGGGCTGCTGACGGGCATACTTGCCTCGAGAGTGGTTAGCGGTTATGTAGGCGAATGGTTGGGCTGGCGCGAAATGTTTTTAATAGCGGCTCTTGTGATGGTGCTGTGCATGGCCATTACGCTCAAGATTATGCCACAGATAAAGAGCAACTATGTCGGCACATACGGGGGCTTGATGGCCAGCGTATTTAATATTGTGAAGAGTAATGGGCGCATACGTCTTTATGCCGTACGTGCCGCCTTCAGCTTTGGCAGCATGATGGCAATTTGGGCGTGCCTCGCTTTTCGGTTGGCACAGGCTCCGTTCTATTCAGGTAGCGAGATGGTGGGAACATTAGGATTGTGTGGCATAGCCGGGGCTATAGCGGCAAGCGGTGTGGGCAAGCTTGTTAACCGCTTGGGCATAAGGAATATGAGCGTTTATGGAGCTTGCTTGCAGCTTGTGGCGTGGGCAACGGCTTGGCTGTTTGGTGACACTTTCATGGGGCTTGTTGTGGCTATCATATTGGTAGACGTAGGTTTGCAATGTCTGCAACTAAGCAATCAAAGCGGCTGTATACAGGAGATGCCTCAAGCTTCCAACAGGGCCAACACCATCTTTATGACAACATATTTTATAGGCGGCTCCTTTGGTACCTATTGTGCCGGATTGGCTTGGACACATCATGGATGGATTGGCGTGTGTGCGGTGGGAGCTATCTTGGCTGCAATCTCGCTCTTCATAACCTGTTTTAATGGGAAGAGAATTTAAAAATAATTGCATTATATGATTTCATTTCAAAGTGACTACAACAACGGTATGTTGCCGGAGATATTAGAGGCTCTTGGCAGGACAAACGATGACAAGACTCCTGGTTATGGCTACGACCATTATACAGAGTCGGCAAAGCAGAAGATTCGCGAGGCTGTAGATAACGAGGAGGCTGACGTGTTCTTCCTTGAGGGAGGTACGCAGACCAACACAACGGTCATCGACTCTGTGCTGCTGGGATGTGAGGGCGTTGTTTGTGTGGAGACAGGACATATTGAGGTGCATGAGTCTGGCGCCGTGGAGGCATTCGGACATAAGGTGATCACTCTTCCCTCCCTTGACAGCAAGCTGACTCCTGACACTCTGTCTGCATACATGGACAGATTCTTGGCTGACGAGACGCATCCGCACATGGTGCAACCAGGAATGGTGTATATCTCAATGCCTACTGAGTTTGGAATGGTATACACAAGGACTGAGCTTGAGAATCTGTACGCCACATGCCGGAAATATGATCTGCGTCTGTTTATCGACGGAGCACGACTGGGCTACGGACTGATGTCGGAGGCATGCGACTACGACTTGCCATTCCTCGCCAAGCATTGCGATGTGTTCTATATTGGTGGTACAAAGGTTGGAGCAATGATTGGTGAGGCTGTGGTGTTCGCAGGAATGAAGGCTCCCAAATATTTCTTCACCATCGTGAAACGCCACGGAGCTTTGCTCGCCAAAGGCAGAATGCTTGGCATCCAGTTTGACACGTTGTTTACTGACAATCTGTATTTTAAGGTTTCGCAACATGCCATCAATATGGCTGTCCGTATCTGCGATATATTCAAAAAGCATGGCATAGCGATAGCCTACGACTCGCCAACTAATCAGCAGTTCATCGTTCTGCCCAAAAGACTCTACGAAGCACTCTCACAGAAGGTAGCTTTTGAGATATGGGAGAGAAAGAGTGATGAGGAGATTGTCTGTCGTTTCGTCACCAGTTGGGCGACAAAGGAAGAGGAACTGGACGAATTGGACCGAATATTGACAACTTTATGCGGAGCTTGCTGAGATGAAGACTGATTGTGGCAGTTTTTATTATATATGCCACCATTGCCCGAGCCATAAACCTAAGATTGTGGCTACGGGCAATATTTGAGTTTTTTTTGTTTGATAAATTTGTTGGCATTTTCTTTCATTCTTATTAGGATTTTTTCTTAAAAATCCACAACATTCCAATATTTATTGCTAACTTTGCAAACTGAAAATTGCAATTCGGATACTTATAAAGTATTCTACGTAGAGAAAACAAATTGTTTTAATAATTTTATGGATTTTATTTTATTAATCACAGTCATCTTGACGGCTGTTGTATTGGTGGTAGGTGCATACGTAGTTGCAAAGCTCGTAGGTCCTCGTTCGTACAACCCGGTTAAGGGTCAGCCTTTTGAGTGTGGTATTCCTACGCGTGGAACCTCTTGGATTCCAGTACACGTGGGCTACTACCTCTTTGCTATCCTTTTCCTGATGTTCGACATTGAGACACTCTTCCTCTACCCCTGGGCAGTGGTTGTCAAGCAGTTTGGAGCCATGGCGCTTGCGAGCGTAGGCTTCTTTATGCTGGTATTGGTATTTGGCCTTGCTTATGCATGGCGGAAAGGAGCATTGGAATGGAAGTAAGAAAACCTGTCATCAAGAGTATCCCTTACGATGAGTTCAAGGACAATGAGGGCCTTGAGAAAATCGTAGACGAACTCCATGAAGGAGGCGTCAACGTAGTAGTTGGTTCGCTCGACCAGGCTATCAACTGGGGCCGTTCCAACTCTTTGTGGTCATTAACATTCGGTACTTCGTGCTGCGGTATTGAGTTCATGGCAGTGGGCTGCGCCCGCTACGACTTCTCACGCTTCGGCTTCGAGGTAACACGTAACTCTCCACGTCAGGCCGACCTCATTATGTGTGCCGGTACCATCACAAACAAGATGGCTCCTGTCTTCAAGCGTCTCTACGACGAGATGGCTGAGCCTAAGTATGTTGTAGCTGTGGGCGGTTGCGCCATCTCGGGCGGTCCGTTCAAAAACTCGTACAACGTGGTGCGTGGCATCTCGGAGATTGTTCCGGTAGACGTTTACGTTCCGGGCTGTCCTCCACGTCCAGAGGCTATCCTCTATGGCATGATGCAGCTTCAGCGTAAGGTGAAGGTAGAGAAGTTCTTCGGTGGTGCCAACCACAAGATGAACAGCGAGGAGAAGGAACTCTCAATGTCGAAGGGCGGTCTGCACGGACTTAGCAACGAGGCTCTCGCAAGCGAGAAGAAGCGCGAGACCATCGTAGTGAACAACGTTCCTGAGGACTTCGACGCTAAGAAAGGTCTAACTGATTAATATAATAAGGTATAAGATATGAAACTTGAAAACATAGAACTCTCATTCGACAATTTTGCGAGTGAGATGTCGAAACTGAAGAACCAGAAACATTTCGACTACCTTGTTACCATCATCGGCGAGGACTTCGGCGAAGAAGGCTACGGATGTATCTACATCCTTGAGAATACCGACAACAACGAGCGCTGCTCTGTAAAGACCATCGCCAAGAAGGTAGACGGTAGCGACGTTATCCCTACTGTCATCAATCTGTGGAAGTCGGCTGAACTGCTTGAGCGCGAGGTGTTCGACTTCGTAGGCATCAAGTTCCTCGGCCATCCCGACATGCGTCGCCTCTTCCTCCGCACCGACTTCAACGGCTACCCATTGCGCAAGGACTTCGACATGAGCCCTGAGGCAAACCAGTTCCCGTTGACCGACGAGCCTGAGTCAGACTTCACTGTAGAATACTCGCTCAACGCTGACGGCCACCTCGTAGCTACAAAGAAGCGTCTGTTTGACGACGACGACTTCGTAGTGAACATCGGTCCTAACCACCCGTCAACTCACGGTGTGCTCCGCTTGCAGACTGTGCTCGATGGCGAGAAGGTGAAGCGCGTTTATCCTCACCTTGGATATATCCACCGTGGTATTGAGAAAATGTGGGAGGGCATGACCTATCCGCAGACTCTCGCCTTGACCGACCGCTTGAACTATCTCTCGGCTATGATGCATCGCCACGCTCTTGTTGGCGTGATAGAGGAGGGTATGGGCATTGAGCTCAGCGACCGCATCCACTATATCCGTACCATCATGGACGAGTTGCAGCGTATCGACTCGCACTTGCTCTACCTCGGCTGTACAGCTCAGGACTTGGGCGCCTTGACAGCGTTCCTCTACTGCATGCGCGACCGTGAGCACGTATTGAACGTGATGGAGGAGACTACAGGCGGACGCCTTATCCAGAACTACTACCGCATCGGCGGACTCCAGGCCGACATCGACCCGAAGTTTGTAGAGAACACAAAGAAGCTCTGCAAGTATCTGCGTCCGATGATTCAGGAGTATCTCGACGTATTCGGCGACAACGTTATCACTCACAATCGTCTTGTAGGCGTTGGTCCTATGGGTCTTGAGGATTGTATCAACTACGGCGTGACAGGTCCTGCCGGACGTGCTGCCGGATGGAAGAACGATACTCGTAAGCGTCATCCGTACGACCTCTACGACAAGGTAGAGTGGGAGGAGATAACAATGACTGGTTGCGACTCAATGGATCGTTACTACTGCCACATCAAGGAGCTTTATCAGAGCCTTAACATCATCGAACAGCTCATCGACAATATTCCGGAGGGTGACTTCTACATCAAGCAGAAGCCTATTATCAAGGTGCCCGAGGGACAGTGGTACTTCTCAGTTGAGGGTGCCAGCGGTGAGTTTGGCGTTTATCTCGACTCTAAGGGCGACAAGAGTCCTTACCGTATGAAGATGCGTCCGATGGGCTTGACCCTTACTGGTGCTCTTGATCCGATGCTTCGTGGACAGAAGATTGCCGACTTGATTACAACAGGTGCTGCTATCGACTTCGTTATTCCGGACATCGACCGTTAATCGGAATGTTGAATTTTGAATTTTGAATTTTGAATTGTCGGCTTCGCCGATTAGGAGTTAAGAATTATGAATTGATAGGGTAAATCGCAATTCAATAATTCAAAACTCACAACTCATAATTCAAAATTGTGGCTTGCCACAATAATTCAAAACTCAAAACTCACAAATCAAAATTTAAAGAAAAATGTTTGACTTTAGTATAGTAACAAATTGGTTCCACAATCTCCTCGCAGTAACCTGCGGACTCGGAGATTTCTGGACAATACTGATCGAGTGCATCCTGGTTGGTGTCTGCATCCTTGCTGGTTATGCCATCCTTGCCATCATCTTGATCTTCATGGAGCGTAAGGTCTGCGCCTACTTCCAGTGCCGTCTTGGTCCGATGCGTGTAGGTCCTTGGGGCGTGTTCCAGGTGTTTGCCGACGTGCTGAAGATGCTCATCAAGGAGATCTTCTCAGTCGACGGCGCCGACAAGGTGCTCTACTATGTTGCTCCGTTCCTCGTGATTATCGCCTCTGTAGGCACATTCTCGTTCCTGCCTTGGAACAATGGTGCCGAGGTGCTCGACTTCAACGTTGGCGTATTCCTCATGTCGGCTATTTCAAGTATCGGCATCGTAGGTATCTTTATGGCAGGTTGGGGTTCTAACAACAAGTACTCGGTAGTTTCGGCTATGCGTGGTGCCGTGCAGCTCATCTCTTACGAGATGTCGCTCGCACTATGTCTTATCACAGCCGTTGTGCTCACAGGCACAATGCAGGTAAGCGGCATCGTTGAGGCACAGACAGGTGCGTTCGGATGGCTTATCTTCAAAGGCCACATTCCGGCAATCATCGCGTTCCTCGTTTTCCTCGTAGCTGGTAACGCCGAGGCTAACCGTGGACCGTTCGACCTTGCTGAGGCTGAGAGTGAGCTTACTGCCGGTTACCATACCGAGTATTCGGGCATGGGCTTCGGCTTCTACTATCTCGCCGAGTATCTTAACCTGTTCGTGGTTTCAGGAATTGCTTCTACCGTGTTCCTCGGTGGATGGGCTCCCTTCAACATCGGCGTGGCTGGCGTTGACAGCGTGCTCAACATGATTCCTGGCATCGTTTGGTTCCTGGGCAAAACATTTGCTGTCGTTTGGCTGCTTATGTGGGTGCGCTGGACATTCCCTCGTCTGCGTATCGACCAGATACTTAAACTTGAATGGAAGTATCTTATGCCGCTGTCGCTTATTAACTTAATTCTTATGACAGTAGTAGTGGCATTTGGCTTGCACTTCTAAAAAACACATTATTTATAACAATGGAAGATAACAAAAAATCATATTTCGGAGAAATCGGGGCTGCCATGAAAACTCTCGCTGTGGGTATGAAAACCACTCTGCAAGAGTATTTCACTCCTAAGAGCACAGAGCAGTATCCTGAGAACCGCAAGACTACGTTGCATGTGGCTGCACGCCATCGTGGACGTCTCGTCATGAACCGTGACGAAAACGGAAACGTGTTGTGTACAGCTTGTACGCTGTGTGAGAAGTCTTGCCCGAACGGCACAATCAAGATTCTCTCTAAGATGGTAGAGAATCCTGAGACAGGACGCAAGAAGAAGCAACTTGTCGACTATCAGTATGACCTTGGCGACTGCATGTTCTGCGAGTTGTGTGTTAATGCATGCAACTTCGGTGCCATTAAGTTTGTAAACGATTTCGAAAACTCGGTGTTTGAACGTGATCAGCTTGTTCTGCATCTTGATAAGGAACACTACGAGGGTGGCTCGCTGCCAAACATTATTGATGGCGGTGCTGATTTCGAAATTGGAACGTTTAACACCAAAACCAAATAAGGAGTAAGATTACAGATATGGCAAGTTTAGTAATGTTTTGCATTCTGGCAGTTGTGATCCTTGGATCGGCTGTCATGTGCGTGATGACAAAGCGTATTATGCGCTCTATCACATTCCTGCTTTTCGTGCTCCTCGGAGTGGCAGGCCTTTATTTCCTGCTCGACTATACCTACCTTGGTGCTGCTCAGATCAGCGTCTATGCTGGTGGCATGGTGATGATGTACATCTTTGCCGTGCAGCTTGTTAGCAAGCGTACCCTTCAGGGCTTGGTGGAGCGTGTTAAAGGAAGCCGTGCGCTCTCTGGCGCTCTGCTCTGCATCGTGGCTCTTGTTACCGTTGCTGGCATTCAGCTTAAAAACGGTTTCCTGAACCTCGCCACAACAGGTCATGAGGTGACAATGGAGACCATAGGCAAGGCACTGCTCGGTTCTGAAAAGTATCAGTATGTGTTGCCCTTCGAGTTCATTTCAGTTTTCCTGCTGGCTTGTATCGTTGGCGCAATTGTTGTTGCACGCAAAGAAAAGGAGGATAAATAATTATGGTACCTGTAGAATGTTATTTTGTGCTCAGCGCACTCCTGTTCTTCATTGGTGTGTATGGTTTCATCACACGCCGCAACCTGATAGCCATGCTCGTTTCTATAGAGCTCGTGCTCAACGCTGTAGACCTCAACTTTGCGGCTTTCAACCGCCTGCTCTTCACAGAACAGTTTGAGGGCTTCTTCATGACGCTCTTCTCTATTGGCGTGAGCGCAGCAGAAAGTGCCGTTGCTATCGCGATTATTATCAACGTTTACCGCAATTTCCATAGCGATCAGGTGAACAGTATTGAAAACATGAAATATTAATTTTAGATTATGGATTTTACATATTCAATATGGATTCTTCTGCTGCCTTTGATCAGCTTTCTGGTCATCGGACTGCCCGAATTCCTGAATAAGAAATATGCCTGGTCGCACAAGACAGCCGGACTGATCGGAACCTGTTCGCTCGGACTGGTTACGGTGTTGAGCTATTTTACCGCGTTCCAGTATTTCACATCTCCTCGTCTTGCTGACGGCACACTTGCAACCTTCGTGCCTTACAATTTCACTTGGTTGCCTTTGGGCCATCTCCATTTCGATCTTGGCATCTTGCTTGACCCCATTTCGGTGATGATGCTTATCGTCATCTCAACGGTCAGCCTCATGGTGCACATCTATTCGTTTGGCTACATGCACGGTGAGAAAGGTTTCCAGCGCTATTATGCGTTTCTTTCTCTCTTTACCATGTCAATGCTCGGACTGGTGCTTGCCACCAATATCTTCCAGATGTATATGTTCTGGGAGCTTGTGGGTGTAAGCTCTTACCTCCTCATTGGCTTCTATTACACATTGCATGCTGCTGTTCACGCATCGAAGAAGGCGTTCATCGTAACACGTTTTGCCGATATGTTCTTCCTCATAGGTATCCTTATCTTTGGATATTACACAGGAAGCTACAACTTCTCGTTTGCTGGTAATGTAGAATATCTTAACGGCGTAGCTGCCTTTACTGCTGTTGATAGTGCACGCGCTGTCGCTGCTGGCGGCTTCCTCCTGCCAACAGCTCTTGTGCTGATGTTTATCGGTGGTGCCGGCAAGTCGGCAATGTTCCCATTGCATATTTGGCTGCCCGATGCCATGGAGGGTCCAACGCCTGTATCTGCTCTTATCCACGCCGCTACCATGGTTGTTGCTGGTGTGTTCCAGATTGCGCGCATGTTCCCCATCTGGATCGAGTATGCTCCTCAATCACTTGATGTTGTTGTTGTTGTTGGCGCGTTCACAGCGTTCTATGCTGCTGCCGTGGCTTGCGCACAGAGTGACATCAAGCGTGTGCTTGCCTTCTCAACAATCTCTCAGATCGCCTTCATGATGGTGGCTCTCGGCGTTTGTCTGCCCGGACATCATGGAGCTGTTCTCGACAACCATGCACAGCTTGGTTACATGGCTTCTATGTTCCACCTCTTCACACACGCCATGTTTAAGGCTTGTCTGTTCCTTGGAGCAGGTTGCATTATCCATGCAGTCCATTCTAACGAGATGTCTACAATGGGTGGCTTGCGCAAGTACATGCCTATCACACACATCACGTTCCTTATCTCATGTCTCGCTATCGCGGGCATACCCTTCTTCTCGGGCTTTAGCTCAAAGGATGAGATCATTACCGCTTGCTTCGAGTATTCTCCTGTTTGCGGTTGGTGGATGACAGGTGTAGCAGCCATGACAGCATTCTATATGTTCCGTCTCTACTACGGCATTTTCTGGGGTACAGAGAACAAGGAGCTTCACGCTCACCACACTCCTCATGAGGCTCCTGCAGCCATGACTTTCCCTCTTGTCTTCTTGAGCATCATTACCGTAGGTGTGGGTGTCGTTACAACCCTCGGCGGTTTCCTCAATTGGGAGTGGGCAAGCTTTGGAAAGTTCGTGAGTGCTGCTGGCACAATCTATACTGTTCATTTCGACCCTCAGGTTGCAGCAACCTCAACTGTTATTGCAATCCTCTCTATCGCTCTTGCTACATATATATATAAAGGTGAGAAGCAGCCTATCGCCGACAAGCTCTACGCCACATTCCCACGTCTGCATCGTTGGGCTTACAAGCGTTTCTACATGGATGAGGTTTATCAGTTTGTTACACACAAAATATTGTTCCGTTGCGTCAGCCGTCCTGCACAGTGGATTGACGAGAAGATCATCAATGGTCTTATCGACTTTACCGCTTGGGGCGCCAACGAGGCAGGAGAGACCATTCGTCCTTGGCAGAGCGGCGACGTTCGCCAGTATGCCGTTTGGTTCCTTACAGGTGCGGTAGCTTTAACATTATTATTACTTTGTTTGTAAACAAGTAGACAAGTGGATTAGTAGACAAGTAAACAAGCTGATAGCCATTAGCGCTTATACCAATAGCTCGTCAACTCGTCAACTCGTCAACTCGTCAACTAACAATTAAAAATATGAATATATTAAGTTTATTCGTAGTAATCCCTGTCTTGATGTTGCTCGGTCTTTGGATCGCACGCAACGTCAATCAGGTGCGTGGTGTGATGGTTGCCGGTTCATCTTGCCTCTTGGCAATGAGCATCTGGCTCACACTCCATTTTATCGGTGAGCGTGCAGCTGGCAACACCGAGGAGATGATTCTCCGCGCCTCTACGGAATGGTTCCCTGCTCTCCACATCAATTATGAGGTGGGTGTCGATGGAATCTCCGTTGTCATGCTTCTGCTTTCGAGCATCATCGTGTTCACAGGCACATTCGCCTCATGGAAGCTTAAGCCCCTTACCAAGGAGTTCTTCATGTGGTTCACCTTGCTCTCAACAGGTGTTTATGGCTTCTTTATCTCTATAGACCTGTTCACCATGTTCATGTTCTATGAGGTGGCTCTCATCCCTATGTACCTTCTTATCGGCTACTGGGGTTCTGGTCGTAAAGAATACGCTGCCATGAAGCTTACCTTGATGCTTATGGGCGGTTCTGCCCTTATCATCCTTGGCTTGGTAGGAATCTATTTCTTCAACGGAGCTTCAACCATGAGCATTCTCGAGATTGCGCACAATAACCACATCCCGGTAGCTGTTCAGAATGTGCTGTTCCCGTTTGTATTTATTGGTTTCGGTGTGCTTGGTGCCCTGTTCCCATTCCACACATGGTCTCCAATCGGTCACGGTTGTGCCCCGACCTCTGTGTCTATGCTCCACGCAGGTGTGCTCATGAAGCTTGGTGGCTACGGCTGCTTCCGCATTGCCATGTTCCTCCTGCCTCAGGCTGCTCACGATTTGGCTTGGATCTTCCTTATCCTTACCACAATCTCTGTAGTGTATGGTGCATTCTCGGCTTGCGTTCAGACAGACCTTAAGTTCATCAATGCCTATTCATCAGTTTCCCACTGTGGCTTGGTGCTCTTCGCTCTCTTGATGATGACCCGCGTGTCTTGCACAGGTGCCATCCTTCAGATGCTTTCACACGGTCTTATGACAGCCCTCTTCTTTGCCTTGATTGGTATGATTTACGGACGTACCCACACTCGCGACATTCGTGAGCTCGGAGGTCTTATGAAGATTATGCCTTTCCTCTCTGTAGGTTATGTCATTGCTGGTTTGGCCAACCTCGGTCTTCCTGGCTTCTCTGGCTTCATTGCTGAGATGACAATCTTCAACGGCTCGTTCGAAAATGCAGACACATTCCATCGTTGCTGTACCATCATTGCTATCACATCCATCGTTGTGACTGCTGTTTACATCCTCCGTACCGTAGGCTTCATCCTCTTCGAGAAGGTGAAGAATCCACACTTTGAGGAGCTTACAGACGCCACATGGGACGAGCGCTTTGCTGTGTGCTGCCTCATCTTCTGTGTTGCAGGCCTTGGCTCATTCCCAATCTGGGCAAGCCATGTTATCAACAACGCCGTAGGTCCAATTCTTAGCGTTATCCCAACACTTTAATTTTAAGCAGACGAGCGGGCAATTGTTGCAAACTCGTCAATTAAAGAAAACAAAATGGATTATAGTCAGTTTTTTAATATGATACCCGAGGCTGGCCTCATGGCTACCTTGGTAATAGTGTTCCTCGCCGATCTTATCTTGAAAGGCGAGAAGAAACACACTATCCTGAGCGTTCTTACCGGAGTGTTGCTCCTGGCTCAGATTGCTGTGTGCTTCGTGTCAGAGCCTGCTTCGGCATTTGCTGGCCTTTATGTGTCAACAGCCGCAGCTCAAGTCATGAAGGTTATCCTTACCGCAGGAGCGTTCATCGTTGTGGTTATGGCTCAGTCATGGATAGAACGTGCAGACGTTATGCGCAAGGAGGGTGAGTTTTATGAGCTCATCATTTCTACCTTGCTTGGTATGTATATGATGATCTCAAGCGGCCATTTCCTCATGTTCTTCCTTGGTCTTGAGATGGCTTCTGTGCCAATGGCTTGCTTGGTTGCTTTCGACAAGTTCAAGCAGAATTCTGCTGAGGGTGCTGCTAAGTTTATCCTTACAGCGACCTTCTCAAGCGGCGTAATGCTCTATGGCATCTCTTTCATCTACGGTGCTTGCGGCACACTCTATTTCGACGATGTGGCAGACAAGATTTCTGCAACACCTCTCGCCATTATGGGTCTCGTGTTCTTCTTTAGTGGCCTTGGCTTCAAGATTTCTCTTGTTCCGTTCCACTTCTGGACAGCCGACACTTATCAGGGTGCGCCTGTTCCTGTAACAGGCTACCTGAGCGTTGTGTCAAAGGGAGCAGCAGCCTTTGCGCTGATGACCATCCTTATGAAGGTGTTTGCCCACATGTTCTTCTATTGGGAACATCTCATGTACATCGTCATCGTGCTCACCATCACCATAGCCAACTTGTTTGCTCTGCGTCAGAAGGAGCTCAAGCGATTCATGGCTTTCAGCTCTATCTCACAGGCAGGTTACATCATGCTTGCTGCTATCGGCGACAATGCAATGGGTCTCACATCTTTGATGTACTATGTGCTCATTTATGTTGCAGCCAACATGGCCGTGTTCACCATCATCAACGTTGTTGAGACACGAGGAAAAGGCACCACAGACATGTCTTGCTACGATGGCTTCTATCAGACCAACCCCAAGCTGTCGTTCTTGCTCACACTCGCCTTGTTCTCTCTTGCAGGCATTCCTCCCTTCGCAGGCATGTTCTGTAAGTTCTTCGTGTTCATGGCAGCAGCACAGCATGGTTCAAACATCGCTTATGCAGTAGTGTTCATAGCTTTGGTAAACACCGTACCGTCACTCTACTACTATCTGAAGATTGTGAAGTGTATGTACATCAACAAGACAGACGCTCCTCTGCCCACTTTCAAGAGCGATTGTGCCACACGCACAGCTCTTGCTCTCTGTACAGCAGGCGTGCTTCTGTTTGGTGTTTGCAGCTGCGTTTACGGTTGGCTTGTTGCTGCAACAACAGCAATGTAGTTGTGTAAAACAGGTGATTTTGTAGTTATGTAATTGGGTAGTAACCCTTACATCATCCATACAATCGGTTTGGCTTTCCTTTCATTGGAGACCCAAACCGATTTTTGTTTTCATTTAATGCAATGCAATGGAGTGGGGTGTCATTACAAATCAATAATAAAAATTCTAAATTGTGTTAAATGTTGGAAAAAGAGATACAATCACTTCTATATCTCAATAAAAAAGCGTACCTTTGCACCGCTTTTTGAGCAAACAAAAAATTATTTACAAACATTTTTAAGTAGTAATGATGAATCAATACGAAACCGTTTTCATTTTGACTCCCGTTTTGTCTGATGAACAGA